>UMAL01068673.1_pt1 | contig 11564 bp, 10 predicted proteins | sample 1963691 | NCBI WGS metagenome assembly UMAL01 (sample SAMEA4835914, study PRJEB28245) | human gut metagenome | biome: gut microbiome; material: fecal sample | place: Denmark | collected 2008
TCTAATTGCATTAGGAACTCCTTGTTTTAAAACATCATATGTATCAACAAGTAAAATAGTATTTTCTGGATAAGTAAGGGCATACTGCTTAAATGCATCGTATTCATTATCATAAAACATTACAAAAGAATGAGCCATTGTACCAGAAACAGGAATACCAAACATTTTACCAGCAAGTACCGTTGCAGTTGATGAAACTCCACCAATATATGCCGCACGAGCTCCATAAACAGCTGCGTCCATATTATGAGCACGTCTTGCACCAAAATCCGAAACAGCTCTTCCTTTAGCAGCTCTTACAATTCTTCTAGCTTTAGTTGCAATTAAAGATTGATGATTGACCTCAAGTAAAATTGCGGTTTCAACAATTTGAGCATCAATTAAAGGCGCAACAACTGTTAAAATAGGTTCATTAGGATACATAATTGTACCTTCCTTTAAAGCATAGATGTCTCCTTTAAATTTAAAATCCTTTAAATATTTTAAGAAGTTATCATCAAATAAATTTAAACCTTTTAAATATCTTATATCAGAATCATCAAAGTGAAGATTTAAAATATATTCTACAATTTGTTCAAGACCTGCAAAAATAGCATAGCCTGCACCTTCTGGATTTTTTCGATAAAAAACATCAAAAGCGACTTTTTTATTAATATCATGGCTCTTAAAATAACCATATGACATCGTAAGTTCATATAAATCCATTACCATTGATAAATTTCTTTTATCTGACTGCATCTAAATCACCTCAATTTGTAATTTTTTCATTGCTTCTAGCGCATTATTATGAGATTTAATAGTTACTCCAGCTGTTAGATCCTTATGAACATATATTGGAATTTCTGGTAAATGTGTTTTAACAATAATTGCATTTGCTATTACACATATATCTGTGCAAACACCCACAAAATGAATTTCATCTACTTGCTCTTTCATATTTAAAAATTCAATATAACAGGCCAAATCCTCACTGCCAAAACTTTTTTTATTAATTATTTTAGAAGTTCCGGGCGTAAGTTCATCAATGATATCATGACCCCACGTACCTATTATACAATGTTTTATTGGTAAATGATGCCCTTCATTTGTTTCTAAATAATTATCATCATGCGTATCTCTTGTGTAAATTATAGTACCATTAAACTCATTAATAAACTTTTTTAATGGTCCTACAATCTTTATTGCTTCTTCATTTTTTAAAGAGCCTGTTACAAAATCGTTTTGCATATCAACAACAACTAAAATCTTCATCTTTTTTCCTCCTATAATAATAACATGGTCTTCCTTTTTTATCATTACATAAAGTATCAAGCTTTACAACCTTAGAAGATATATCTCGCCTAAAATTTGATTTATGAAGTTTTATTCCTAAAATAAGTTCAAAAACATTTTGTAAGTCATATAAGGTAAAATTATCTTCAAGAAAGCTGAAAGCAATATCGGTATAATATAATTTATTTTGCATTCTTGATATAGCATAATTTATAATCTTTAAATGATCGAAGGCAATAAAATCATTAATTACTTTATCATCTATTTTTAAGCTTAATTTATCCCCTGAAACTTCAACTAGTGCCCATCTTGAATTATCCGTTAAACTTTGATTAGAAATTGCTGAAAAAGGACAAAGAGCTAAATAAGAAACTGATAATATCCGATATCTTGGGTCTCTATCAATATCACCAAATGTATATAATTGCTCTAAATAAACATTTTTTAAATTGGTTTTTTCACTTAAAATTCGCTTTGCATTATCTAGCAATGACTTATCAATATTTAAAAATCCACCGGGAATATTCCAAAAATCATTAAATGGTTCCTTTTCTCTTTTATTTAAAAGTAAAAATAACTTATGTTCTTTGATAGTAAATACTAAAGGGTCAACTGTAACACCAGGCAAAGGAAACTTATCATTATTATAATACGGTGTCAAATTATCATCTCCATTTTTATTATACTCATATCGAGTATAAATGCAATAATAAAATTAAAAAAGGACCAAATAGTCCTTAATTTAGTAATTGATTAGTCTTTATATTTTGAATATATTCAAAGCCTGACATTGGTTTGGAATAATAATAACCTTGAATAAAATCAGGATTTAAACTTATAATTCTTAATAAATCTTCCTTCTTTTCAATACCTTCAACAATTACATAGGTATTAATTTCATGGGCCATTAAAATTAAATTTCGCAAAAGTTCAAAATCATAACTTGATTTTAAAGCTGCATCAGTAAATGATTTATCTATTTTAATAATATTAGGGTTAAGCATGCTAATATTGTGTATATTAGAATAGCCTGTTCCAAAATCATCAATAGCAATACCAAAGCCATTATTTTTTAGGCCTTTCCAAGCATTATTTACAAGTTCGTTACTTTCAAGATATCCTGATTCAGTTAATTCTACAATGAAAGCATCATTAGGTAAATTATAATCCCTCAATATATCAAAGAAACTTATAAAATCAACACCCTTTAATATTTGAATATACGATACATTTATTGATACTCTAAAATTTGGATGATATTTTCTAACCTGATTAAGGAAAAGACAAGCTCTTTTAATAATAAACTCTCCAACCGCAATAATTAATCCTGTTTCTTCAAGAAGCGGAATAATTTTAGTAGGAGATATATATTTATCATCTAATTTAAATCTCAATAAAGCCTCTGCTCCTAAAGCATCTCCCGTATTATGATTAACTATTGGTTGAAAAAATAAATCAAAGCCTTTAAAATCATTTTCAACTGCTTTATTTAACGCCTGTATTAAATGTGTTCTTTGAATAAATTCTTGATAATCATCCTTGTTATATAAATATAGTTGATTCTTGCCTTTTTTCTTAGCCATATCAAGTGAAAATTCTAAATCACGCATTATAGATGAGACGCTTCTTTTTTCTTCTTGTGGTACAATTAAACCTCCAGATACTGTATATATACCTTCATATTTTCGTTCAACAATTGATTTTACAATATCTTTTCTTATTTTTTCATATTGCCATTTAGCATCATCATAGCCACGTCTATTTAAATCAATAATAGCAAATTCATCATTTTTCAAGCGATAAACATTTTGAAAATTATACAAGTTATCCTTAATAATATTAGCAAGACCTTTTAATACACCATTACCATAGTCAAGTCCATAATGTTCATTAATAGTTCTTAAATCATCAATGCCAATCTTCATAATATAGCCATTATTATCAAGACTTTGATTTTCTTTAATACACTTTTTAAAAGGCTCCTCTCCCAAAAGACCGGTAATATTATCTGCTAAATTATCGTTACCAATTTCATTAACACAACCTAAAATAAGTTTTGGTTTCCCATTTTCATCTCTTAAAAGTTTACCTCTACAATTAATCCAGTATGGTTTAGAATCTCTTCCCATCCATCTATAAACCAAATTATGTTCATTTTGCTTGCCAGAAGTAACAAGCTCTAAATCATGAAGCAGAATTGGGTAATCTTCTTCATAAACATAAAGCTTATGATTTTTCTTTACATTTTTAAAATGATTTGAAGGAAGTCTGAATTTTTTATAAGCTTTATAAGATATTTCGTATTCATCCTTTTCAATATCATATAAAAAAATATAATCATGCATTGATTCATAAAAATATTTAGCAATGGTAATGCATTCTTCAAACGAAGGGATTTTAGTTTTAGTCATCATAATATCACCCCAATTTACTTTATTGTACCATTTTTTTATAATTTTGTTAATGAAAATAAAATAAAATTTTGATATTTTAGCCGAATTAACTCAAAAGAAAGTAAAATAAAACGTTTTCAATTGAAACAAATTCGAATTATATTAATATTTAATAAAAAAATAATTAAAGATTAAAAAATGCTTCAATATTTGAAGCAAATTAATTTTCATCAATAATTTCATTATTGCTTAAATTTTCTTTTTTACTTCTTTTAACAAAAAAGAATTCTAATAAGAAATAACATATTAAAGAAATTATCATAAGAATATAATAAGTCAAAAGACGCCATAAAAGCATACCTGAAACTGCAACACTACTTGTAACACCTGCAAGATTAATAAACAAAGACTTAAACGCAAATTCAATTCCACCAGAGGCACCAGGTGTCGGTACAAAGCAAGTCATGGCGATACTAAACGTTGTCATTGCAATAACTAAAAAAATTGTGTTAGGACCTAAGTGAATATCTAATGACATCAATACAAAATAGGGTAAAGAATAAAATATAATTAAAGCAAAAATTTTAAATAAAAGTGCCACTATCAATCTTAAAGGATGTTTAAAAGCTTCTTTAAATGACACTTGTGCTTCTACACAAAATCCTTCAAATTTATCACTTACAGATGTAAGTTTACTTTTAAATATTTTTCTAGTACAAATAAATCTAACAATTTTAACAAATCCATTTTTTATTTTATTAGAAATACCAATTGAAACATAAAGAACCAAAACTAAAATATTTATTGATAGACCAATAATAATTAAAACTTTAATTGATTCCACTCCTTTTGAAAGTTCTTTATAATATATTAAAGATAATAAACACAAAAAAACAATAGCAATTTGATTAATTACGGAATTAATTAATAATGCCCCTGTTGCATGTGATGTAGAAACACCTAGTCTTTTATATTCAACAACCTGCATAGGTTGAGCACCTGTGTTTGATGGTGTAATTCCATTATAAAAATACTCTATTGATGATACTAAAAATGAATCCCTTATCTTTAAATTTTCATCTTTAATAACTATCATCAATGATAATGCATTTATAAAAAAATAAATTATTAAAAAACCAAGAGCTGTTAAAAGCCATATAGGCTTAATTTTTTTTAAAATCTGCCCAATTTCTGAAATATCATTAGCCAGGAATAAAACTAAAATCATAATTATGGTAATAATCACAAAAAAAGCTATTCTTAATATTTTCTTTTTCATTTAATATCCTACCTTTTATAATATTTATCAATAATATAACCTGATATGTATAAGAAATTTATTACTACCGACCCAATAGTTGAAAAAATAATTGATAAATTAGAATTAGTTATTTGTCCAATAATCGTTATCACATAATTTACTATCAAAATAGCAACATAAATTCCCATAAATTTTGAAATTCCATTTATCTTTCCGATATAATTTCTTAATCCTGCAATTCCCGCAAAAAAATATGCCAAAATAGATATAATTGATACTACAATAACAACAATCAGAAAAAATCCTGAAAAAGTATTTGTTATAATACCAGTAATTAAACTATATAATGTGTAAAAAGAAGTAAATATTAAAATCATCGATGAAATTAAAGTAGCCATTTTACTATATCGTTTTAATTTACTTTCATTATCCCACTTTCCAAAAATTGCTTCAGCTGTTTCACAAGCTAAAATATTATTTCTATCAGTTTCAAGCATTGATATTTCACTTACTCTCGTTCTTATTCTAAGTGCAAATATTTTTTGTTCCGATTTTTCTAAAAACAACATTGAAACTGCTTCCCATACAAATACCCATGCTGCAATATTAATAGTTTCTGCAATTACCTCAGCTTTAATACCTTCACCAAACCATATTTTATTTTTACCAATAACCATGAAGCATAATAATATTACGCCAACCAATATTAAGGTTGCTGCAATTAAGTTTTTTCTTTGGCGAAGACGTCTTGATGTATATTGATTTAATTCCAGTGTATCATTAAATGATTGAATAATATTTTTAGGATTATAATTTTCATAATCTTTGATATCAAAATTAATTCTAACCTTATATACAACGGGTATACTTTGAATAATATTATTTACATTTTCAAGAGCTTCATCTCTAATAATAGGATTATTATTGTTTCCGATACTTGTATTAAGAAAATCAGATGCTTTATCATAATGAACATTTATAGTAATGATTTTATTTTCTTCATCCACTTGATAATATTTTTTTAGTAATAAAAGTTGGCGTTCATTATCAAATTTGGTATCTTTTTTCACTATTACCACCTCAGTATAAGATATTATACCATAATTAAATAGCAAAAAAATAAAAAATTTTTCTAGAAATATTTTAAATATATGCTCAATCTTAAATTAAAAACTTATTTTTTTATTTCATAAGAAATTAAAAAGATGAATAATTATTTTGTCTTCACTTTAAATATGTAAGTAATCTCCATAGTTAGAATGCCCATTAACTTTATCAATTTTATAAATAGTGCCATTTTGAATATAAATATTTATTTTTAAATTAGATACATTCTCTACTGAATCATATGAACATGTGTATGTGAAATTATCTACCTTACTTTGGAAAGAACCATAGTTGTTGGCGAAAAGGATAAATTCCTATCTGCAATGAAAAAGTTTGATACAATTTGTATCAAACCTATGCTTTTCTTATACATGAGCAAAAGCATTAACACGCATTTCTCTTACAGTATAAACTGGTACTCCTGGTATTTCAATTCGAGCGGTGTTCTTGTCATAAAATTCAACTTCCCAGTTCATATGCTGGTTAATATAGGCTATAGAAATATCAATCAATTTATAAATATTATCATTAACCTCTGATAACATCTTAAAAATTAATTCTTTGATTTGTAGCATAAACTGCCATTTTCAAAACAGTTGATAACAGAACTTAGATCATATACAAATAATTTTTCTTTGAAGACACTATGATATGAAGTACTATTTCTTTTTTTTCCTCATTAACCTTATAAAATATAATATTTTGTTTACATACTAGTGCCCTATATCCCTGTTTAGCAATTGGTTGATAACTTGGTACTACACCAATATAAAGAAATTCACTAAGATTATTAATTTGTATTTCTAAAAAATCTAGATATTCTATGGCTTCCTTTTTAGAAAAAGTAGCATTGATATAAAGAATAATATCTGTTAATTGATCATTGAACTTATCAGTTCTAATAACTGAATATTTCATTATAATTCAAGCTTCTTTCTAATATCATTAAAAGTATCAGTAACAGGTTTAACTCTATTATTTCTAACATCATCTTCGGATTCGGATAGCATTTTTAACAATTCTAATTCAGATTGCATTTGATTAAATTGTTCTAGACTTAAGATTACTGTATCACCATGACCATTTACTGTAATATATACAGGTTCTCTAGTTTCTTTACATAAATTAGAAATTTCATTATATTTATTTCTTAGTTCTGCTGATGGTCTTATATTTTCCATGCTTATCATCTCCTATCACTATTATATCATAATTATGATAGGAGATGATAATTTTTTTTGTTGTTTTATTATGAACAAGTCTGAAATCAAAGAAATACAATCTTAAATGCTTTGAAAAAATCCAGGATAACGAAAAAAAAGACAATAGAAATTAATCTATTGTCTAACTTAAAATATATAATATTCAAAAATCTAAAAACCCCCATATCGAATTTATGTGTTTTTAGCTTTATAATGTGCTTTTTTGGTAGTCGAGACGGGAATCGAACCCGTGATTGAACCTTGAGAGGGTTCCGTCTTAACCACTTGACCACTCAACCATATTCTTGCTTAGCGCTTCTATATAATACCATACGCTAGGCAAGAATGCAAGAACTTTTTTTATTTTTTAACTTTTTTTATTCAAGTTCCAATGAACCTGTCGCCAAATTATAATAAACACCTTTGGCTTTTATTAAATCATCATGATCCCCTCGTTCAATTATATGACCATGATCAAGGACCATTATTGCATTAGAATTTCTAACAGTTGATAATCTATGTGCTATAACAAAAACAGTTTTTCCTTCCATTAAGCTATCCATTCCAGCTTCAACTAAAGCCTCAGTTCTTGTATCAACAACAGATGTAGCTTCATCAAGTATTAAAATAGGTCTTTTTGATACTGCCGCCCGAGCAATAGAAAGTAATTGTCTTTGACCACTAGACAAATTAGATCCGTCAGAATAAATCATGGTATTATAACCATCAGGCAATCTTTTAATAAAGCCATGAGCATTTGCAAGCTTTGCTGCTTCTTTTATCTCTTCATCAGTTGCCTTAAGATTACCATATCTTATATTATCCATAATTGTACCTGTAAATAAATGCGTATCTTGAAGAACAATACCTAAAGAATTTCTTAAATCAGCTTTCTTTATTCTTCTAGCATCAATACCATCAATGGTAATTGTTCCTCCTTCAATTTCATAAAAACGATTAATTAAATTAGTTATGGTTGTTTTACCAGCTCCTGTTGAGCCGACAAAAGCAATTTTTTGACCGGGTTTAGCATAAAGAGATAAATTTTCAAGAATTCTTTTTCCAGAATAATATGAAAAATCAACATTGAAAAATCTTACATCACCATTAAGTGGAACTAATTCTTTATTATCACACCAATAATAATCTCCTTTTTGATCTTCAATTAAAGTGACATTTCCATCATCAACCTCAGAAATTTCATCCATTAATTTAAAAATACGCTCTGCTCCTGCAAGACCGTTTAATAAAATATTAGCTTGATTTGTAAATTGATTAATTGGCATTGTTCCTTGTCTTACTAATACAAGAAAGGCTGAAATACTTCCAAGGGAAATATCAACAATTGAAATATAATCAAGAGCTATTAAACCACCCACAATAGCAACTACAGCATAATTAATATAACCAATAGAAACAACCATAGGAATTAATGAAAAAGAATAACGCATTGCCTCATAAGATGATTTTTTAAATTCATTACTTCTTTTTTCAAATTCAATCAAATTTTCATCCTCATGATTAAATACCTGAACAACCTTTTGACCGGAAATCATTTCTTCAACAAAACCATTAACATTTGCCATTACCTTACTAGATTTTGCATAAGCAGCTTTACTTCTTTTAGATGCATAAATTAAATATGAGAACATAATAGCATAAAAAACTAAGCAAATAAGCGATAAAAGCCAATTAAGAATAAAAATGATTATCATTAATCCAACTATATGAATAAAGTTAGATATTAAAAGCGCAAAGGCATTATTTATCGCCTCAGAAACAGAATCAATATCATTAATATATAATGACATTATTTCTCCATGTGTTCTTCGATCAAAATATGCAAGTGGAAGACTTTCCATTCTTGAAAACATATCCATACGCATTTCATAAATAACCTTTTGAGCTAATCTTGCCATTATTTGTGAATAACCAAGGGTTGATAATACGCCAACAGAATATATAATAATTTCTAAAGCAATCATTTTATAAACTTCTGATAAACCAGAAGTGGACGTTATACTATCAATAATTGGCTGAAACATAAATGTACCAAGTAGGTTAGCACCACTTGATAAAATAACTAATATACCTACTAATAGCATTAAGCACTTGTGGTGTCCTAAGTAGGATATAAATCTTTTTAAAGTAGCCTTTAAATTATCAGGCCTTTTTCTAGCTTGTATGATTGCCATTTGAAACACCTCCTAGTTGAGTATCACAAAGTTCTTTATAAATTTGTGATAAATTATAAAGTTCTTTATGTGGAGCTTTAGCCACAATTTGGCCCTCATCAAGAATGACAATTTCATCTGCGTCCATAACAGATGTAACTCTTTGTCCAATAATAATATTAGTAACGCCTTTAATACTCCTTATATTATTTAAAATATTTCTTTCTGTTTCCATATCACATGCACTTGTTGAATCATCAAAAATAATTATTTTAGGATGCTTTAACAATGCTCTTGCAATACATAGCCTTTGTCTTTGCCCTCCCGATACATTTACACCACCTTGGCCTAAATCATAATCAAGACCACCAGGTAAAACATTAACAAAATCTAAAGCACAGGCCATTTTTAAGGCTTCGTTAATCTCATCATCGGTTGCATTATTATTTCCCCATTTTAGATTTTCTCTAACAGTACCCGAAAAAAGGATATTATTTTGTAAAACAATTGCAATATTATCTCTTAAATTCTTTAGATTATATTGTTTTACATTAATTCCATCGATTAAAACTTCCCCCGAAGACACATCATAGAGTCTTAATATTAAAGATACTAAAGTTGTTTTAGCACTGCCGGTTCCACCCATAATACCTAAGCTCATTCCTTGTCTAATTTTAAGATTAACATTTTTTAAAGAATATTCTTCGCTAGCTTCTTTATACTTAAACGAAACATCGCTAAATTCAATATCTCCATTTTTTACCTTTTCATCACCCATAGCTGTAATTATTGGCTTTTCATCTAAAACCTCAGCAATACGAGATGCTGATGCAAATGACCTATTCATTAAAATAAAGACATTAGAAAGCATCATAATTGAATTAACAACCTGAAGTACATATGATAATAATGCCGATAATGTACCAACTTCTAAGTTATTATTATGTACCGTCTTTGTACCAAGAGTTAGTAATATTACTGTAACAGCATACATAGTAAGCTGAAATGATGGTTGATTTAATGCTGCGATTTTAATAGTATTAGTTGTTGTATTACAAACATTTTTATTAGCATTATTAAATTTTTCCTCTTCATAATCCTCTCTTACATAGCTCTTTACTGTTCTAATAGCAGTCACATTTTCTCTAACAACTAAATTCAAATTATCAATATCTTTTTGAAGCATTCCATATCTTGGTGCTGTATAACGAATGATAAAAAACATAATTAAAGCTAAAATTGGAAGAGCAATGCAAAAAATCCACGCAAGTTTAGGTGCCATAACAAATGACAAACCAACACCCATAATAAAAGCCATTGGACCTCTTAATAAGGGTCTTATACTTCCAGATAAAGATTGCTGTACAACTTGAATATCATTTGTAGTTCTAGTAATTAAAGACGATGTTTCAAAATGATCCAAATTAGCAAATGAAAAGCTTTGAATACTTTTATAAACCTCAAGTCTTAAATTATATACATAATTACTAATAGCTCTTGCATTAAAAATTGAATACATATGACCTGTAATAACTGAAAGTATAGCACATCCAATAACAATGCCACCATACATTAAAATAGCATTCATATTTCCTTGCTCAATTCCCTTATTAATAATATCCTTCATTACAAAAGGAATAACAAGTTCAAAAGCGCACTCTATTATTATTAAAAGAATTGATATAATCATATCTTTTTTATCATATTTTAAATGGCTTAATACCTTTTTTAAATCCTTCATATTATACCTCAAATAATTAAATCAAACTTTTTTAAATTAATATCTAAATGATACATATAATATTCAAAAATAAATTTATATATATTATCTAAATCGACCTTTAAATTATTTATTTCCTGTTTAATATCAAAATAATAAACCCTTTTTACTTCTTCTAATTCAAAATATGATGTAGTATCACTTTCACAATATGCTTGTCCCAATCTTATGTCTAAGTATTTAGCCTTACCACCACAGTTAACGCAATAGTCAAACTCTGGTTTAATTCCGAGTGGCTTTAACATCTTAATTAAATAAACGGCTGTAAGTAACTTTGCACTTTCACCTTTTTCAATTAAATTTAAAACCGTAATTAAGAAATTATAAATTCTTTGATATGGTAAAAATCCATCAAGAGCTCTTGTTACTTCAAGC
>UMAL01078284.1_pt1 | contig 11564 bp, 15 predicted proteins | sample 1963691 | NCBI WGS metagenome assembly UMAL01 (sample SAMEA4835914, study PRJEB28245) | human gut metagenome | biome: gut microbiome; material: fecal sample | place: Denmark | collected 2008
TCTCACCCCCGACGAGGTGCGGATGCTGGACAACCGCAAAGCCATTCTTTTTGTCCGTGGGGAACGCCCCATGATGGATGACAAATACGACCTCATGCGCCACCCCAATATCCGGCTGACCGAAGATGGCGGCGCTGCGCCCTACGATTACACGCAGGCAAAGGACGCCGCAGACGATATCGATTTTTCCCCGGACCAGTACGACGATTTTGAACTGCTGGAGCCGGAGGATTTTCTAAACCCATAAAAATACACTTTGAACTGGAGGAATGCTTCTGAAGAAAACCCTGAATCGCTTTGTTTTGAAGAAAAATCCCAAAAAGAACGATAAGCCCGCAAATGCCCTGCCCCTTGGAAGAAAGGGGCGGCTCGGCTTTTCCGTCTACGCAGCCGCCGTGCTGTGCTTCTGCTGCTTTTCCATCCCGGCCTTCGCCGCCAGCGATCCGTTGGGCGTGGTGAACAACCTGTCCGATTTTATCTTTTCCCTGATCCGCGCCATCGGCCTCATCCTTTTGGGCTGGGGCGTGGTGCAGGTCGGCCTCTCCTTCCAGAGCCACGATCCCTCCCAGCGTTCGCAGGGTTTCCTCACCCTGGCGGGCGGCCTCGTGATTACCTTTGCCAAGGAAATCCTCGACCTTATCACCGCCTGATTTTCTGTATTCCAGTCAAGGGAAGCGCCCGGTGGCGGGCGCTTCCCTTTATTTTTTTTGCAAGGAGGTGACCAGCCGGAAACTGGATTGTTGATAACTTAAATTCGGCGCTGGAAACATGGAACGACAAGCTGGCTGAAATCTGGACGCTGCTTACCCAAGATCCCGCAACCTTCAAAGGCGGCGGGATCTGGCAGGTCATGCTGGACATCAACGGGGCCCTGAAAGCCATTGGGTACGGCCTGCTGGTTTTGTTTTTCGCGGTCGGCGTTGTCAAAACCTGTTCGAGCCTTGCCGATCTGAAGCGCCCGGAAGCGGCATTTAAAATGTTCATCCGTTTTGTACTGGCAAAGGCGGCGGTGGGATACGGCCTCGACCTCATGCTGGCCGTTTTCAAAATCATTCAGGGGATGGTTTCCACCATCATTACCCAATCCGGCCTGTCGGGAAGCAGCGGAACGACGCTTCCGCAGGAGATCATCGACAAAATCAACAACGTGGGCTTTTGGGACAGCATCCCTCTGTGGGCAGTCACCCTGCTGGGCGGCCTGTTCATTACGGTGCTGGCGTTCATCATGATTCTGACAGTGTATAGCCGCCTATTCAAATTATATATGTACACGGCTATCGCGCCCATCCCCATGTCCACGTTCGCCGGGGAACCCACCAGCAATGTGGGGAAAAACTTCCTGCGTTCCTATGCGGGAGTGTGCCTCGAAGGGGCCATCATTGCGCTGGCCTGTATCATCTTCTCGGTTATGGCGTCCAGCCCGCCTGCGGTTGATCCCAACGTTTCGGCAGTTACCGCCGTATGGAGCTACGTGGGCGAGCTCATCTTCAACCTTTTGGTTTTGGTAGGCGCTGTACGAATGAGCGACAGGATCGTCAAAGAATTATTGGGGCTGTAGGCCCAAAAGGAGTGAAGCGATATAGAAGTAAAAGTACCAAAAGAAATCCGGGACTATCAAGAATCTATTTTTTTCGGCCTCTCCACCCGGCAGTTTATCTGTTCCCTGCTGGCCGTAGGCGTGGCAGTCGGCATCTATTTCGGCCTGCGCCCGTTGGTCGGCAGCGAGGAAGTGGGCTGGATGTGCATCCTCGGAGCCGCGCCCTTTGCGGCCTGCGGCTTTTTCAAATACCACGGGATGACAGCAGAAAAGCTGGCTTGGGCGTGGTTCAAGTCGGAATTTTTGTACCCGAAGAAGCTGGTGTTTAAATCCGACAGCCTTTACTATGACGCCATGAAGGACGCCATCGCGGAGGGGGAAAAGCCTCCCCGCAAACGGAAAACCCGCAAGCCCCAGCCACCGGCTGGGAAAGAACAGTAACCTTTTCATTTTTCGCACTGAAAGGAAGGATGCCTATCATCAAAACGCTTCTCAAAGCAACGAAATTAGAACTTGAAAGATTAACAGGCACTCGCCCTATCTCTCCATAACTCTCCATAAGTGCTACCCGTATTACCTTTTTGGGATTTCTACTTTCCCTAACTTAGCCTATCACTCCATAGCACTCCGTAAGTTTAGTATTACGATAGTATAAAGAAAAGCCTTAACCATTTGTTTGTGGTCAAGGCTTTCGTTTTTACTGTATTTCTTCTATTTCGCCAGTATCTTTGTTTACATGGTATTCTTTAAGAAGCATACCGCTGAAAAGCAATTTAGCGTCATGTTCTTCTTTGTCAACATATTCATACACAGACACATCAAGCAAATTTCCCATGACAGAGATTTTAGTTGTTGTCTTGTAATTGAAGTTGACTATTGCATGGATTTCATCATCACTCTTGAAATACTCTTTGTAGTAGTCCAAAGCATAGTCCTGTATTTCAATGTTTTCTGCGATTGAGGCAATTCTCCAATTACCTGTCACATCATTAGGAACATTGGTAACCACAAAGGAAATATCATCTATTGCTGTGCTTTCGTTTTGCTTTTCCTCTGTCTGCTGTTCTGCTGAACTGATAGTGTCCTTTGCTCCGTCCTCAACGCTGTCTTTTGTTCCAGTATTCCCGAAGATAGCGGCCAGAATAACGACAACGATTACCCAAAACCACCACTTCTTGAAAATCGGCTTTTTGACTCCGTTTTTGGTTGCTTTATCTTTCATAATGCCATACCTCCAAGTTTTGGTTGATATTAGCATTATAGCAGAGTGTAACACAAAAGTACAGTATAATTTTAACTCACTATTGTGTCATAGTTTTATGTGCCTTGTCAATACTATAATGTAATTAAAATCAATGGAGGAATTGCATTATGGAGAAATTTATCGTAACACCTAAAGAAGATAAATCTGTCACCATGACGATACGCATAGATAGAGCCTTGCAAGAGGAATATAACGATTTAGCAGCAAAGACGAATCGTTCTCGTAATGAACTAATCAGCATGGCTTTGCAATATGCCCTTGACCACATGGAATTGAAAGATGAATGATGACTAAATGAGAGCCTTTGGATTTTGTCCTCTGGCTCTCAATTCTTTATGCGTTCAATCGTAAGAACTCATTTACCTTTGTTGCTACTTCCTCTTGCTGTTCCTCAAAGCTATGAGCATAGATGTTCATTGTAGTGGAACAGGTTGAATGTCCTAATGTCTTTGATATTTCAATGATGTTGACTTCCAGATAATTGAGCAGGGTAGCACATGAATGTCTCAACCCATGAAGCGGAATAATCGGTAATTCCTCTAATCCCTCGGCCTTTGCTTTATCTGGATTATTCTGCACCCATTCATTATAGCGGTGTAAATGCTTTGTGAAATACTGATAAGGTGTTGTATGCCCCATAAGTTTTCCGTCTGCTTGAATGAACAGATTACCGCCATCGCTCAAATCGCCTTGCCATGCAGTACCATGACTAAATCGTGTCTGTATGTACTCAAAGTGATACTGTTTCAAAAGTGGGATTACATCATCTGGGATAGATACCTTTCTGACAGATTTCTTTGTCTTAGGTTCTTTATAATCAAATCCGTTTTCCGTCATACCCACAGACTTTGAAATAGAGATTTTCTTTTCCTTAAAGTCAATGTCATTCCAGTGCAAAGCAAGTGTTTCGCCTTTTCTGAATCCACAGAACAATGAGAGAGTAAAGAACACTTTGTATTGTGTGGGCACAGTATAGGATTCTGTGTACTCATTCACATAGTATGGTTTGCCTGTATCATCAATACGCTGATGGCCTTTGTAGGTTACCTCGTATGACATATCCAGAGATTTCATAAACATCAATGCTTGCTTTGGAGTAAAGAACTTTAAGCCCTCATCCTCGTCTTTTCTCTTTGGCTTTTGTGCGTCTTGGCAAGGATTGTTCTCAATCATGCTGTAACGCTTGGCTGTCTTAAAAATCAGATTCAACACATTAGCAAATCTCTTTATTGTACCTGCGGAATAATCATCAACCAGAGTTCTATAAAAGGCTTCAATGTGTGGTGTTTTGATATGAGCAATTTTGTCTCCCTTAAAGTAGGGAATGATTCTGCTTTCCAAAACCTGTTTATATCCTGCATAGGTACCATAAGCAATGTTATCTTTAACACTCTCAAGCCATTTGTATGCAAAATCTTCAAATGACATTTTTTCTGCGTTGTAGTCGTAGCCATATTTCAGTTTATCTTCCATATCCATGGCATACTTCTTCGCTTCTCGTTCCTGTTGTTTGGGTGTTGCTGACTGATTGACTGAATATGTAAGATTCTTAACCAGTTTGTTTCCCTTTTTATCGTATCCTTGACAGATAACTATGCGATAAACAACTCTACCGCTTTTGTACTCAACTCTTTTAACAGATGCCATTCTTAACACCCTTTCTCAATTTGATTTTTGTAACGATAGAAGGTCGGCTTCGTCATACCTAATTCTTTCATCAGTTCAAATGGTTTCTTTTCCCCTTGCTGTACTAAGCGATAGTGGGTAGCAAATTCTTCAAGGTCCATAACTCTTGGTCTGCCATAATCGTCCCATTCTCCACGAGCCTTTTTCTGTTCAATGCCTTCTCGCTGTCTTTTCTCTTTTTTCTCAATTTCAGCCTGTGCCATGCTTGCATACAACTCAATCATCATATTATTGATAGTCTCTAACATCATACGAGCCATTGAGTTTTCCATAGCTGACAGGTCAATCAATGTTGTGGGTAATTCTAACACCATAACACGAATACCGTTGTCCTTAAAGAATCGTAATTCCTTTAGCGTGGCTTCCTTGTTTCGTCCTAATCGGTCAAGCTCTGTGACGATCAGCACATCACCACTTTCAAGAATTTCATCTTTCAGCATTGTGTAGCGTGGTCGGTTGAAGTTCTTTCCTGTCTGTTGGTCTGTGTAGACCTTGCCCTTATACAGAGAAATTGCATTATCAGTACAATACTTGGTGAGTTCTGCAATTCCTCTGTCTAAGTGCTGGTCCTTTGTGCTTGTCCTGTGATAAGCAACATATTTCATTCCGACACCCCCTTATCGTATAAATCACAGTTTCCACCATCAATAACGGTAGAGGGCTTTTCTTCGTACATCTCACATTTAGAAACATTGCATGGCATATTCGTATCGTCATATTTGTATAGGCAATCCTTACATACCAAGTCAGCGTTTCTGATAAGCTCAAACTTTAGCTTGTCATTCTTAAACTTATCGTTCATCTGAACACCTCATTTCTTTGTCGAACACCTGTTCGTTTCTGATTTAATCATATCAGGCAAGTCTCAAAAAGTACACACTTTTTATGAGAATAATCAAAAGTTTTTACGCATACTTTCTGATACTTATTTGAGGTTTCATTTGCATGGTTTCAAAAAGTATAAATTCTGATACCACATCAACAAGCGGCCATTGCACGCTGTTTTGCTCTGTATCTTTTCATGGATTTACTGATTCGTGCGTTACGAGTGCCATAGCTTGAATTTTCCTTATTTGTCATAAGTTCCAGATTGTCAATGCAGTTATTTGCTTTGTTCTCGTCCTTATGATTGATTTGCATACCCTCTGGAATTGCACCTTTATGTGCCATGTAAACAAGCCTATGCACTCTCATGTGCTTTTTGATTCCCTCATCATTGCACACATCAACCTGTTTATATCCTCTTTCTGTAAAGCCTTGTGGCAGAAGTCTGTCATGCTTAAGGCTGTAAACCTGTCCGTCAGTAGAAATAAGATACTTTGAAAATCCCTCTGCTTGACCCCATTCAATGGGTGTATTGCTTTTATGCTGTGTTGTCTCCATCATTGCTCTCAACCTCCGTTTCGCCGGTATTGAGAAACTCAATGAATTTATCCACATTCACAAGAAACTTATTACCGGACTTAATATGCACGATTTTGTTCTGTTTGCACATCTGCCAAAGTGCTTTATATGAAATACCAGATTCATCTGCAAGAGTCTGTAAAGGCACCATACGAGGAATGCGTACATCTGATACAATAAAGTTAAACTCCTGCTCTGGTAAAGTGTTCGTATTGTTTGCATTATTCTTCTTTGCCATTTTTGTATTCTCCCTTTCGATTAGGGACACGAATACAAATTCATCTGAACTATTGTATTGTTGTCCATGTTTTTGTGTTTGCTCCGTCTGGACAACTGGACTATTCTTTAGTGACCGATTTATTTTATTCTCAATTTTATGTTTATCCCCAGAGGTTCTCTGTTGACTTCTGGTGGACTTTTATCCTATACCATAGGAATACATTACCTTATGACTTCTGATTCAATCTGGATTATCCTGTGTTATTCTGGGATTATCCTTTACGCTGTCTGTTCGTCTGGATTCCATGCGGAAGGCTTCTTAAACGCATTGACCTGTTTTTCAATGTTTCTAAGGTGGAATCCCTGCAAATACACAGAAGCAAGCCCCTGTTCAGCTTCTTTCAGTTCAGATTCTTTCAATCTGTCAAAAGCCTGTTCAGCAGAAGATTTGCTACCCTCAAAAGCACGCTCCCTAATCTTTGCAGATACCATATCAGCATAAGCAGGATATTTAAGCAGTTCCAGAACAGCCTTGCTACCGATAACACCAGAATTGATAGAATCATTCAGAATCTTGGTAATGCGGTTTGCATGATTGCTGTTCATCACTTTAGGCATCTGAGACATAAGCTGAAGTGCTTTGCTCTGTACTGCCTGTGTATCGTCCTTTTCATTTGCATAGTCATAACCACGATTGCGGATTTCCTCAACCCTGTTATTCATACGGTCATACACAAAAGCATTTTCAGCAACCATATCGTGAAGTTTGCTCTGGAGTTTGCCATAGATTTCATTTACCATATTCTTATCTACACGCTTATACACAGAAATAAAATCTCTGACATTTGCGACCAGAATACGCACATCATCAATGGTCTTTGTTTTTCTGAACTGTTCAAGCAGTTTATTGTAGTTCTCAACGATAGTCAGCCCGTTGTTTGCAATAGTATTGACTTTAGCCATTTTCTTCTTCCTCCCATTCGATATTTTCTGTTTCGTCTGACACAATCACAAAGCCTTGCTCTTTGTAATATAAGTCATACGCACCTTGCGTTACCTCTGTGGTAACTGTTCCGTTTGTAATCTTAACCATTATTCATCTACCTCGTTTTCATCTGGGGCATTGTTCCATTCATCTTCCCAGTCTTCTTCGTCCCAGTCCTCGTTTTCTTTACCGTATGGAACAATCCTAATCACAGTAGGAGCAGTATCTTCTGTACCGTCTAAAAGAAAAGCAGTATTTGCACCATAAGCCTTGTCAATGATGTACTTACAAGCATTGAATCGGTCCTTGTTGTATCTGTCATTGGCAATCTGGATTATGCTTTGCAGAGCTTCAACGGTAGAAGATTTAAGCAACCTCTGAAATTGCTCCTTTTGTGATTTCTGCTCTGCGGTTTGCTTAGGTCTGCCTTTTGGATTACCGCTTTGTCCTTTAGCATAAGGCATAGAAAATCACTCCTTCCTACATATCATAGATGTTCACGCTCCTTGTTGTAGGATTCCAGTTCTCTATGAATTTCTGTTTTACTTTGTCCTGTGTGAGATGAGATAAAATCTCTTGTTTTTCCTGTATCTCTGCTTTGAGAGATTCGATCAGCATATTGTAAGCCTGTGTTCCCGTTTTGGGTTTATGCTTCAATGTAATGTCTGCTGATATGCGTTCTACCTGCATTAGTGAACACCCCCTTATTGTTAATGTACTGTTATCTGTTTGTCTCTCTGTCTCATATAATTATGGACAAGATTTGATTTTTGCGTTTTGCTCAAATGCCTTGTGAAACACCTTTTACACCCCAATGAATGGTGGTTTATGCTCAATTTATGAGATTTTCAGTTTTTCAAGTTTGGGGTCGCAGGGTAACAATTTTTATAGCCTTTTTGACCCTGTTTTAACCTAATGAATTGTGCATGAGTTTTAGCGTTTTAAGCACATCAGAGGGAAGCCCGAACTTTTCATTGTTGCGATAGTATGATACCATTCGCTTTGAACTGTCTGGCATTTTCCTAAACGCATACCACTTTTTCAAGGCCTTGCGTAATACCTCAATATCTACAATCAATTCTTTGCACTTAATCAATGTGTTGCTGATTTCGTTTCCAGAATCAGATTGAGTCAAGGTCTCAAATACATCTTGCACACAAGCATTCAACATAGGCGTAATATTCTTTTTGCATATCTCGTCAAAGGTTTCTTGGTACTGGTCAATCAGCGTTTTGATTGCTTTCCTTGTGAGAATGTCCTCTAATGATTTCTTGCTTGAATACATACGGTCAAGCATTCTGTCTAAGAACACCAATTCCACACGAATCAGATTTGACTCAACTTTAAGATTGCCTGCTTGTCTTTGCTGAAAGGTTTTGTCATACACCTTTAACACCCATTCATGGGGCTTGGTTGTTGTGATTCCTCGTTCTGGTTTCCTGTGTGTTTTTCCGTTTGGGTCGGTTTCCTTATAAACAGTAACCTTTGCAAATGACCTCTCAAACAATCTAATCACATCCTTTGGCTTACAATCCCCAACGCATTTTATCGTTAGATTGCATTCCATTTTTGTGACACTCATCATTGAGAGAAATTCATCAGAATACTTATCCTTTAAGTGCTTTTGCAAATATGACCTCATGTGCTCAATGACTTGGTTTCTTACCAATTCGATTTTGATACAATCAGATAGTTGAAATGGCTGAACATTGTTTGGCCTGATTGCGTTAGGCAAATTCACATAAGCAGACAGTTTGCCACCCCAACAAGATATTTTCATTATGTCATTTCCAGATTCATTCGTGAGATTTTCCTCTGGAAGATTTATGCTCTCTAAGCCTTTTATTGTAAGTTGCAGTTGAAAATTCATTCCGTCTGCACCTTGTAGTTTTTTCTTTCCCATTTTCACACCTCGCCCATTGCTTTCTTTATGTCTTTGATTATTGAAGCTGTTTCCTTGATAATTGCTTCGATTAAAGCAATGTAGCTTTCAGCATAATAGTTTCTTTCGTCAGTCTTTGCTCCGTTCATATTCAATACCTCACATTCTTTGCTCACATATATTCATCAATGCAATTCACATCAATGCTGTTCAAGATTTCCCTTAACTTGATAAACTCTTCCTTAGAGAAAGTGATACCACGCAAAGGATATTGCAATCCGTCTCTGTCAGATACTCGCCATGCTCTAATATCAAACACAGGCTTTTTGTCGTTCCACTTTACAATCGATACTTCCTTTGAGAATCCACGAAAACCCACCATGATAGTGTCAATATGTTCCTTTACTTCGTACTCGGTAACCTTACCAGCATTACACGCAAATTCATGCTTATTTGTTTTGTTATCCATTTTCCTTGTTCCTTTCCTTTTGATTTTAGGCAACAAAAAAGAGAAGCCAGTTAAACCTCGTCTAAAGGTAACTTTGCTTCTCTAAGCATTCAAAATATTAAATTAACTGGTCTTTTCCGACCTGTATATATTATACCACATTATTTTCTGAAAGTACATAGGCAAAATAAACTTTTTTCCTTATTTTTCCGAATGTTTTCTTGAGGTCCTTTTTATATATAATCCTCAGATTAACCAGATTGACCCCAGATTGATTTTAATGGATTAACCTATATTTTATATATCCTATTCCTAAAAGTCAATTCTGGATTATCTGTGAACTTCTGATGATACCTCTTAAATAAACAGTAATACAATAGTATAAAGTTGTTATGCCTATCCACAAAATACAAAGAGAATTAAGGGCAAATAAACCGAAACTCATTTGTTCAGTTTTGCGTTGTGCAGTATGAGAGATAATTGTTATAAAAGCCTTTAACTGCAATACTTTGTTGACCTTTTCTGCCTTGCAAAAAATGAAACTCAATACTATGCTTTTGCTATATTGCTTGTGATGTCAGTATTACGCTTGCTGAACAAACAAGCATAATCCTTGAAAAATTCAAAATTCCAAAGTCCGTACAGGACGCTATCCCCATCCAGCGCATCTGGCCGGATGGGATTTTTCAGGTAGGGAGCCGGTTTTCCAAAACCTTTTTCTTTACCGACATCAATTACAGCATCGCCAGCAAAGAAGATAAGACGGCGATGTTTATAGATTATTCGGAACTGCTGAACGCGCTGGACTCCGGCGCTTCCGCCAAGATCACCATCAACAACCGCCGCATTGACAAAGCAGAATTCGAGAAATCCCTGCTGCTGCCCATGAAAGAGGACGGGCTGGACCATTACCGGAAAGAGTACAACGAAATGCTGCTCTCCAAGGTAACCGGCACCAACAACAGCGTGGTGCAGGACCGGTACATCACCATCACGGTGGCAAAGAAAACCATCGACGAGGCCCGCACCTATTTTGCCCGTGTGGGCACCGACCTCATCACCCACCTTTCCCAGCTTTCCTCCATAGGCCGGGAACTGGACGCAGCCGCCCGCCTGCAGATCTTCCGGGATTTCTTCAAGGGTGGAGAGCCCGCCGCCTTTGCCTTCGACCTGAAGGAACACATGAAAAAGGGGCACAGCTTCAAGGATTGGCTCTGCCCCGACAGCATGGAATTCCAGAAGGACCACTTCCGCTTAAACGACCGATGGGGCCGCGTGCTCTACCTGCAGGGCTATGCCAGCTACATCAAGGATTCCATGATTGCCGAGCTCTGCGACATGGACCGCAGCCTCATGCTCTCCATTGATATTTTAACGGTGCCCACCGACGAAGCGGTGCGGGAAATCCAGAACAAGCTCTTAGGAGTGGAAACGAATGCGGCGAACTGGCAGAGAAAACAGAACGCCGCCAACAACTTCTCGGCTGTCCTGCCCTACGATATGGAGCAGCAGAGGAAAGAAACCAAGGAAATGCTGGACGATTTGACAAACAGGGATCAAAGGATGATGTTCGGCCTTGTGACCTTGGTGCATTTAGCCGATACCAAAGAGCAGTTGGACAGCGATACGGAAACCCTGCTCACTACGGCAAGAAAGCATCTGTGCCAGATGAGCGTCCTGCGCTGGCAGCAGAAGGACGGGCTGGACACGGCTTTGCCCTACGGCCTGCGGAGAATTCAGGCGTTGAGAACCCTCACCACCGAAAGCACTGCGGTGCTGATTCCCTTCCGGGCGCAGGAAATCCTCCAGAACGGCGGCATCTACTATGGGCAGAACGCTGTCAGTAAAAACATGATTGTGGCAGACCGGAGGAAGCTGCTCAACGGCAACAGCTTCCGCCTCGGCGTATCCGGCTCCGGCAAATCCTTCTCCGCCAAGGAAGAAATCGTCAGCATCGCCCTGTCCACCAACGACGATATCCTGATTTTAGATCCCGAATCCGAGTTCGGCTTTTTGGTGGAAGCCCTCGGCGGCGAGGTCATCCGGGTATCCGCCTCTTCGGATACCCATCTAAACGCCATGGACATGGACAAAGCCTATGGAGACGAGCGCAACCCGCTGATTGAAAAATCCGAATTC
>UMAL01006953.1_pt1 | contig 11560 bp, 9 predicted proteins | sample 1963691 | NCBI WGS metagenome assembly UMAL01 (sample SAMEA4835914, study PRJEB28245) | human gut metagenome | biome: gut microbiome; material: fecal sample | place: Denmark | collected 2008
AGCATTACAAAAATATACATACACATTAATAACAGGAGAACGATATGGCACTTATAACTAAAGCTATTAAAGGCACTAAGGATGTCTTGCCTAAGGACGTACACAAAAACCAATATATCGAGGCTACTGCGCTTGATATCGCTTCAAAGTTTGGATATAAAGAAATAAGAACACCTGTTTTTGAACACACGGAGCTTTTCCAAAGAGGTGTTGGCGACACGACTGACGTTGTTCAAAAGGAAATGTATACTTTTGACGACAAGGGCGGCAGGTCAATCACATTAAGACCGGAGGGCACTGCAGGCGCAGTTCGTTCATACCTTGAAAACGGACTTTGCAACGAGGCGCTTCCGCAAAAGGTTTGCTACCTCATCTCTTGCTACAGATACGAAAAGCCGCAGGCAGGCAGGCTTAGAGAATTCCATCAGTTCGGTGTTGAATGTTTCGGCTCAGCCTCCCCTCTTGCAGACGCTGAAATTATTGCGCTTGCAAAATCGCTTTTTGACACACTCGGCGTTAAAGATTTAAGCCTTGAGATTAACTCAATCGGCTGTCCTACCTGCCGTGCCGAATATCACAAGGCACTCAAAGAATATTTTTCCTCTCGCAAGGACGAGCTTTGCAACACTTGCAAAAGCAGGCTTGACAGAAATCCGATGAGAATACTTGACTGCAAAAGCCCGATTTGCCACGAAATTGCCGAGGGAGCACCTGTAGTTATTGATTATCTTTGCGACGAATGTAAAGAGCATTTTGAAAATGTGCAAAAGTACCTTAAGGCTCAAAATATTGAATATACAATCAATCCGCAAATAGTAAGAGGCCTTGACTATTATACCAAAACGGTATTTGAATTTGTTTCAAACTCAATCGGTGCGCAGGGCACTGTTTGCGGCGGCGGCAGATACGACGGTCTTGTTGAAGAGCTTGGCGGTCAGCACACACCGTCACTCGGCTTTGCTATGGGAATTGAAAGACTTATGCTTCTTATGGAAGCTCAGGGTTGCGAATTCCCTGAGGCTGAAAAACCTGATTTATTCATTGTTGCTCTTGGCGAAAAAGCGACGCTTAAGGCTGTTGAAATTGCTAAGGATATGAGAGAAGAGGGTTTCTCGGCTTTGCTTGACCTCAACCAAAGAAGCGTAAGGGCGCAGATGAAATACGCTGACAAGCTCGGTGCTAAATTCAACGTTGTTATCGGCGATAACGAGGTTGAGGCTAAAACCGCTAAGCTTAAAAATATGCAAACGGGTGAAGAAACAGAGATTAATCTTGACACCTTTGTAAGCGGATTTTACAGCATATCGTTAAACGAGCAGCTTGCCGATTTGGAAATTAACGGTGAGGAATTTGATTTCAATTCACTTTTCGGTCTTGGCAATAAGAGCGATGAGGAATAATAATTAATTACAGATTATAAATAAATTTGTGAAAGGCATAATATAATGGAAACAATCAAGGGACTTAAAAGAACAAATTATTGCGGCGAGCTTAGAATTGAGGACGCAGGCAAGGAGGTTACCCTTTTCGGTTGGTGCCAAAGGCAACGTGACCTCGGTAATCTTATATTTATTGATTTAAGGGACAGAACAGGTCTTGTTCAGCTTTCATTTAACGACACTACCGACAGAGAGGTTTTTGCCAAGGCGCAAAGCGTAAGAGCAGAATATGTTGTTGCCGCCGTCGGCACTGTTTGCGAGCGTGAAAGCAAAACTAATAAGATTGCAACAGGCGATATTGAAATTAACGTTAAAGAATTTCGTATCATTTCAAAGGCTGAAACACCGCCTTTTGAAATTGCAAAGAGCGAAAAGGTCGGCGACGAAACCACACTTAAGTACCGTTACTTAAACCTTAGAAACGAAAAGCTTACACAAAATATTTTAATGCGCCACAAGATTGCAAAAATTGCAAGAGAATATTTTTATGACAATGATTTCATTGAAATCGAAACTCCGATGATGATTAAGTCAACACCTGAGGGCGCAAGGGACTATGTTGTGCCGTCACGTGTTCACAACGGCAAATTCTATGCTCTTCCTCAATCTCCGCAGATTTACAAGCAACTTTGTATGATTGCAGGCTTTGACAGATATATTCAGCTTGCTCGCTGCTTCAGAGATGAAGATTTAAGAGCGGACAGGCAGCCTGAATTTACGCAAATCGACCTTGAGATGTCATTTGTTGATACAGACGATATTATGGAAATGGCAGAAGGCTTTATCAAAAAGCTTATGAAAGAAACTATCGACGTTGACATCGACTTCCCTCTCCCACGTATGACATTTGCCGAAGCGCAGGAAAAGTACGGATCAGACAAGCCTGATACACGCTTTGGTATGCTTATTGAGGATATTACCGCTTGGGCTGAAAAGACTGATTTTGTTGTATTTAAAAACGCTGTTGAAACCGGCGGAACAGTAAGAGCAATTGTTGCCAAAAATGCCGCTTCAACATATACAAGAAAGAAGATTGACAAGCTTACCGAGCATGCAAAGGGTATCGGCGCAAAGGGTCTTGCATATATCAGATGGGCTGACGAAGCGACTACCTGCTCGTTCAACAAATTCTTAAAGGACGGTGAGCTTGACGAGCTTACAAGCGCTCTTAATGTTGAAAAGGGCGACTGCGTATTTATCGTATCGGGCAAAACAAGCGACACCCTTTCAATTCTCGGCGCACTTCGCCTTATCGTTGCCAAGGAGCTTGGCATTATCCCCGAAGGAAAGTGGAACTTCCTTTGGATTACTGAAATGCCATTCTTTGAATATGATGAAGAAACAGGAGAATGGCTTGCAATGCACCATCCATTCACAATGCCTATGGAGGAATGCATTGAATATCTTGATACAGACAAGGGCAAAGTTAGGGCTAAGGCATTTGACCTTGTATTAAACGGAACTGAACTTTCTTCAGGCTCAATGAGAATTACCGACTGCGAACTTCAAAACAAAATGTTTGAGCTTCTCGGTATGGAGCAAGAAGAAATTGACGCAAAGTTCGGCTTCCTTGTTGAAGCATATAAATATGCTGCTCCGCCACACGGCGGTATGGGCATCGGTCTTGACAGGCTTGCAATGCTTATCTGCGGTGCAGACAGTTTACGTGACGTAACCGCATTCCCTAAGGTTCAAAACGCAAGTGAGCTTATGAGCGGTGCACCAAGCTACATTGACGATATTCAGCTTGACGAACTTGGAATAAACATTACAAAGGAAGAAAAAGATGAGCAGTAATTTCTTTGCAATGGTAAACAGAATGAAGCTTATCGACAGATGGGCTTTAATGAATAATACGACTAAAGAAAACATTGCCGAACACAGCCATTCGGTTGCAGTAATCGCACACGCACTTGCATTAATCGGCAACAAGAAATTCGGTAAAAGCTATAATGCCGAGCGTGCGGCTTTGCTTGCACTTTATCACGATACTACAGAGGTCATAACAGGCGATATGCCTACTCCCGTTAAGTATTATAATGATGATATCAAAAACGTATATAAAAACATTGAGTGCATAGCAGGCAAAAGACTTCTTGATATGCTTCCCGAAGAATTCAGAAGTGATTATGAGTCGTTCTTTGAAAAAAAGGACGAGGATAAAGAGCTTTGGAAGCTTGTAAAGGCGGCTGATAAAATAAGCGCACTTATCAAATGTATTGAAGAATACAGAATGGGCAACCGTGAATTTGAAAAGGCGCTTGAGGCTCAGCAAAAGAAAATTGAAGAAATTAATCTCGACGAGGTTAAATATTTCCGTGAGCATTTTCTTGATTCGTACTATTTAACACTCGACGAGCATACAAAATAAATTATTTTATATTTTGTCGTTTTATACAAAAAGTAAATATAAGCGTCAAATAAAACTGTTAAAGACTTGTTGCATTTTGAATGTAGCAAGTCTTTTTGTTGTGCATAGTATACAATAATTAGAGTTTTGTTTTGGTAATTTAATACAATGTTTTCGGCATTATATACAAATATTTAGCATCTTTTTGTGCAATGTGCTTGACAAATAAAAACTTTGTGCTATAATGAAGGCACAAAAGCGAAGGAGGTTTTATGTATGCTTAAACAACTTATCAAGTGTGCAAAAATCCTTGCCGAGATAGACAAGGCATATAACAGATAAGCACACGCTTAAAAAAGCGGCACTTGGTCGCAGCATTTACGAAATTTAATAGAAAGAAGGAATTTTTATGAAGTCATTTTTCAATGTATTAGATAACGGTTTTGCGTTTGCTCCTGCAAAAAGGCTCGTGGAATTCTTATCTAAGAAAATGTAAATGTAAATAAGTCGCTTCCCAAAAGGAAGTGACCAAAACACAAATTTTCAGTCGCAGATACCGATAACGGTTGTCTGCGGCTTTATTTTTTGCAAAAAATGTTTACTTATAAAGTAAAATAATATATAATGTACTCGCATTGTATCCGCCGGCAAAATAACTTGCCAAAGCTTGAGCGTTTGTGTGTTTTGCGCAAGGGCTTAGGAACAGTAGCAGAAAGGAAATTAAATATGAAAACAAACACAAAAAAGATTGCCGGAGTAGGACTTCTCACGGCAGTAGTAGTTGTGCTTCAGCTACTCGGTAGTTTTATCCACTTTGGTCCGTTCTCAATTTCGCTTGTACTTATCCCTATCGTTGTAGGCGCTTCGCTTTACGGCGTATTATCGGGTGCGTGGCTCGGTCTTGCATTTGGAATTACTGTTTTAATTTCAGGCAATGCTGCGGCTTTTTTAGCCGTTAATCCGGGCGGAACTGTAGTTACTGTCCTTCTAAAGGGTGCGCTTGCAGGTCTTTTGGCAGGTGCAGTATACAAAGCAATTGAAAAGAAAAACAAGGTTGTTGCAACAATCGTTGCCGCAATAGTTTGCCCTGTAGTAAATACAGGTATATTTTTAATCGGCTGTCGCCTATTCTTCTTTGACACAATCAAAACCTGGGCGGCAGGAACAAACGTATTCGTTTATATGATTACAGGACTTGTAGGCTTCAACTTCTTATTTGAACTTGGTTTAAACATAATTCTTTCACCTACTATTATTAAGCTTACAAAGCTTGGCAGAAAGGAAAAATAATAATGATTTTAGCTGTAGATATCGGTAATACAAATATCGTTTTAGGTATTCTTGACGGCGATACGCTTATTAACGAGTGTCGCCTTTCGACCGCAGTTAATGACTCGGCGGAGGAATACGCAATAAAGCTTAACAGTATTCTTGAAATTTGCAAAATAAATCCCGAAGATATTGAGGGAAGCGTTATTTCCTCAGTTGTGCCTCCGCTTATCAGAACGGTTTCAAAGGCAATTATGCTTATCACGGGTAAAAAATCAATAGTAATCGGCCCGGGAGTTAAAACAGGTCTTAATATTAAGACAAACAATCCTGCCGAGCTTGGCGCAGATATGGTAGCCGGTGCAGTTGCAAGTATTGAAAAATATCCTTGCCCGCAAATTATTTTCGATTTGGGTACTGCAACTACAGCTTCGGTTATTGATAAAAACGGCTGTTTTATCGGCTGTTCGATTTTATGCGGAGTTAAGACTGCGCTCAATGCATTAGCATCAGGCACGGCTCAGCTTCCTCAAATTGACATTGTTGCCCCAAAAAATGCAATTTGCACAAACACTATCGACTGTATGAGAAGCGGTACTGTTTACGGCACTGCGGCAATGATTGACGGCTTAGTGAAAAGATTTGAAAAAGAGCTTGGTCAAGAGGCAACGGTAATTATTACGGGAGGTCTTGGCGGCGTTATCGCAAAATACTGTGAAACAAAGGCAATTGTTGATAAAAATTTGGTTATCGACGGACTTCGCTTGATTTATGATAAAAACACACAGGAGAGGAAATAAATATTATGGCTTTATACCGTGCATTTCAGGCATTCAGACCCGAAAAGTCGAAGCAAGCGCTTATCCCGGCTCTTCCTTATGATGTTATGAACAGTGATGAGGCAAAAGAGATGGTTAAGGACAACCCTTATTCGTTTTTGCATATTGACAAGGCGGAGATTGATTTGCCAAAAGGTACTGATATTTACAGCGACGAGGTTTACCGAAAGGCTAAGGAAAACCTTGAAAATCTTGAAAAAACAGGCGCACTTATTCAGGATAAAAAGCCTTGCTTTTATATTTACAGGCAGATTATGAACGGCAGAAGCCAAACGGGAATTGTAGGCTGTGCATCTATTGATGATTATATGAACAACGTTATCAAAAAGCACGAACACACTCTTGCTAAAAAAGAAGAGGACCGTATTCGCCACGTTGATACCTGCAATGCAAACACAGGCCCGATTTTCTTAACATATCGCAAAAACGACATTATCAGCAATACCGTTAATTCTTGGGTAAGCGCTCACGAGAGTGTTTATGATTTTGTGGCAGACGGTGTTAATCAAACAGTTTGGGTAATTGATGACGAGGATATTATCAATACCATTTCAACTGAATTTGCAAAAATTGATGCTTTATACATAGCCGACGGTCACCACAGATGTGCGTCTGCGGTAAAGGTCGGTCAAAAAAGAAGAGAGGAAAAACCGAATTACACAGGTGATGAGGAATTCAATTTCTTCTTATCCGTTGCTTTTCCTGATGACGAGCTTGAAATTATGGATTACAACAGAGTAGTTAAAGACCTAAACGGTATGAGCCGAGAGGAATTTTTAAGTTCATTATCGCATTGCTTTGAGGTAGAAAAGGTTGAAACTCAATATAAACCGACAAAGCGCCATACATTCGGAATGCTTATTGAAAATGATTGGTATAAGCTTTCGGCAAAAGAGCAGATTATCGACGAGAGCGACCCTGTTAAAAGGCTTGACGTTTCAATCCTTCAGGACAATCTCCTCTCCCCTATCCTCGACATTGACGACCCTAAAACAAATGACAGAATTGATTTTATCGGCGGAATAAGAGGACTCGGTGAGCTTGAGAGAAGATGCAAAAAAGATATGAAGCTTGCATTTGCCATGTATCCAACCTCGATAGGCGACCTTATGTCAATCGCAGATGCAAATTTAATTATGCCGCCAAAGTCAACTTGGTTTGAACCAAAGCTTTTATCGGGTATATTTATTCATCATTTGAGTTAATAATTTGTATAATTATAAAATATTGTATATTTATCAACCAAAAAAATGCAATACTATTGCATTTATCAAAATAATTTAGTAAAATATTATTGTTGTTTTTTTGTTTTATTATAAATTTTACTATGGAGGTTGTGTGATGAAAGAAGAAAACAGAAAATATGCTCGTGAAGCAATGGACATTGTTGAACACGCAGCACATAAAATAGGCTCACGTTTGCCCGGCTCTGACGGAGAAATCAAATTACATAAATATATGGGTGAAAAACTCCGTGAAATCGGTATTGAGCCAAAAACAGAGGAATTTGCAGTATCTCCTCGTTCGGGTATCGGCGGTCTTGGCTATGCAGGCTGGTCGGGCGTAATCATCAGCATCGGTGCTATTATTGCAATTGCTTGCGGATTTGACAAGCTTTGGTATGTGCTCGGCGCACTCGGACTTCTTACAATTTTTTGGCTTGTAATGAGTTGCTTTTTCTACAAAACATGGTTTGATATGTTTTTCCCGCAGGAAATCAGCCGTAACACCCTCGGCGTTTTAGAGCCTGAGGACGGAAAATACGACTACACAATTATCCTTTCAGGTCATACAGACACCTCTTGGTGCTGGAGGCACAGCGAACACGCTTATAAGTATAAGGACACTAAGCCGGTAATGGGTCTTATTGCTACATACGGCAAGGTAGGTTTCGGCGCAGTTTGCTTCTTCTTTATCGCACTTTTCTCTGTATTTATGGCAATTGTTGATATTTGCCAATTTGCAGGTGCCGCTTGGACACAGACAATGCTTGCATCTCACGGATGGGAAGTATTTATGTTTATAATGAACTTTGTTCCTATCGTAACAGCAATAGGCTCATTATTCGTTGTTATGTGGGGCGACCCTAATCCGAGGAATGCTTCACGTGGTGCTATGGACAACGCAACAGGCATCGGCTTAAGTTATGCTGTAATTAAATATTTCAAGGAAAATCCTGATAAAATGCCTAAGAATTGCCGTATTGTTGATGCAAATATCGGCTCTGAGGAAGCAGGCTTGAGAGGCTCAATGCACTTTGCTCAGGAGCACAGATTTGACGATTTAACAAAGAATGCTTGGAATATTAACATTGACTCTGTTGCCGATAAAGAGTACTTTGAGGTAGTTATTAAAGACGATTGGCAGGGCGTCAGATTTGATACCGATATGGAAAAAATGTTTAAGGATACATTTAACGAAATGGGCATCAAGTCACTTACTAACGGTTGCATTCACAACCCTGTAGGCGGTTGCGACTCAACTCCTATGACAAGAGCAGGAATTAAGTCAGTTACATTTGCCGCTCAAAACCCTATGCTCACATACTATTATCACACATGGCGTGATATGCCTGAGCGCTTTGAAATGGAAACAGTCGGTGACGGCTTCGATGTTATTCTTTCCGTAATTGACAAGATTGCCAAATTCCAAGAGAAAAACGGCTACAACGGCCCACAAAAGAAATAATTAATACAAAAGATAAACGAGCATTGACGATATTTTGTCAATGCTCGTTTTCATATTTATTTGGGTTATTCGTCCTATCCAAAAGAAAATCAATATTAGTATTAAAAAAATCCGCTAAAATAATAAGCGTTTCCGTAGGCGGGATTCGCTCTCCCGTTTCATATTTGGATATAAGCGCCTGCTCTATGCCAGTTTGCATTTGAAGCGCAATTTGAGTCATTCCACGCTCTATTCTGATTTTTTTCAAATTCTCGCCCATACAATAATCACCTAATGACATTATGTCATATTTATTATTGACAATTATGACAGTTTGTCATATAATAATGATGAAAAAATTAAAACAGAGAATGAAAAAAGAGCAAAACAGGCAAACCGATATATCGGTTTGCCTGTTTTGCTTTTAAAAGGGACTAGTTATATATAAAGTTATTTGTCATATTCACAAATTGTCTTTCGGGTTTGCAAAATACTTCCTGACGAAACAGAAAATTCATCAAGCCCCCATTCAATAAGATAAGGGATAAGCTTGGTATCCGCTGCCGCTTCACCGCACATACCAACCTGAATACCTGCTGCCTTAGCATTTTTAATAGTTGTTTCAATAGCACGTAAAACTGACGGTTGAAACACATCATAAAGCCTTTCAACCTTTGCATTGCCTCTATCCACTGCCATTGTGTAACCTGTAAGGTCGTTTGTGCCGATAGAGAAAAACTTAACTTCACGAGCCAGAATATCCGAAATAAATACTGCCGCCGGAGTTTCAACCATAATACCGACATCTACGCTTCTGTATTCCTTACCCTCACTTTTAAGTTCTTCCTTGCATTCCTCAATCAGGGCTTTTGCCTGCCTTACCTCTTCAACACAGGTAACAAGAGGAAGCATAATTTTTATATTTCCATAAACACTTGCACGCAAAAGCGCACGAAGTTGCTTTTTAAAAAGTTCCTTATTATCAAGGCAGTAGCGAATTGCTCTGTGGCCCAAGAAAGGATTTTCTTCTTTTTCAATATTAAGATAAGGAATATCCTTATCACCGCCTACATCAAGGGTGCGAATGATTACTTCTTTTCCGTCCATTGCCTTTGCAACGGTGGAATATGCCTCAAACTGTTCTTCCTCGCTCGGCTCGCTTTGGCGGTCCATAAAAAGAAATTCTGTTCTGAAAAGACCAATACCTTCTCCGCTGTTTTGAATAACGTTTTGAACATCCTCAGCTTTGCCGATATTGCCGTAAACAAGTTTTTTAATGCCCGATTTAGTAACAGTCGGCTTGCCGAAATATTGCTTTAAGCTCTCTTTATCTTTTAGATATGCCTCTTGTTTATTTTCAAATTTCTTTATATCATCATTACTCGGACTTACAATAACATTTCCTTTAAATCCGTCAACAGCAACCAAATCGCCGTTTTTAACCTCATTGCAAACATTAGGTATCGAAAGCACGGCAGGAATACCCATAGCCCTTGCCAAAATTGCACTATGGCTTGTGATACCGCCCACCTCTGTAAGTATTGCGCTGACATTATCCTTGTTAATTTGACCCGTCATAGACGGAGTAAAGTCCTTTGCTATCAAAACAGAACCTTTTTTCACCTTAGAAATATCGACGTTATTTACGCCGAGTAAGATACTCAAAAGGCTGTCTTTGATATCCTTAACGTCGCTTGCTCTTTGCTGAGTAAGCTCATCGTCAACACCCGAAAACATATCTATAAACATTGAGCAAACCGTATCAACAGCCTTTTCTGCCACCGAGCCTGCGTCAATATTATCCTGCATTTGAGAAAGCATAAACGGGTCTGAAAGCATAACAATATGACCCTCTAAAATTTCCGCTTCCTTGTCGCCTGCCGAATTTTTTACGTCATCTGCAAGCTTCCTCGTTTCCTTAATAAAAGTATCAACTGCTTTTTGAAGTCTTTCCTTTTCATTTTGAGCCGTTGTAAATTTAACGTGATTATAATCAAGCTTTGCGTCGCTTATAACAACTGCATTGCCGATACCGTAGCCCTGGCTTGCTCCTATTCCCTTAAGCATAACACTTCCCCCTTGCTGCACAAAAAGGTGCAATGTAATTAAGCATTGCACCTTTTATAATTTTTATTCGCCGAAACCTGATTCAATAAGAGCAATTGCTTCATCAAGCATAGCCTGCTCATCTGCGCCGTCACATTCAACAGTAATATCTGTGCCACACTTAATGCAAGCCGCCATAATATTCATAATGCTTTTGCCGTTGATTTTTTTATCGCCGACAATAATATTAATATTTGATGTATATTTAGTCATTGCTGTTACAAAAACGTTTGCAGGTCTCATATGAAATCCCATTTCGTTAGTAACCTTAGTAAGCTTTGAAACCATAATATTTCTCCTAATTCTATCTTATTTTGCTTTAACCTCATTGTTTACATTTTTCTTTAAAAGTGCAAGCATTAATGCGCCTACAACCGAGCCTGCAACAAGAGCTACAACATAAAGAAGCGGATGGTCGCATACAATGAATGTGAATATACCGCCGTGAGGAGCAGGACAGGTTACATTAAAGAGTGATGTAAGAGCACCTGCTACAGCAGAACCAACCATACAAGACGGAATTACACGAATTGGGTCAGAGGCTGCGTAAGGAATTGCGCCCTCGGTGATGAAGCAAAGACCCATAAGATAGTTTACAGGACCGCTCTTAAGTTCTTCCTTATTCCACTTTTTCTTGTTAAATGTTGTTGAAAGAGCGATTGCAATAGGAGGAACCATACCGCCAATCATAACAGCAGCCATAATCCAAGTGTTGCCGTCTGCAATTGCTGCTGTACCGAATACATAAGCTGCCTTGTTGAAAGGACCGCCCATATCTGTTGCCATCATAGTAGCAAGAACAATTGAAAGAAGAAGTCTGCTTGTTGAACCAAGACTTTCAAGTCCGTTTGCAAGAAGTGTATTAAGTTGACCGATAATCGGGTTTACGC
>UMAL01043595.1_pt1 | contig 11411 bp, 7 predicted proteins | sample 1963691 | NCBI WGS metagenome assembly UMAL01 (sample SAMEA4835914, study PRJEB28245) | human gut metagenome | biome: gut microbiome; material: fecal sample | place: Denmark | collected 2008
GTATGTCTATTTGCTTGTAAACTATATATAATAAATAATTTTATAAAATTAATAATTGCTTAATTATAATTAGAATTTAGTAATAAAAATTATTTCCCGGGAAATAAAATATAAAAATGAAGACACCAAGGCTTCATTTTTAACATTAAAGACTACAGACTTTAATGTACACTGAGAGATATAATATAGCTCGAAGTGAAAAAAAAAGAAAGCTATTCACTTTCTTTTTCAATATTTTCACCATTAATATTATCATCACTAACTTCTTCTCTATCAACAATAGAAGTAGAACTAACAATACTATCTTCTTTTAAATTAATAAGTTTAACACCTTGAGTAACTCTACTCATAGTAGAAATCTTATCAACAGCCAATCTAATAATAATACCAGAATCAGTAATAATCATTAAGTCTTTACTATCATCAACAGTCTTAAATGACACAATAGAACCATTCTTTTCAGTAATATTAACAGTCTTAACTCCTTTACCACCACGATTAGTAATTCTATATTCATCAACAGGTGTCTTCTTACCATAACCCTTTTCAGTAATAACAAGTACATACTCATTAGGTTCAACAATCTCCATACCAACAAGTATACCACCATCAAGATTAATACCTCTAACACCAGAAGCACTTCTACCCATAATTCTAACGGCACTTTCATTAAATCTAACCATTCTACCATTAGAAGAAGCCATTAAAATCTCATCATTACCAGTAGTTTTCTTTACAGATACAAGTTCATCATTATCTTTTAAAGTAATAAACTTCTTACCGTTAGTCCTAATACTATCAAATTCAGATATATCAGTCCTTTTAATTAAACCATTCTTAGTAGCAAAAACTAAACATTTGTATTCATCATCATTAGATATTTTCAATAAAGAAGTAACCTTTTCATCTTTATCTAAAGATAACAAATTAATAATAGGTAATCCCTTAGATTGTCTACTATATTCAGGAATTTCATAACCCTTAATTCTATATACTTTACCCATATTAGTAAACATAAGAATATAATCATGACTAGTAGCATTAATCAAATGCTCTACAAAATCCTCTTCATTAGTAGCCATACCTTTAACACCTATACCACCTCTATTTTGAGTTTTATAAGTATCAGCAGGTAATCTCTTAATATAACCCTTATTAGTTAAAGTAATAACAACATTCTCAACAGGAATTAAAGATTCATCTTCAATATAATCAATAGCAGTCATATCAATATGTGTTCTTCTCTCATCAGCATATTTATCTTTAATTTCAAGCATTTCAGTTTTAATAACTTCAAGAATTTTCTCTTCACTAGCTAATATTTCTTCTAATTCCTTAACTAATTTTTCAAGTTCAGCAATCTCTTCTTCAATCTTAGATTTTTCAAGTCCAGTAAGTCTCTTCAATCTCATATCGAGAATAGCTTGAGATTGAACCTCTGATAAAGCAAAATTAGACATAAGTCCAGCTTTAGCCTCATCGTCATCAGCAGACTCTCTAATAATCTTAATAACCCTATCAATATTATCAAGAGCAATCTTTAAACCATCTAATATATGTAATCTATCCTTATATCTCTTTAAATCAAATTGACATCTACGATAAATAACATGTTTCTGATGATCAATATACTTCTCAATAATCTCTCTTAAACCAAGTGTTCTAGGACTACCATCAACAAGCATTAAAAAATTAATACCATAAGAAGTTTGAAGCTGTGTATGCTTATATAAATTATTCAAAACAACGTTAGCATTAGCCTCTTTCTTAACATCAATAACAATCTTAATACCCTCTAAAGCCGATTCATCACTTAAATTAGAAATACCATCAATAACCTTATCTCTAACAAGTTCACCAATTCTTTGAATCAAAGCTTTCTTATTAACTTGATATGGAAGTTCTGTAATAACAATTCTGTGCTTATTATGAGTCTCTTCTACAGTAGCCATACCTCTAATAGTAATAGCCCCTCTACCACTCTCATATGCCCTTTTAATGCCACTATTACCAAGAATAACACCAGCAGTAGGAAAATCAGGTCCCTTAATATATTGCATAAGTTCAGTAACAGTAATTTCTGGATTATCAATATAAGCAACACATCCATCAATAACTTCACCCAAGTTATGTGGTGGAATATTAGTAGCCATACCAACAGCAATACCCATATTACCATTAACTAATATATTAGGAAATCTGCTAGGTAAAACAACAGGTTCCTTTCTCTGACCATCATAATTTTCCGAAAAATCAACAGTATCCTTATTTAAATCTCTTAAAAGTTCCATCGATATCTTAGCAAGTCTAGCTTCAGTATAACGACTAGCAGCAGCACCATCACCATCAATAGATCCAAAATTACCATGTCCATCAACAAGAGTATGTCGATAAGTAAAATCTTGTGCCATTCTTACCATAGATTCATAAATAGCAGAATCACCATGTGGATGATAATGACCCATAACAGCACCAACAGCATTAGCAGATTTCTGATATTTCTTATCAGGAGTCATACCCTCTTCATATAAAGTGTATAAAATTCTTCTATGAACAGGCTTAAGACCATCTCTAACATCAGGAAGAGCTCTTGCAACAATAACACTCATCGAATAATCAAGGAAAGACTTCCTCATTTCACCAACAATATTAACAGCTACTTTTCTATCTCTTTCATGATTATTATCCTCACCCATATCTTCTATATTTAAATTTTTATCTATATTCTTATCTTCCATCATAAACCTCCTATATATCCAAATTCTCTACAAATAGAGCATTATCTTCAATAAACTTTCTTCTAGGTTCAACTTCTTCACCCATAAGTAACTGGAATGTTTCATCAGCAAGAATAGCATCATCCAAAGTAACTTGTTTTAATATTCTCTTATCAATACCCATTGTTGTTTCTCTAAGTTCTTCTGGATTCATCTCTCCTAAACCTTTCATTCTACCAATTTCATACTTCGTATTAAGAGGTAAAGTAGCTAAATATTCATCTCTTTCTGCTTCATCAAGTACATATTTAATATTTTTACCATGTTTAATTGAATATAAAGGTGGTTGTGCAGCATATATATGTCCATTTTCTACTAATGGCTTAAAATATCTATAAAATAAAGTAAGTAATAATGTTCTAATATGTGCTCCATCAACATCAGCATCAGTCATAATAATTATCTTATAATATCTTAACTTAGATATATCAAATTCTTCACCAATACCAGTGCCTAAAGCCGTAATCATAGTTCTAATCTCTTCATTAGCAAGAATTCTATCTAATCTAGCCTTCTCTACATTAAGTATTTTACCTCTAATAGGAAGAATAGCCTGCGTAATAGGATCTCTTCCCATCTTAGCACTACCAGCGGCAGAATCCCCCTCTACAATAAACATTTCTGATATAGTAGCATCTTTAGAAGAACAATCAGTAAGTTTACCCCAATAATTAGTAATTTCAAGTCCACCTTTTCTTCTAGTTAACTCTCTAGCTCTTCTAGCAGCAACTCTAGCCCTAGCAGCAGTCATTGACTTTTCTATTATAATTTTAGCATCATTAGGATGTTCCATTAAAAATCTCTCAAATGCTTTAGCAAATATACTAGCAGCTACTTTTCTAACTTCACTATTACCAAGTTTAGTCTTAGTTTGTCCCTCAAATTGAGGTTCAGGTACTTTAGCAGATATAATCATTGTTATACCTTCTCTAACATCATCACCGCTAAGAGGCTCATCATTATCTTTAAGTATTTTATTTGCTTTAGCATAATTATTAATAATTCTAGTTAAAGCCAATTTAACACCATCTTCATGAGTTCCACCTTCAGGAGTAATAATATTATTAACAAAAGAGTAAACAGTAGCATTATATCCATCATTATATTGAAGAGCCACTTCTATTGAAATATCATTTTCCATTCCTTCAACATATACAATATCTTCATGAATAGGAGTCTTATTTTTATTTACATAAGCAACAAACTCTTTAATACCACCTTCATAAACAAAAGTATCAGATTCTCCTGTTCTATCATCCATAAGAATAATTCTAAGTCCTTTATTTAAGAAAGCAAGTTCCCTAGTTCTAGTTTTTAATGTTTCGTAATTAAAAGTAGTAGTCTCTTTAAATATTTCATCATCAGGCATAAAAGTTACTGTCGTACCGGTTCTATCTTCACTACATTCTCCTATTACCTTTAAAGGTTCTACAGTATGTCCACCATTAGCAAACTTAATATAGTGAACTTTTCCCTCTTTATAAACAGTTACTTCTACCCATTTACTAAGAGCATTAACTACAGATGCTCCAACACCATGTAATCCACCAGATACTTTGTAGCCACCACCACCAAATTTACCACCAGCATGTAATACTGTATATACCGTCTCAACCGTAGATAATCCTGTCTTAGGATGTACTTCAACAGGTATACCTCTACCATCATCTTTAACAGTAACAGAACCATCTTTATTAACAATTATTTCAATATCATCACAATATCCTGCTAAAGCCTCATCGATAGCATTATCTACTATTTCCCAAACTAAATGGTGTAATCCTTTCTCACTAGTACTACCTATATACATACCAGGTCTTTTTCTTACTGCTTCAAGTCCTTCTAATACTTGAATATCCGAAGCATCATAATGTTCATTACTATTCATTTTTTATCACCTTCCTGCATCAAATTATTTCCCGGGAAATAATTTTACCATTTTCTATTCTATAAACATTAGCTTTATTTCTCACATTTTTATCAATATTTTCAATATCTGTAGTAGTAACTATTGTTTGAATATCATTATCTAAATATTTAATTACCTTATTTCTCTTATCAATATCTAATTCACTAAATATATCATCCAAAAGTAAAATAGGCGTATCAGATAAAACATCAGTAAATAATTTAACTTCTGCTAACTTAAGAGCAAGTACAGCACTCCTTATTTGCCCATTTGAACCATATAAAGATAAATTCTTCCCATTCAAATCAAAATAAAAATCATCTCTATTAGGTCCAATAAAAGTAATCTTATACTGAATTTCTCTTGATAAATTACTTTTAAGTTTATCTTTAAACATATCATTATCTAAATTACTAACATTAGAAGTATATATCATCTTAAGTCCTTCTAATCCTGTAATAGAACTAAATATATCATCTATATATTTATTAACTAAGTCTACATATTTCCTTCTAAAATTATAAATAACTATTGATAAACCAATATATTTATCATTAAGAATATCTAAATAATTCATATCACTATCTTTATTAATATTAATAATCTTCAAAAATTCATTTCTTTGGCGTAAAACTAAATTATAATTATTTAAATTTGCTAAATAAATCTTATTAATTTGACTAATTTGAATATTAAAGTATTTTCTTCTACAAGATGGACTATCTTTAAATATTCTAATACTATCACTACTAAAAAGAATAACATTCATCTTAGAAATATAGTCACTTAATTTTTTGATCTCTTTTTTATTTATCTTAACAACCTTACCATTCTCATTAATTAATAGTTCAAGTTCATCATAAGAACCATTATAATCAACAATTCCTTTAATCATTGAATATCTACTATTAAAATTAATAAGATTCTTATCATTAATAGATAAAAAAGACTTCGTAACAGCAAGTACATAAATAGATTCTAGTAAATTAGTTTTTCCCTGAGCATTATCTCCTATTATAATATTTAAATTATTATTAAGTTCTAATAAAATATCATCATAATTACGATAATTTTTTAAATAAATTTTTTGTAATTTCAATATAAAGTTATTTTCTTGCCCATATTTTCACCTTTACTAATCTCATGTACCCCTATACATATATAATTATACCATATTTCAATAAAAATTAAAAGAAAAAAAACATATTTTCTATGTATTTTTTCCTTATTTTTCAACGGTTTTTCTCATAATTCCATTTAAGTATTTTTCTATCTTTATACACTTAGTAATTTGATTATCAATCGTAGTATAAGGTACCTTAATATTCATCTCTTTACCATTCTCAAAATATATTTTTGTACCATTACTTTCTTTAACATATCTAGTAATATTATTATAAGCAAGCCATATACATTTCTTAGAACTAGGAGTACATGTAGGAAAGAAAATAATCATATTATAAGAAGATACAATAATAGGAGTCTTAATATAATAATTAAAAATATCAATAACAAATTGCCTCTGAATATTATAAGAATTACCATAAAAATTACACCCATATTTAAGTAATTTAAGACAATCAATACTCAAATAAAAATCCTTATTCTTCTCCATAACATAAGTACCATATCCATTAGAAGTAAAGCACAAAACATCATCAGTAATAATATAATTTCTCATAAAATCCCCCTCTCCACATATAAAAATATGTACCATGTATTAAAGCATATAATCATGTCGAATTTTATCAAAATATGTCGTAAATTATCAAAAATTTTCCTTTTCTTAACATTTCTATCATCAAAATTACTGTTTTATCACAAAAAAAATAGATAAAAGAATCAAATCTATTATCTATTCAACAAATATAAATCAAAATTAGCAAGTCTTAATAGGTAAAACAAGTTGTACCAAAGAATCATCTTCATTACTCTTAATAACAATAGGAGAACTATCATTATTCATACATAAAACAATCTTTTCTTTATTAAAACTCTTAATAGCATCTAACATAAACTTAGAACTAAACGAAATTTCAATATTCTTATCATTTTCTACATTAATTTTTTCCTCTACTTTACCAATTTCTGGACTATTTGAAGAAATCATAAGTTCATTACCTTTTAAAGATAACTTAATAGTATTCTTTTCTCTATCAGAAGTAAGTAAACTAGCTCTATCAATCATATTATATAAATCATTAAAAGAACATTCAAGTAATATATTAAAATTCTTAGGAATAATATCACTAGTAGTAGGATAAGTACCAGAAAGTAATCTAGATAAAAATACAATATTACCATATTTAAATAAAACTTTATTACTAAATAAATGTAATTCTAAAGAATCTTCATCATTATCAAGCATTTTAGTAAGTTCTACTAAGTTTTTACCAGGAATAACAATATTAATATCACTTTCATCAACTTTATCAATAGCTACTAATTTTCTAGCAAGTCTATATGAATCAGTAGCAATAACATCTAATTCACCATTATTAATTCTAAAATTAATACCAGTAAGAAGTGGTCTAGTTTCACTTTGTGAAATAGCAAATACTGTTTGATTAATAATATCCTTAAATATCCCATTATTAATAACAATAGGTTCCTTAGTTTCATCTAAATCTAAATTAGGAAATTCATTAGGATTAATACCATTCAAATTAAATTCTGTATTATCTGTACTAACAATCATCTTATATCCATCAATAACTTCAATAGATATATCTGTATTAGGAAGTTTTCTTATTATCTCAACAATATACTTACCTCCTATTACTATACTACCAGTTTCTTCTAAACTTGTTAACTTGTTCTTTGGTATAAAAGATCTAATAGAAACATCAGTATCACTTGCATATAAATATAATCCATCATCCTTTAAATCAAACTTAATACCTGTTAATATAGGAATTAAGTTTTTAGTAGATATTGCTCTTGCTGTATTATTCAAACTTTCTAATAATATTTCTTTCTTTACGACTAATTTCATTTTTATCATCCTCTTTCTTTTATTATTTATTATATTATTATTATTATGCTGTGGATATTGTGGAAAACTCACATATATCCTTGTTTTGTATACCTTTACTTATCCACAATACTTGTTGATAACTTTAAACTTATCAACTATCAACAACTATATTCTCTTTTTTAACTCCTCAATTACTGTTTGTAACTGATAATTTGTCTCCAAATCTTTCTCTATTTTTTGATATGCACTTATTATAGTTGAGTGGTCTCTACCTCCAAAGTAAGTTCCCATTTTTGGATACGATTCATTTGTCATTATTCTACACAAGTATATAGCTATTTGCCGCTGATAATTTATATCTTTACTCCTTTTTTTACCTTTTAAATCTTCAATATCTATCTTAAAGTACTCACAGACAATCCTTTGAATCCTATGAATATCATTTTTATATACACTACGTTCACTAATTTTATCTTTTAAAGCTTCAATAGCAATATCCAAAGTAACAATTCCATGATTCATCATCAGCGCATAAGCAAAAACCCTTGTAATCGCTCCTTCTAACTGTCTAACATCAGAATCATTAATATTAGCGATATATTCAATAACTTCAATTGGAATATCTTCCGCTGCTTCCTGATGTGCTATCTTCCTTTTAATAATATCTACTCTCAGTCCAAAATCAGGTGGAGTAATATTAGCAGTAAGACCCCAATTAAATCTTGTAATAAGCCTATTTTCTAACATCTTCAAATCATCAACAGACCTGTCGGAAGCTATAATAATTTGTTTATTTGAGTCATGTAACTGATTAAAAGTATGAAAAAATTCTTCTTGCCCCTTAGTAGCGGATCCCAAAAATTGAATATCATCAATAATTAAAACGTCAATATTTCTATACTTATTCTTAAAAGAATCAATCTTATCAAAAGTATTCTTCTCATTATTTCTAACCGCCGCTATATAATCATTAACAAACTGTTCACTTGACACATACAAAACCTTTTTATTAGTATTTTGAATAATATAATTACCAATAGCATGCATTAAATGTGTTTTACCAAGTCCACTTTTACCATATAAAAATAAAGGATTATATGCTTTACCAGGTTTTTCCGCCACCGCTCTAGCAGCAGTAAAAGCAAACCTATTTGAGTTACCTACAATAAAACTATCAAAAGTATATTCGCTATTTAGATTAGCGGAAGCACTAGTTTGATGTGGAACTCCCATATTTTCATTAGAAGTACCAATAATAACCTCTTCATTATTATCACTAATTTCATTAATTTCGTTTTCTAAAATAAATTTAAAATTAAAATTTGTTCCCGTAATAGAATTAAAAGTTTCTTCAATATCATCAATATAATTTTCTTCTAAATGTTTTTTATGTAAAGCTAAAGGAACAATAATAGTGGCAGTACCACCATCTAACTTATATAATTTAGTATCCTTAAACCAAGTATCATAAGATAAAGGAGTAATACGTTCTTTAATTTTATCAAGAAATTCATTCCATAAATTATCCGTATTCATATCAAAACCTCCTTAATCAAATCTGCCATTAATCTTATTATATCTCAAAAAAAAATTTTGTCTAGATATTTTTTTTAATTAACAGGTAAAATAACAAGTTATCCACAACTTATCAACAATATAATACCATATAAAATAAGACTTTAAAAGACTTTTCCACAATTTTTGTCAATTTTTGTTGTCAACAGTCAACAGCTTTACTTTTCCACAGCCCTGTGGATATTGTGGATAAATAAAAAAAGCCTTGATTTATAAGGCTTTATTCTAGTTACTTTTCCACTGTATCATCCACTTGTCAAATATTTTAGCATTTGTACTCTGTGGTTCTGGATTAGGAAGTTGCATTTTTACAATAAGTGGAATCTTCATCATCTTACCAAATGCAACACAAGTACCAGATTGAAGTGATTTTTGTTTTTCAATAACATCACTACTAATATTAGGAACCATCTTTTCAATATACTCCAAATCACTAGGATGGTTAATTTTAAATATTAAGAAATTACTACACTGTGATAAAACAGTTTCAGATAGTTCAGTAGGTCTCTGTGTAATTAAGTCAAGACATATACCAAATTTTCTACCTTCCTTAGCAATTCTTTCAAATATATTGTATCCAAGAATATTAATATCATTATCCTTCTGAACATATCTATGAGCCTCCTCTAGCATAAGATGCATTGGCATACTACCTCTAGTAGGAAGTTTTTTAGCAAAGTTAAAAATAATTCTTGCATATACCTTAACAAGAGCTTTAGCAAATCTATCATCTATATTTTCTAATACAAAATTAATAATTTGTGCTCTCTTATTATTACCAACTAATATTAAATCAGATATAAATTCATTTACAGTAATAAACTTATCACATTCAAAATACTTTCTCATAGAACTATTAGCAATAGTATGTAATTTAACTTTTAAAGCCGTAGCTTCAGCATAAGATTTCTCATTAAGAAGAAGTCCTTCAGATATTAATGTAAAGTTAAGAGCTACTTCTAAATCGTCAATTGTAAAGAAAGTAGGTACATAATCTTCATTCCACTTAGTCTCATTATCTACAAACTTTTTAATATATTCAGTAATAAGAATTCTTTCTACAAATTGTCCCTGACTATCAATTTCAAAACATTTTCTAAAGGTTCTAGTATAACCAACACCAGGTACTTCAACATCTAAGTTAAGTTCAGGTGTATGACAATCAGTTAAAATAGAAAATATTTGATCTCTAATTCTAGCAGATACTTGATTAGAATACATAACTGATACAATAGCGGATGCAATTAAATGGTTTTTATATCTATTAGATTCCTCATCATTTTTAGCAAATAAAGAAACATAAGCAAGCATCTTTTCAATAATCATAATTTGTGAATAATCAGTTACATCAAGTATATTAGCATAATCATCAACAGAAAGTAACCATAAAGGTAATTTAAGAATATTAACTCCCTTATCAGTATCAGTACTAAACATCTTATAATTAAAATTATAATTATAACTAGAAATACTACTAAAAGCACTATCATATTCATCAGTATTATTAAATATAAAAAGAATACTATTAAAAGGAATATAATTAGGCATAGTAAATAAATTTTGTACTAATCTAGCAACACCATAAGTTTTACCAGAACCAGTATTACCAAAAATAGCACTATGATTGCTCCACATATCATCAATATTAATTTTAATAGGGCTATCGTTATACAAAGGAGAAAGTCCTAGCATCATTGCAGTATTATCATTATACCCAGTAAGTTCTGCTAATTCATCAGCATTAATAATTCTAATTTTAGAATTAATACTAGGTTTTCTAATAATACCATCATAAAATTTGTTTCCATGAAATTCTCCTAAAAAACTAATTTTAGTCTCTCCGTTCATAATTTCTTCTACTTCACCTAATATTTTTTTATTATTTTCTTCGAAAACAACATTTAAGTTAAGTAAATCATCAGTAATAACATTATCAATTTTAACAATAGCATAATTTTTACTAATAGCAATAATTTCTTTAAACATAATCGCCCTTCTTTCTATTCTAAATAAATTATACCAAATAAATATCAAAAAATAAATAACTTTTTAATAATTTTTTAGAGTAGTTCGCACTTTGTTGCTCACTATTTTTAAAGCCTCAAGTCTTTAAAAAATAATTTTAAGCCAAAATTGTCTTAAAATTAATATTTTTCTTCAAATATTTACAAAA
>UMAL01023806.1_pt1 | contig 11319 bp, 7 predicted proteins | sample 1963691 | NCBI WGS metagenome assembly UMAL01 (sample SAMEA4835914, study PRJEB28245) | human gut metagenome | biome: gut microbiome; material: fecal sample | place: Denmark | collected 2008
TCACGTCAAAGGAAAAGGCATACTGTAAAATCAACAGTAACAGCAAACAGAAAATCACTGCCGTTGCGCAGACAATCGTCATCGAACGGGTGTCCTTCATCAGATGCCGCAGTTCGATCTTCCGGAAACCGTAGGCCTGCCGCTCACTGTCGAGGCGGCGCAGATCCCGCTTAATCAGGTTCTGGTATTCTTCCGCCTTTTCAAGCTTCTCATATGCCTCCTGCACTTCCTCTTCCATGCATTCCATCTGATAAAACTTCTCATCCGTCATCCGGTTTTTCCGTTCCTTGTAGCCGGACTGCTGCCCCTCGAGCGTATCTATCCGTTTGGCACATTCCATAAGCAGGCGGCTTTCATTCTCCGGCAGTGCCTCAATCTCTTCAATATCCTTAAGATGCGAGGTGACCACCTGATATTCATGCTGGAGATTTTCTACCTCCCTGGATGCCTCTGCAATCTGCTCCAGGCACCCCCTCACATATTCCTCACGCTGCTTCCGGTTATGAACCTGTAAATCGTCACGGTCATAGACGATTTCATTCCACTCCTCGACTTCGTAAGCCTCCTCATAATCCCTTTTCCAGTTAAAAATCCGTTGTAATAGACCCATACTTATTCCTCAACAAGCTGCAGGTAATCTTCCTTCAGCCGATAGATAATCTTATCAATTTCTTCGTAATAGGAAGCCACATTCCCCTCTTCCTTATATATCTTCAATGCCGACAGCATCCGGTTTTCACGCGAGGCCTCGAACTCCCCCTTTGCCGCTGTAATCTTCTTTTCAAGCTCCAGCGAAAGCTCATGGTATTCCGAATGCTCCGCAATAAAACGGATGTATTCTTCCTCTGACAGATAACTGCGTAAGGAAGAAAGGTACTGCACCCCCGACTCCTCGTCCTTTGACATTTCATAGGCACGCTTATAATACTTCGCCGCAATGTCAAACATGAAAAGTCCTGCATAGGCATAACCCATATTATGATAAATGGCAGGCCGCAGGGCATTCTCCGTATCGGGCAGCTCCCGGTTCAGATCTTCGTACTCCCTGAGCGCCATCAGATGACGGTTGTTCTGCAACAGATAATCCGCCTGCTTTTTCTTCCGTTCAAAATCATTTAATCCGGCATTGCTCTTCAGAATTTCATCCATCCTGGCAATTTCTGCCTCAGTGCAATAGTTGACATAATCAATTATTATGTCAACAAACTCACCTGCCTGAATTCCTTTTTTCATGGCAAGCGTAAGACGGTCTGCCAGCTCCGGGAGACCACACTGTTCCCGCAGCCATTCCGGAAGGTGCTTATCCATGATCTCTGTGTTAATCATAAACGGATTGTTTGCAAACAGATAACACAGCTCTTCCACGCAGTATACATTCACACAGACCTTCTCTAAATGATAGGGTTCGTTGGCATATTTTCCTGTACAGATTAATACTCGGCTTACCATCTGAATTCCTTTCTGGTGTATAAACTACCGGATCCTCATACCTGCAGGGTATGTGTCCATGCCCTGCCGCTGCTCTTAAACAGTTCTCCAAATCCCATATCGGTGATTTCCAGCGTCAGAGTATGTATTGCTGTCATCTCCGCATGGATCCGTAATCTCGTTGTACAACGGGGTCTCTCCGGCAGTCCGTCAAGTGTGACGGTCTTATCCATAATATTTTCACCGGTCAGTGGCGTAATCGTAAAGCACAGTACATTTCCGCTTTCCAGAATCAGGTCAAAATCTGTTTTCGCCTCATACCAGTTCACACCGGCATCCAGAATGGCCAGATAGGAATCCTCGCCCCTGCGCAGCGCTCTCATTCCAATATTGGATTTGAGCTTATCTTCTCCAAGATAAACATATTCCCGCGTACTCTCCTGTGGATTCAGCTTTTCCATTCCGGCATAGCAGGCGCCCTTGCTATACAGATTGTTTCCCTGAAACACTCTGCGGTTATGGCACAGGATCTTTAAGGATTCCCTGGTCCAGCCCTCCTTAAAGCCCTCTCCGATTAAGAATACGGTCGATACATCTGTTTCGTGCAGACAGCTTTCACACAACTGCCCGAACTGTGCATCAAGCTCCTGCTGCTGTGCCATACGCTGTGCTTCATCCTCTGCCCAGTCCACTCTCTTCATCTCCGGATAATCCAGATGCTCGATAAACACAACCCTGGGGGTCGTATGACGGTTACATTGAAATCGCAGGGTTTTCAGGGTGTCATTATATTCAAAAACAAAAACCTCTCTCTTCCAAAGCTCTGCCTGCTGGTGAAGCATATAATAATAAAAGCTCTCAATATGGCTCTGAAAGCAGATCTGCGGACATTTAAGCTGCAGTCCGGATACCACCTTCCCCAACACCTCTACCATACGCGGGGTCAGCTCCTCCACCGTAAACATGAAAACCTCCGCACGGTTTAAGGAAACCTGCATATTGAGAGTTGCAAGGCTTCGTTTGATAAACAGGGTAAGCAGCGCCACCGGGTCAAAGGTTGTCTCCTCAACGAGAACCTCTTCTCCCTGCAATGCCTTTTCCAAAAGGTGATCTACCAGAATTCCTTCCTCTCCCTGATTCTTCAGGGCTTCTTTCCCATAATACCACTGGCTTACGCCAACTCGTTTACATAACACAGTAGGAATGTTATACTGCTCAGTGCCTGCCACCGGAGAAACCGTGCAGGGATCCGCATCACCAACGGCATAATAGCTCACCTGGGAAAACTGCCTCCCCAGGTCATACCCGATGACCATCTTTGCATTATTCCGTTTTCCTGTCAAATCCCTGTTTTCCTGTAACATGTTCAACTCCTACTTCATAACTGTTCAATACCTTTACAGTTACCCTACTTCATTGAAAACAATTCGTCTAACAAATATGAATAATCATAGTACTCAAAAAGCATGTTTTCCATGGTATCATAGTCCTTCAACGTCCGTGCCATGGCAATGTCATTAATCAGATTATACCGGCTGATCTTCTGGTTTGTGTCCGTATCACTCCGGCTGAAGGTGCCGCTCTCGTTAAGCTGCTCTTTTCCGTCCTCAAGCTCCACAATATAATACTGGAGACGTTCCCCAAAGAACAGGACGAATTCTTTCACACATATGCCGTCATACATGTTCTTCATCTCTTCCTTGCGGTACTCGTTCTCCACATTTCCTTCCCGCTCAACCAGATAATGAATTACGGCACGGTTTCCATCATGGACATGATACTCCACCATGGTCTTATCCATATATTTATGCATAAAGGTAATATTTTCTGCAAATTCCTTATAAAACGGGAACACCATCTTTTCCGCTGTCATCTCCCGTAGGAAAATGAGCAGATTTCTGGAAACCTTTTCGTTCGTCTGTTCCTTATGCCCGGCATAAAACTTCGTATAGGCGAGCTTGCACACCATCGGAAGCGCCTGCTCCTCTTCCCAGATCCGCTCTACCTCATTCAGAATAAAAGGATCGATCACCTTGTCCTTTACGAAATAATCATGACAGGACTGGGCTAAAAATGCCAGCTCTACCGATGGATCTGCCCCCTTCTTTACATAGTTCTGGAAAATAGCTGCCGCATTTCCGACAAAGGCATCCGTATACAGCATCTGAATCAGGATCCGCTCCTCAATTGCCAGCGTGTCCACGCCAAAGGATTCCGCAGTACTCCAGACATCCCGCATTTCCTTTACGGTTCCCTTGAAATACAGGTTCAGATAATTCAATAAAAGCTCATCATATTTTCCCGACAGAAATGCACGGTGAATCAGCGCCGTCATCACCGGATCCTCTTTCATTCCATCGAGAGCTAAAAGCCGCCCACACAGCCGCACGATAATCTTTGCTTCGATGCCCTCTCCGCCGCAGAGGCTGATCCATTCGTAAGCCTTCTCATACATGCCCCGGATTACCATGAACCGTATCATCCGGGACATGCTGTCACGGAAAATCATCTCCGGTTTAAGATCATTCAAAACTTCATCCAGCTCGTTCATCTGATCATGGTCATAATCGTACTGCATAAGCTTTAAGCGTATTTCCTTCTGGATGGACTCCTTTACAAGCGGGGACTCCATAATCTGCTTCATATGCTCCCTGTTGCTTTCGCTGACCGGGAGAAGCTGGTGTCCCTTTTCACACAGCCACAGATCAAACAGAATCTCATCCTTTACATACGGGGCAATCATCCCGGCAATCTTGTCCGGAATCATGAGCCGTTCAAGCTCATATTCTTCCTCTCTGCAAAAGCGGTTCCCCTTAAAATCCTCCAGTATCATCCGGTAACTGTTTCCATATAACGGAAGATACATGACCTGTCCGGTAACCGGATACACCTGTTCTTCCTTTAAGCTGTCATAGATAACACAGACCCTGCTGATGTCCTTCCGTTTCAGATGCAGCTCCTGCAGGAAAATGGCCGTTACCAGTCCTTCCGAAATCTCCTCGGTAAGCATTCCTTCCGTAACCAGATTCTTATATAAGTAAGCAAGCCATTTATTGTTTCTCTTCTTTAAAATCTGGAAGACCACAAACCGTTTAAGATGCTCCCTGTAGCTTTCATAAAGTTCCGGATAAACAGCCTTATTCCGATAGACATAGGCATACAGGAACGAATTATGTAAACCATCCAGACTGCTGTCAAAGGCAAAATACATCAGTACCATTTTCGGAATGACAACATCATCCTTGAGCTCCAGTGACATCATATAGTGCTCATACAGACGGGTGATACGGAGTTCCTTTCCAATGCCCTTTTCATACCATGCAAAGGCTTCCGGAGTGGTAATGTTTCCGTTAATCAGTATCGTACAGATCGTCTGCAGCACTTCATCGGTTGGCAGTACCTGATAGCAGACACGCAGAATCCGGTAAAGCGGCTTCCGGTATCCGCGCAGCTTCTTCGCCAGATAAACAATCTGCTCCACCACCTCTGCGGTAAGAAGCTGCTTTCTGGCTGCATAAGATAACACCTGAATCTCGAAATCATCAAGCTGCATCAGAATCGATGGATTATTCCGGATCAGATGATATGCCTCAATATACAGAACAGGACTTGTCGCTCCCTTGGCAAACTGTTCCTCAAGAACAATCCACTTCTTCGAAGGACTCCGTGAATAATCGTCCGAAAGGTAGATGAGAAGCCATGCAATGCGCCAATCATCCATATTTTCCCTGAAAATCTTCTCTACCTGCCCTGCCATCTCATCAATGTACTCTTCGGTACGGTTTAGCAGGGTAGAAAGATACATGTAATAGCAGTATAAGGTCGGATTATAGTTTCCTGCAAGAAGCTCATCGGCCTGTTCGAGAAGCCACCTGGCCTCATTCGTTCTCTCCTGGGTAATTAAGAGCTGTACCCGCATCAGCATATAGGCCGGATTCTGTTCATCCAGCCCCTGAAGCCGGTCCATAATCAGGCTCGTTTCATTCATCCAGGACGACGCACTGATCTGCTTCGTACGGAAGGCTTCATAGTACTGCATCAATTCCACAATGGCATGCTTCTTCTGCCGGATTGCTTCGTTGAATTTGCGGTCAATCCGCTGTTTGTAAGCCATTACCGTCACCTCTGATGAGGTGTAGGCATTGGTGAAGCGGATCTTCCCATAGTTCCTGCCCGCATGAAGCTTGTCCGCATCCACGTAAAAGGAGAACCGGTAACAATTTCCCAGAAAATCCTCTTCACGGATCATGTCCTTTTCCATGCGGAGAAACTTTCCTTCCGCTTCCACGAAAAGCTTGGAATACCCCCAGCCGTTACGCTGGATCACCACACGCCCTTCGGTAATTCCCTCCGGATTTTCCATACGGATCTCCTGATTTTCAAAAATATATTCAATCTGCTGTTTCTTTTTGATTTGTAATAAGAATTCTTCGAGATACTGTTCCTTCCTGCCGTCCTTCACAAGTCCCCGGTAGGTATTCAGATACTGCTTATCCGACCCCTGTAAAACCTGTTCGAAATCCTTTGAGAAAAACAGGTTTGCAGCCTCCTCCCAGCTTGATTTCGCAAGATTTGCAAAATGAAACAGATTCTTAATGCTTCCAAGGCTGGAATTCAGATTCTCACTGTCAATTTCCACATGATACGGAATCAGATATTCACCCTGATTGGAAATCACACGGAATTCACCCTTCAAAGAGTCCCCCTTAATCATTCCTGCCGCATCAAACACATAGGGAATCTCTTCTTCTGTACCGGTAAAGGATTCCACCAGACACTTCATGCGCAGCTCCGTCGTTGAAACCGTTCCTTCTGTCATGACATTGGGCTTTCCGAAAATGGTAAAGCTTCCTTCGTACTTTTCTCCGGGCTCTAACTTCAATTCAATCAATGGACTTGAAAAGCTCAAGGAATGTACATCATTATTAAAATTTCCTTCCAGTATCCGGTCGACAACTTCCCTCACGCCACTTATCCCTCCGGTAAAATGTGTATCTGCATATACGTAATTAGTATACCATTTTTTGCTGCAACTTCGCAACTCCTTCAAGACACCTAAATTTATGCCCGCTGCTGTTCACTCGTACCTCATGCTTCATCTTCAACTTGCATTCATTATGTGCTTTACACAGGAGGATAACTACCCTCCTGTGTTTCTGAAATACGGCCCGATTCACCCTGGCTCTGCGATTCTCGATACCGCCACATAAATATTGGAAATGCTGTACCAGGTCGGAAAATCCACGATACCGGACTGCGGAAGTCCAAAGATTCTCTGAAATGTCTTAACGGCATTTGCGGTTCCCTGTCCGTAAATTCCATCGACTGAAACAACCGGGATCGCCGGATAATTCTGTGCAATACGGTTCAGCTGCCGCTGGATTGTGCGCACATGCTCTCCGGAAGCGCCGTTGCTCAGGTTGTAGCCCGGCCAGGACGCCGGAACTCCCGACACACTCACTGCAGAATTGATATACATATCGCTTCCATAATAATAGCGGATAATTTCAATCGGCGTGTACCCCTGATCGCCAAGATACTTGGAGCCCCACTGGCTCAATCCACTGCAGGTCGTACGCTGCCCGTCGCAGTAAGAGGTAAAGATTGGCTGCCGCACCCCCGGCCTTGACAGATAGTTTGCAAAAATCGTGTCCACAATCAGACTGATATTGGAATAGATATTGCGTCCGTAGATCCATTTCTGATCGTAGGCTGTGGAAGATGTGATCGTAAAATTGTATCCCTTATTGCGATACCACTCCGTATACACGCGGTTTAAGGTAAAGGACATAATTGCAAGAACATTGGCATAGATCGTACTCTCCGGCCAGGTCGCATAGATTTCGGAGGACGCTACATTCTTGATATAGTCCCGGTAACGCACATAATAATTTCTGGCAGTGGAATCATCCGGTACACCGTCATGTACCACGATATATTCCGGAATAACTACCCGGCTTAATACAATCTCACCTTCCTCAACAGGCTTGATTTCATCCTCTTCAATCTTGGGCGGATACTCCCCGTAAAGTGTATGATCCGGAATCACAATGATTTCATTGTCTTCTTCGGAGGTTTCTGACGGATTCATCTCCACATTCTGCCATGCCGTCACCTCCGGAAGGATCTCTGTTCCCGAGACCTCTACCGGTTCATAGCCCTCGGCCTCCACCCGGACATTATATTCGGAATAGGGCTGTTCCAGCCGCCCCGGCTCCATGCTGTAGTCAATTGGAGGGGACGGCAGATCAATTGTCTCCGTCTGTCCGGAATTATCCGTATCAAGCTGCACTACGGTTACATCAGGTACTCCTTTATAGGAAATGGTAATCCGTGCATTCTGCACCGGAATCATTCCAATGGAAGAAGTCACCATAATCCGCAGCCGGCCGGACTCTCCCACGGCGGCTCTTCCTGCTTCATTCTCCTTTTCAGGCATAAAAAACCTCTGCATAAGATATACTTAGTATATTTTATGCAGAGGTCCTGCTTATGATCTATGATGAAATTATTTTGTTAACAGCATCATGATATCGTTGCTTCTCTGAACAAACTTCGCCATAGCCTCCGGTTCAAGAGGTGCATGCTGTAACAGAGCCAGGTCATACAGCTGTTCACAGATCATATCGACATTCTTTCCATCGGTATTCTGCATCACATACTCTACCAGAGGATGATTTGCATTGAGAATCAGTGTTTCGCCCTCTTTTCCGAATTCACCCATATCCATTCCGGGCATGGAATACATCTTCATCATATCCTGCATTCTGCGGCTCTCCTCGGAAAGGGTTACCATGGAAGCGATCTTTCTGTTTTTCAGCTTTTCCACCTTAACAGCGATCTTGTCTTTCTTTAAGACCTTCTTCATCACCTTACTGATTGCTTCTGCTGCATCGGAAAGCTCCTTCTCTGCCTTCTTGCTTGTCTTTGCCTTAAAGGTATCGGTAAGATCGGCATCGATACGCATGAATTTGATTCCTTCATTCTTGGCTTCAAGCTGGGAGATAAACGGCTGGTCAATATTATGTGTCAGGATTACCGCATCCATTTTGGCAGCCTTAAACATATTGATGTACTGTGCCTGCTGCTTTTCATCCGTTACATAATAAATGATCTTCTCTTTCTTTTCTTCTTCTGCATTTTCTTCAGAATCCGGCTTCTCTTCACTTACTACATTGCCGTTCTCATCTACGACTTCCGTATCGGAGGCTTTCTCTTCTGTCTCATTTTCCCCGGCCTCATCAGGATCGGTTTTATTAACCTCAAGGCATTCCGGCAATGTCAGATACTTGCCGTCCAGGTTCTTAAAGAGAATGTAATCGGTCATCTTCTCACAGAATTTATCATCCTTTAAGCAGCCGAACTTGATGAACGGACTGATGTCATCCCAGTATTTGTCGTATTCTTCCTTCTCGGTCTTACACATACCGGAAAGCTTGTCTGCAACCTTTTTCGTAATATAATCGGAAATCTTCTTTACAAAACCATCGTTCTGCAGCGCACTTCTGGATACATTTAACGGCAGATCCGGACAGTCGATAACACCCTTTAACAGCATCAGGAACTCCGGAATAACTTCCTTAATATTATCTGCAATGAAGACCTGATTGTTATAAAGCTTGATCACACCTTCGATTGATTCATATTCCATGTTGATCTTCGGGAAGTACAGGATACCCTTTAAGTTAAAAGGATAATCCATGTTCAGGTGAATCCAGAACAGAGGCTCCTTGTAATCCTGAAATACCTTACGGTAGAATTCCAGATATTCTTCTTTCGTACATTCATTCGGATGCTTCATCCACAGGGGCTGCGTTTCATTTAACAGCTCCGGACGCTTCCGTATCTTCAGCTTCAGCTCGTCCTCTTCCTTCTCCGGCTTGATCTCCTCGATAACCACATCGGTATCCAGCTTCTCAGATGCCTTGATGGTCTGTGTCTCTGTGGTATTCTCCCTGGAAAGATAAATCTCGGTCGGCATGAAGGAACAGTATTTCTTAATGACTTCCCTTGCACGATACTCATTACAAAACTCCAGTACATCTTCATTAAGGAAAAGTGTAATGGTCGTTCCGATATCGGTTTTCGTTCCTTCGGTCATATCAAATTCCGTACCACCGTCACATTCCCAGTGAACCGGCTTTGCATCCTTCTGCCAGGAAAGGGTATCGATATGTACCTCGTTTGCTACCATAAATGCAGAGTAAAAGCCAAGACCAAAATGACCGATGATCTGATCCTCGTTCGTCTTATCCTTGTACTTCTCAATGAAATCGGTCGCACCGGAAAATGCAATCTGATTGATGTATTCTTCCACTTCATCCGCGGTCATACCAATACCATTATCGATAAACTTCAGGGTCTTCTCTTCCGGATTGACAATAACCTCAATCTTACCCTTGTAATCTTCGGGTAACGTATATTCACCCATCATATCCAGCTTTTTCAGCTTCGTAATGGCATCACAGCCATTGGATATCAGCTCTCTGAAGAAGATATCATGGTCGGAATATAACCATTTCTTGATAATGGGGAATATATTCTCACTATTAATTGATAAACTACCGTGTTTTTCTGCCACAATAATCACTCCTTTTTGTAACTGTAAATCTATGGAACAGTTACTGTTTTTCTTATAACAGTAAGTGTAAGTCCATTTCCGGAAAAAGTCAAGAAAAATTTAGCACTCATCAAGAATGAGTGCTAACAAATTTAAAAATCAATATTTCTGTTCTTTCATTATGTTATGTCAACCAAAATAATCATGATAGATATCAAAAAACTGTTGGGTAGAAACATTCCCGTCATCCACAAGTGAAATTGATTTCCAGAGCTTTTCATTGATGTCGCGCGTAAGTCCCTGTGCAAAAGCATCGTATTCTTCGCCAAAAACCTCTTCCCGCTTTTCTTCCACGATTTTCACCTTATTGGCGCTCGTCTGATCCTTGTCAAAGGTGCTTAAGCATTTGATGATATAAAAGCCGGACGGTGTCTCCACCAGATTACTGATCTCCCCGGTTGCAAGGTTAAAGGCCGCCTGTTCAAAGGCTTCTTCCGTTTCGCCTTTTCCGAAGGAATAGGTTCCCTTATCGCCCTCACTGTACTTTAAAACCAGCTCCTTAAAGTCGCTCCCCTCTTCCTTCGCCTGACGTAAAATGTCCTCAGCGAGGCTCCTGGCTTCGTCCTTATCTTCCTCGGAATACTCAATCTTCGCCCCCGTACCGTCGGTTGTATAGGTCTTAATCAGAATGTAATCCACGGTAATGGTTCTTGCCTCATCATCACTGATTTCCGGATTGATGTCCTTGATAATATATTCATATACCTTGTTCGCAAGGGCATATTCCTCATACATCTGTGTGAGAATTTCTTCGTTGACCTGCATCACGGCAATTTCTGTCTCATTCAGGCTCTCATAATATTCCTTCGCTGCCTCTTTGGCAAACTGCTTCTCCATCTCATCAAGTGTCACATTATGCTTCTGCGCCAGAAGATTCATTGCCTTTACCTGGGCCAGATTGGCAAGCACGGTATCCTTCACGCTTTCTGACATCGTCGTTCCGTTCAGATCCCTCTGCCAGATCTCCTTTCCGTAGACACTCTCGTACTGCTCCTGCATATTCACAAGATATACCATGATTTCAGGAAGCGTCCCCGACATGGATTCAATTTTAAATACTTCGTTACGGGCAAACCCACCGGTCAGCACCACGGTTGGCTCCTCTGCCGCATCCTGCGCCGTCTGACTGCCATGCTGGCAGCCGGTTAAGAAAAGTGCCGTAAGAATCAGGCCTGCTGCGATTCTTCCATATAATCTATATAAAATGTTCTTTCTCATAAAATCTCTTTCTGTAACTGTTCAGTACCTTCACAGTTACGATGCAAAATCCA
>UMAL01022958.1_pt1 | contig 11308 bp, 10 predicted proteins | sample 1963691 | NCBI WGS metagenome assembly UMAL01 (sample SAMEA4835914, study PRJEB28245) | human gut metagenome | biome: gut microbiome; material: fecal sample | place: Denmark | collected 2008
CTTTCTTAGTACATTATATGCCGAGCGTCCCTTTATCACTAATACTTTCTTCACTCAAATTATCCTCTATATCCTCCAACAGCATCTGCACTGCCTTCTGGTATCCCAAAAACAATTTTAAATTCAGCTCTGCCAGATCTCTGATTCCCATGTTTTCTTTCGTGTAAATCGTATCACCGAGTTCATATTCTGCCTTTTGCGCATATACGGTCATCATACCAAACAGGGGCATATGTTCCAGGATATCATTCTCCTCGAGCATATCCCGCAACACTCTGACATCATTATCCGTTACCCCTGTATCGCCGCCAGATTTTCGGCATAGACTGTCTAACGCTTGAATCTGTTTTTCGATAAATTTCTGCAAATCCCCTGCCTGAAGTTTCAAATTTCTGTAAGCTTTTTCCAGTTTTTGCTGTTCCTCCGCAGAAAATGCCGGCGGTATCGCCTGTTCAATCTTCCGGAAGTCGAACTCTGCCGGGCACTCTCCCGCCACAACCTCCGACATTTTCATATTCTCCGTGCCTTCAATCCTGGCTCCGCCCTCTGTTGCATCAATGACACGCATTCGATCTCCACCGTCACGAATTGCCTTTTCAAACCACTGCTTGTAATACCACATCTGGAAGTCCGTCTGAAGCATTGTTCCGTCGATTCCTTCCACTTCCATCAGGCAACGGCTCTTAATGTATTTATCATTATCGCCAAGTGCGCCCTCAATTCCGGAAGTATGTGATTTTCCCCCGGTAAAGGCCAGATCCTGTCCCATAAATACAATTTTCCGGAAGCCGAAATAAAGTGCCATTGCAAATGCTATCGAACTCACTGATCCGCCGGTCGGCAGAACTGGGAATCCATATCCCAGCATCTCAGAAATCGTCTGATTCCAGCCTTTTTCAAAGTAGCCAAAATAATATACCCGTTCTCCATACTTCCGTATAATTTCGGGTTTGGAGGCGTTTTCACAACACCATGTCAGCCCACACAAATCCAGGTCTGTGAAGAAACGTTCCGGTGGGTTCGGATCTACCGTACACACCAGATCCGGATGGATTCCTGCACGCAGAACAGCCCGAAGTGCCGCATCCACAACAATAATCAGTGCCCTGCCCTGGATCTTTTTCAGTTCCTGAATATTCTTGTCAAGAGAAGGGCCTGCACACACAATAACTGCCGGAATGTCCTCTAAGGGACACTCTTCCAGTGCCTCTCTGATCTGTCCAATGTTTCTCGTCCGAATCGTATGCTTCATATTATAAAGCGTATTACGCGGTATCACACGTTGGAAACTCAAGCTTGTCCCCTTCTTTACCGCCTCGTCCCGCAGCCGCTCAATAATCAAATTTTGAAACTCTTCACATTCCTCGTGAAATAATATATCATAACCCGGCAAAATACAGAATTCCGTAAATGTGAAATCTGAATATTGCAGGTTTTTTTTCATAATGTCTTCAATGCTGTCTGTTACATCCGGAATATAGAAGCGCACTCTCTTATCTTCCAGAATATCCGATATATCAGATTGCTCACAGCATTCCTCAAAAATCTCCACACTGGGCTCACATATCACAATATGATTCGTATCATCACATTTTTTTAAAAATTCTCTCACATGTCTTCCATCGGAAAACCCAAATACAAAATAAGTTCCATATGTACGAATCTGATACCGTCCGGCATAAACCGCTGCCGCGAATGCAGTATCATACCGGCTGTTTAAATACCATTTCCGGTTTTCTCTTTCTATTCCCAAAATCTGTTTGCCATCCTCCGCCATCTCCAAAAACACATTCTTCACTCCGGCAGCAACCGGCCTCTGCTCAAGAAATTTCGGCATAACACGCTCTAATGCCCTTTTATTCTTTTCCAAAATCTCCATGTACACTTCTCCACTTTTGTCTCTTATCTGCTTTCACCGTCTAACACCGGCAGGATTCCTCCATACAATGTATCTGCTATACCAAGCAGATCCTGCATCTGATAATTTTCAACCAAAATCTTTACAGCAGAAAGCAGCGCAAGAAGTTTCTCTGTCTGCGCCTGATCCGCCAGATTCTGTAATAACAGCTGATATTCCTGCAATAATTCTGTCACATGCTGCAGTGCTTCGTGTTCACGATTTTGGTATGCTTCCTCCATCGTCTGCTTTGTCTTATTCACAATTTTTATGGACATTTTTTCTCCCCACTACGTCAAAAGACCGACAGAAAACTGTCGGTCTTTTGAATTGTACTGAATCGTACTTGTAATACTATCTGAGTTCCAATTACTGTAACAGAGAAAGTACACCCTGAGTAGACTGGTTAGCCTGAGCAAGCATAGACTGTCCTGCCTGAGCAAGGATGTTGTTCTTGCTGTATTCAACCATCTCTTCAGCCATATCTGTATCACGGATACGAGACTCAGCAGACTGTGTATTCTCAGAGATGTTGTCAAGGTTAGCGATTGTGTGCTCAAGTCTGTTCTGTAATGCACCTAACTTAGAACGCATAGCAGATACAGAGCTGATTGCCTTCTGAACAGAGCTCATTGCCTTACCTGCTGCAGAGAAGGTAGATACTAACAGTTTGTTAACACCGATACCAGATGCAGACATGTTGGAAATGCTGATCCTGATAACCTGTCCGTTTAATGCACCAACCTGAAGGTTCTTAGATGTGAAGTTACCATCGATGAGGTTCATGGTGTTGAACTGGGTTGTAGAAGAAATTCTGGTGATCTCAGATGCTAACTGGTTGATCTCCTGCTGGATAGCTGTACGATCTGCAGTCGTATTTGTATCGTTTGCTGCCTGAGTAGCTAACTCATTCATACGCTGTAAGATAGAGTGTGTCTCGTTTAATGCACCCTCAGCTACCTGGATAAGAGAGATACCATCCTGTGCGTTGTCAGAAGCTTTGTTTAAGCCTCTAACCTGGCTTCTCATCTTCTCGGAAATTGTAAGACCTGCAGCGTCATCGCCTGCACGGTTGATCTTGTAACCAGAAGATAACTTCTCAGAAGACTTTGCCTGTGCGCCTGTTGTGATACCTAACTGTCTGTTAGCGTTCATTGCTGTAAGATTGTGCTGTACTACCATAATTGTTTCCTCCTTGAATATGATGCAGCATCCATGCTGCATGTGCTTTGTAATGTGGTTTCTGCCTCTCCCGGCCGTACGCTCCGCTTAAGCTTCCACCTCAAGTAACAATTGTTATCTTGTTTACTTGTAATATATATCGGACGAAAGTCACGATACTTTATAGAAAAAAGAAAAATCTTTTTACTATCTGCAATTATTTTTTGTTGTCCGTAAACTGCGGCTCCATATAGCCGGACTTCATCATACTCTTGTAATACTGATTGACGACCTTCTGGCTCTTACGCACTTCCTTGACCTGTTTGCGCACAGAAGCAAACTTCTGCGTCATCAGATCTTTGTTGCGCGCCTCCTGCGCCTGAATCGTTGCGCTCTTATCAGTCAGCCTGCGGATGTATTCCTGCATTTCCGCAATCTCTTCGCGGTATTCCTGCTGATTGGTCTGCAGATCTGCTTTTATCTTATCGTAGACCTCCTGGAATCCGGTGTCAAGAAGTTCCAACTGTTCGATCTGCTTTGCTTTTTCCTCCACGCAGGCGTCAAAGTCATCCGGATCAAGGCCCGGATTCTCCAGTTCTTCCTTCTGTCGTATATTCAGTTCAATAACCGCATCCAGAACCGCACTTTTTTTCTTCAGGCTCTGGATCATGATTGTAAGATATGGATTCTTCTCCATTCGCTGCTCCTGTCAATCTGTTGTAACCGGCACACCGTTGCTTCTATCTTGATGCATGTGCCGTTCTCATAACTTCCTTCCATGTATCACGCATGGTACGAAGATGCTTTAGCACCTCTTCCATGATGTCTTTATCTTTTTTTATATTTGCCTCGCGAAGGCGCATCAACAGATAGTTGTAGACCTCATCAAAATCCTTTGCCACCGGATATTTATGGTCAAGTGTACTTTGAAACTCCTCAATAATGCGCTGCACCTTCATAATATTATTGTGTGCTTTCTGAATATCATTCGCATCAATCGCCTCGATCGCAAGATTCGCAAATTTGATCGCCCCCTCATAAAGCATCAAAGTAAGTTCTGCCGGGGAAGCGGTCATAATCTTGTTATTGGCATACGCTGCATATCCCTGATTCGCCAACATAATACTATCCTCCATACATGTATTCGTCTCTGCCGATGTTTTTACACATTCGGCAGAGACGCTGTCACGGCATTATGCCGTTTAATTTCCAAACAGGTTTGACAACGATGATGTCTGACTGTTCAGCTTCGATAATGCTGTTTCCATCGCGGAAAACTTATTGTAGTAGTAGTCTTCTTTGTCCTGCAATTTTTCTTCCCATTTCTTGATGAGATCCGTATAATCGCTGTATTCCGACGCCATCTCCTTGTCATTGTATACCTTGTAGCTGCTACTTAAAGTAGACGACTTCATTTTATCACCGATTGCCGTATATAGGTCAGATGTCAATTGTTGCATAAAGGAAACCACCGTATCCGGATCTGAATTGATCATTGCCATCAGTTTATCGTCATTTCCAGATGTAGCAGTATCATCGGAATCGCCGTCAATATGGTATGCATATTCCTGATTCTCAGGTGCATTGAAATAACCAAGTGTCTTAATTCCGAAATTTGACAGATAATAAGTCTTTCCATTTACTTCATAACCCTTGCTCATAGAGTTTGTCATGGTACTCATGATCTTTTCAAGGCTCTCATCACGGCGCAGCAGGGAATCTTTGATCTTCTGCTCCCATTTTTCCACCTCTGTGTCTGAAAGCGCATCTTTTTCTTCATCTGTCAACGGCTCATAACCCTTTGCAGAATCTGCATTGTAAAGAGATGTCATCTCGTTGATCAGCGCATTGTACTGTGTCAGGAAATCCTTAATCTTATCGTAAACTCCCTGTGTATCTGTCGATGTGGTAATGCTGATCGCATTCGTATCTCCCACACCGGTTGCCTGCAGCGCCGTAATCGAAAGTCCATTGATCGAGTAGGTATTCATGGAACTTGTATATTTGATTCCATTTAAAGTAATCTCGGAATCTGTACCATCGATCTTCTTAGCATCTGAATTGTACGTTACGTTCGTGCCGTTCTGAATCTCATGGGCACTCTGCACCTGGCTCACAAAGTCTGCAAATGCGGTTGCATACTCTGCGGAAGTCTCATCCATCGCCACGAGCTTCGACAGTACCGCATGTTTATCAAGTACCTCCTGATCTGCCTCCATGGCGGTCTTATTGGTCGTAATCTGTGATGCGTAGGTATTAGTAAGCGTCGTCACCCCCGCCGAACCATTCGCCGCATAGGCATTCTTTACCGCTGCTGCAATGCTTGCTCTGGAAGCACTGTCAGAGCTGTCTAACGTATCCTCCGCATTTTCAAATGCATTGACTTTCTCAACATTTGAGGTCATCTTGTTGACAAAATCATCTGTCAGAGTGTCCTTGTTTGCTTCTTTTAAATCTGTAAGCACATCTGCGGCACGGCCAATATCTGTTGCTGCGGCTTTCTGATGATACACCATCTTCTGGATTTCACTCTGTGTGCAGGCAGAAAGTGCAACTGTCTTGCCGTCTGCTACTTCATTACCGTCACTGTCGATCTGTACCAGATTGCCACTGCTGATTTTGTATGTATTCCCGTCAGAACCTGCCAGAGTATTGTTGTCATTCTGTGTGTAGGTCACGCCATTGCTGTCTGTATACTTGTAATAACCGGTTCCTGCCGCATCCGCGGTTACCTCGTAATAATTGGTATTCTCCTTGATCGTGGCAGTGTTCACCGTACCATCATCCGCAGTATAAGAATACGTGGCTTTGCCATCCGCATCCTTCTCTCCGGTCGCTGTCCATACATGACCGTCACCGTCTGTGTAAGTGCCGTCGTCATTCTTGGTGTAAACGTTGTTGCTGCCATCCTCATAGGTAACCATCTTGCGGATATAAGTCGTATCACCGTTCTCATCCTTATAGCTGTAAATGGTATTACCGAGACTATCCGTATCGGACTTCGTGTAGACATTTCCGTTTGCATCCATCAGGGAATCCACACGCTGGGATGCCGTCATTCCAAGCAGTGTCTGCAATTTCTTCTGATCTGTATCAGAAAGACCGCTGCTCTTTAAAGCATCCATCATTGCCGAATATGCGCTGGCATAACCATAGGATGCGGTCAGGTTGGCGTTCTGTGCCGTCTTCGTCTTGTAGTCCTCCTGCGCCGCCTTGTAAGCTGCGATCGCATCTGTGATATTCTGATTGAGCTGGCTGCCATCCGCATCATAATACTGTGTATAAGATGTATAGGTGGCATCGGTGGCATCGGATTTTACATTCAACCCCAGCCTGGTCAATGCGTTGATACCATCTGCGTTGCCGCCCGTAAGTGTAAAATCGTTGTCTTTTCCTGTCTCTTTGGAGCTCACAAAAATACGATGATTTGTTGCATCGAAGTTCGCGCTGACGCCCGCATCTTTTAAGGACGCAATGAAACTGCCGACTGTTGTTCCCTGTGTCACTTCAATGGAGGTCGTTGTTCCGTCGCCTTTTGTCAAATTTATCTTACCGTCCCCACCAGTATAGCCGAGTTCTGCCAGTGTGGTACTGGTTGACACGCTGCCATCCAGCTGGCCGCCGGTCAGATATCCCGCCTGCGCCACACTGATAATATTCAGCGACTGCGTGCCGCTCGGCGCAGTATTGCTTGCTGTCACTGTAGCTTTCGTGGTATCGGACACCGTAGTGGCTTTCAAATTATATGCGCTGGAAAGCTTTAAGTTACCCACGCTGGAATACAGACTGTAAATCTTGGTATTGAGCGTCTTCCACGCATCCTGCTTCCAGGAAAGCTTGGTCTGTGCTTTCTTGTACTTGTTGGTCTTATAGTTATACGACGATACCAGAGCCGAGATGATCGCCTCTGTGTCCAGTCCTGAATTTAATCCGGTAATACGAATTGGCATATGCTCACCGTTCCTTTCTATAACTTCTCATCCACAAGGATTCCCGCAATCTCCCATACCTTGGCAATCATGTCCAGTGTCTCCTCCGGCGGATACTCCTTGATGACTTCCTTTGTGGTCTTGTCGATGATCTTGATTGTAACACGGTTCGTCTTGTCGTGAATTCCAAAGATTGCCTCCGAGTTCTTCATCTGTTTGTTCAGATCATTGACCGCTTTTTTTAACTGAGTGCCCTGCTTTGCATCTTTTTCCTCGGACGGATTCTTATCCTCCTGGTCCTTCTCTGTAAAAAAGTTCTGCACTGCGGGCTTTTTATCTGCTGTCTGCGACAGCCCTGCCTGTGTGGATGCTTCCGGCTGTACCGCAGTATCCGGCGTTTTTGTGGATGTCGCTGCCGCACTTCCCTGATACGACGCTGCTGCTCCGCTCTTCATGCTCTCTATTTCCATCTCTTACCACCTCCGTGTGATACATGGCTCCTCTATGTTCCCGGTTTTCTATGTCTTATATCGGAGAAACTATGGCTTTTATTAACCGCATCAGAAAAGATTCTTCAACGCCTCCATTGCATCTGTTGCGTTCAATGCCGCCTTGTTCTCATTCTGAATCTGGAGGTAAACCTCCTTGCGGTATACCGGCACTTCCTTCGGTGCACTGATTCCGATCTTGACCTGATCTCCGCGGATCTCTAACACCGTGATCTCAATATTATTGTTGATGACCAGTGACTCCCCTTTTTTGCGTGTCAATGCCAGCATGCCTTATTCCTCCGCTTTCTTCTTTCCTTTTACTACGTCATAGATCTTATATTTGACAGGATAGTCATCTTCAACAATGATCTGTGCTCCCCTGCGGGTGTCTGTGTTAATGACAATCGGCGCCTTGAGGTTCACCGAGGTATCCTTCGGATCCGGCGCTGCCGTAAGTGTGACGAGCACGTAAGTATTGTCCTCTGTCATCCCGCCGAGCGGACGAAGCATCTCATCGTTCACCATCGGATTGTAATCCGGGCGCACGAGGTTTGGCTGCATGACCGGAAACGCCGTGTGCGGATCGTCCATGGACTGGAACCACATCACGGAACTCTTGTCTTTTTCCTTTTCCTCATCAAATATCAATGCAAAATTCCGGTATTCCGGAAGTCCGATCATTCCATCCTCCAATGTAATGATCTTATCATCCGCAATATCGATCTCCCCAAAAAGTCTTGTGTTTGCTTTCATCGGTTCTCCTCCAGCTTCCCCGTTTGGTGTCTGTTAAATGTAATTCAGTAATGTTGTCTGATTGATCTTCGCCGCAGCCTGTAAGGATGCCTGATATGCGGTGTACGCCGACGTATAGTCAATGATGATCTCAGACAGGTCGCGGTCTTCGTTGGTGGACTTTAATTCCTCCATCGTGGTCTGCTGATTTGCCATACGGTTCTTGGTCAGATCCAGGCTCTGTCCCTTGCTTCCGAGGTCCGTGTTCGCCAGATTAACCTTCTGCAGATAATCGTCAAAATTCCCGATGTAGCTGTTATAAAGCTTCTGCAGATTATCGTCCGCATAATCGCGTTCTTTCTTCGCCGCTGCGATCCAGTCCTCAAGTGCCGCCTGGCAGTCATCGGAAGAATACTCCTGCATTTTCTGCATTTTCTCCAGTTCCTCGACTTTATTGTTTGCGTCCTGCGCGAACTTTACCGCCTCGATCATGGCGTCAACATCTCTTCCGATCGATGCATCAAATACGGCGGATGCCTGTGTATTGACCGTCAGGGTCTGGTTTGCCGCTACGACGTAATTGATATCCTGATAGATTTCCTTGCCGTTTTCAAACTTTATATATTCCACCGGTTTTGCCGCATCCGTGATGTTGGTGCAGTTATAGTAATACTCCGGACGTACCTCACCCTTGTTAAATCCGGTCTTGGTGTAGTTGACATCCAGGCTTGCCCTGCCGCTCTTGATCGTCGATGACGCATCAGAGCTTAAGATCAGCTCACCGCTCTCCTTAATAAATACCGCTTCACCGTCTATGATATTGTAGGTGTTGTCCGCAGTCTGGGATGCTTTTGCCCAGTCCTCAAACGTATCGTATACGGTTACCTTCAGTTCGCCGTCCGTCTGTGTCACACCGGCTGCATCTGTGTAGGAATAGCTGAGCGTTCCGGTCGCACCGTTTGCCGACAGCGCATTGCCGTCCTTGTCCGTGATGCTGTCGATCTCGCCGTAGCTTAAACGGATACGGTCGAATGTCGCCTGCTTCGGATTCGAGATGGTGTTGCCTGTCACCTCCGCCGCTGTGGTCGGGAGTGTCACCTCATCGCTGTAGTAGCGGTGCTCTTCCAGATTCTTATAGGAAAGTCCCTGTGTGATATTGTAAGATGTCGTATTGTCGTCTGTCATAAAGGTCAGCTTCTGATTCGTGCGGTAACCGGTAAAGACGGTACGTCCCGCATAATCTGCATTTCCCTCCGCGTAGACCTGATCCCGCAGCTTCTCTAACTGGGTTAAGATCGTCTTGCGGTCGTCTGCGGTAATCTGATCGGACGCTCCGTAAGTACACTGTGTACGGATGTCCGTCAGAATCGTCTTCATATTGGCAAGTGCCGTCTCTGTCACTTTCATCCAGGATTCTGCATCCGGAATATTGTTCTCGTAATACTGGTCAATCTCGCTGAGTGTTGTGCGGAGTCTGAGTGAACGCACCGCAATGACCGGATTCTCGGAAGGTCTCTGAATCTTTTTCTGGGATGTCATCTGATTGTTTAGATTGTTGACATTCACTTTATTTCCATTGATATTGCCCGTCGTATTGTGAAGTATAATGTTATTCGTAATACGCATTTATGATTCCTCCTCATGTCCTTGTCTATACACCGGTCTCAAGGATCAGTCTGTCATAAATCTCTGCCATGACAGATACCATCTTTGAAGAAAGATTGTAGGCATTCTGGAATTTGATCAGATCCATTGCCTCCTCATCTTCATCAACGCCCGAAATCGACATACGCTGCGTGTCAATCGCGCTCGCCACATTCTGGTAATTCTTGCTGAAAATTTCTGACTGCTGGGTGTCCACGGAAATATCTGCAATCATGCATTTTAAGAATCCGTCCGCCGTACCTCCGCGGTAAAGCACCTTGCCGCTCTTTAACGTCGCAAGTTCCTCCACGAGATCGTACGCATCCACGCCACCCTTTCCGTTGATGTCAACGGTTGTCGCCAGCTTGGTCGGATCCTTGACAATCATACTGTTCACACAGATATTTGCTGCTGTCAGCTTGTAATACGTGTCTGAGCCAGATCCGTTGACTGCATTCCCGTTCGCATCTTTGCCGTCGAAGGAAAACTCTTCGCCGGTCACGGTGTCTGTACCGGTGAAAAATGCATATCCGCTGGTGGAATTGCCGTCCAGATCGACACCTTTTTTCAAAATATTGTTGAATTCCGTCGCAAAGCTGCGCAGGAACTGGTTCATCTGACTCATATAATACGGAATACCCATCGCGTCAATCGACGTTCCGACCGATGCCGTGCGTCCGTCTACACGTGCCTGCTCTTCCGCCGTGAGCGCTCTCTTCATATTAAAGGTATAGGAAGTGATGTTGCCGTCCGCATCCTGCTCAAAGGTAAATCCCTCATATGCGTACTCTCTACCGTTGATCGTCAATATGCCTTCCTCCGGCATGCTGACTCCCACAATACTCGTGATGGAAGGATTGGTAATCTGAACCTCGGTGCTGTTTAACACCTTTGCCAGTCCTGAGAAATTCTCGCCGTTATTTCCGTCGCGGATGTCAAACAGCGCTTTTAACGTGCCGGACATCGAGCTTCCGCCCGCATTAAAGGTATTGCCTGTCTTCGACCATTTAATATCATAAAGTCCGGCTGCATCCGTCTGGTTGACCTTATACTCTCTCGCCTTGCACTCGAGCGTCTCGTAATTGTAGGTATCTACAAGCACCTGACCACCGATTTTTACAGTGTAGTAATTGGCACCTGTCGGCTCGTCCGGATGGTTCGTATCCGTGATCGGCACCTCGGAAACCTCGGTCGGCACAATCTCGGACAACTCATCAATCAACAGGGCTCGCTGGTCGCGCAGCTCGTTTGCGTAGCCGCCCTGAATCTCAATGACGTTGATCTGCTTGTTCAATACCGCTATCTTCTCCGCGATCGCGTTAATATTCTGGACCGTGGATTTGATCTCATCATTCGTCCCCTTCTGAATATCGGTCAGTCCTTCTGACACGCTGTTGAAGTAGGTTGCCAGATTCTGTGCGCTTCCGATAAACTGCTGGCGGGTATTGACATCC
>UMAL01022526.1_pt1 | contig 11304 bp, 2 predicted proteins | sample 1963691 | NCBI WGS metagenome assembly UMAL01 (sample SAMEA4835914, study PRJEB28245) | human gut metagenome | biome: gut microbiome; material: fecal sample | place: Denmark | collected 2008
ACCCGGTGGTGGTAGGCCAGACCTACATGCTCAAGTTGAACCACCTGGTGGCGGACAAGATTCACGCCCGCGCCGTGGGTCCGTACAGCCTGGTCACGCAGCAGCCCCTGGGCGGCAAGGCCCAATACGGCGGCCAGCGTTTCGGGGAAATGGAAGTGTGGGCGCTGGAAGCCTATGGCGCCGCCTATACCCTCCAGGAGCTTCTCACCGTCAAGTCCGACGACGTTCAGGGCCGTACCCGCATTTACGAATCCATCGTGAAGGGGGATAATACCCTGGAAGCCGGAACTCCGGAATCCTTCAACGTTCTGATGAAGGAAATGCAGTCCCTGGGGCTGAACGTACGCCCCGGAAGCAAGGATGAACAACCCTCCCTGCAACTCGGCGGCACGGATCTCACTCCTGTGGACGGCATGACGGAAGGCTTTGGCAGCGACGACATGGCCGGCCTGGCGGACGTCGACTTCTCCGACCTCAAATTCTAATATCCACCGCATTCCGCCCCCGCGCCGCAAAACGCGGGGGCGGACACCAAACCTCCTTTAAACTTTCAATATATGTCTGACACCCCCACCATCAGGGAAATGCACGGCCTGAGCGACAAGCCCCGGACCTTTGACCAGGTTGCCATCACCGTGGCGGATCCGGATACCATCCGCAGCTGGTCATTCGGCGAAGTCGTCAACCCGGAAACCATCAACTACCGCACGTTCAAGCCGGAAAAAGGCGGCCTGTTCTGCGAACGCATCTTCGGGCCCACCCGAGACATGGAATGCGCCTGCGGCAAGTACAAGCGCATCAAGCATAAGGGCATCACCTGCGACCGCTGCGGCGTGGAAGTAACCAACGCGCGCGTGCGCCGCGAACGAATGGGCCACATTGAACTGGCCGTTCCGGTCTCCCACATCTGGTTTTACAAATGCATGCCCAGCCGCATCGGCCTTATGCTGGACATGACGGCCCGCCATTTGGAACGCGTGATTTACTATGAAGACTACATCGTGGTAGATCCCGGAAGTACCCCTCTGGAAAAGGGGGCCATTCTGACGGAAGAAGAATTCCGCAATGCGGAAGACGAATACGGCTATGACAGCTTTGAAGCCGGCATGGGCGCGGAAGCCATCCAGAAAATGCTGGCGGCCATTGATCTGCCCACCCTCGTCGCGGATCTTCAGGAACAGCTGGACAATACCAACTCCAAACAGAACAAACGCAAGATTGCCAAGCGTCTGAAACTGGCCCAGGGGTTCCTTCAGTCCAACACGCGCCCGGAATGGATGATTTTGAACGTTCTGCCCGTCATTCCTCCGGACCTGCGCCCGCTGGTTCCCCTGGAAGGCGGTCGTTTCGCAACGTCTGACCTGAATGACCTGTACCGCCGCGTCATCAACCGCAACAACCGCCTGAAAACCCTCCTGAGCCTCAAAACTCCGGAAGTCATCATCCGTAATGAAAAACGCATGCTTCAGGAAGCCGTGGATGCCCTGTTTGACAACGGCCGCCACGGTCGTGCCGTCACCGGCGCCGGCAACCGCCCCCTCAAATCCCTCTCCGACATGCTGAAGGGCAAGGGAGGCCGTTTCCGCCAGAACCTGCTCGGCAAGCGCGTGGACTACTCCGGCCGCTCCGTTATCGTCATCGGTCCGGAATTGAAACTCAACCAGTGCGGTCTTCCCAAGAAGATGGCGCTCATTCTGTTTGAACCCTTCATCATCCACCGTCTGAAAGAGCTGGGCTACGTGCACACGGTGCGCTCCGCCAAGAAGCTCATTGACCGCAAGACGCCGGAGGTGTGGGATATCCTGGAAGAAGTGACCAAGGGCCACCCGGTGATGCTCAACCGCGCGCCCACCCTGCACCGCCTCTCCATCCAGGCTTTTGAACCGGTTCTGATTGAAGGTTCCGCCATCCGTCTGCACCCGCTCGTCTGTAATGCGTACAACGCGGACTTCGACGGCGACCAGATGGCTGTACACGTGCCTCTGTCCGTGGAAGCGCAGATGGAAGCCCGCCAGCTCATGCTGGCGCCCAACAATATTTTCTCGCCTGCCTCCGGCAAGCCCATTGCCACACCCACGCAGGACATCATTCTGGGCGCGTACTTCCTGACACACACCCGTGCTGCGGAAGTACAGAACAATCAGGATAATCATCACCATCTTCCCCTCTTCGAATCCATCGACGAGGTGGAATACGCCATTGCCGCCCGCAAAATCGGCTACCATGACTGGATCCGCCTGCACAACCCGGACTACGGTAAAAAGCCTTCCGAAGTGGTGTATGGGGATGTCACCAAGAAGGTTATCATCACTACTGCCGGACGCGTGCGTTTCAATGAAATCTGGCCCCGGGAACTCGGTTACATTAACCGCAACGTAGGCAAGAAACAGATGGGCGACATCATCTGGCGCTGCTACCAGACCGTCGGCAAGGAACGTACCGTACAGACTCTGGACGCCCTGAAAAACCTGGGCTTCAAGGAAGCAACCCGTTCCGGCTGCTCCATCGGCATCGTGGACATGGTGGTTCCCTCCCAGAAAAAGACGGAAATTGAAAAAGCCTATGCGGAACTGGACAAGGTGACCCGCCAGTATAAGAACGGTATTATCACGGATGGGGAACGCTACCAGAAGGTGGTGGACATCTGGACCCAGACTACGGATGTCATCCAGGCGGCTCTGTACCGCAAGCTGGAACACAACGAAGGCTCCAAGATGGCCAGCCCGCTCTTCATGATGGTGGACTCCGGCGCCCGAGGCAACAAGGCGCAGATCAAGCAGCTCTCCGGCATGCGCGGTTTGATGGCGAAACCCAGCGGCGAAATTATCGAACGCCCCATCACGGCCAACTTCCGTGAAGGCCTTTCCGTGCTGGAATACTTCATCTCCACCCACGGCGCTCGCAAGGGTCTGGCGGATACCGCCCTGAAAACGGCAGACTCCGGCTACATGACCCGCAAACTCGTGGACGTGGCCCAGGATGTCATCGTCCACGCGGAAGACTGCGGCACCAGCAACGGCATCACCGTTCACGCCATTTATGACGGCGACGAAGAAGTGGCGTCCCTTGCCTCCCGTATCTACGGCCGGACTTCCTGCGAACGCATCGTTGACCCCGTCAGCGGCGAGGTTATCGTGGACATCAACGACCTCATTAACGAAAAGCAGGCGGAACAACTGGAAAAAATCGGCATTGAACGGCTGAAAATCCGTTCCGTGCTCACCTGCGAACTCAAGAAAGGCTGCTGCGCCAAGTGCTACGGCCTGAACCTGGCCACCGGACAGGAAGTGAAGATCGGGGAAGCGGTCGGCATTATTGCCGCCCAGTCCATCGGCGAACCCGGCACGCAGCTCACCATGCGTACGTTCCACGTGGGCGGAACGGCCACCACGGCGTTCAAGCAGCCCATTGTGAAAGCCAAGAACGACGGCCGCGTCATCTACACGGAAGATCTCCGCACGGTGGAAAACGCAGACGGCAACTTTGTCGTTCTGAATAAAAACTGCTCCGTCCGCATCGAAAACGAACAGGGCCGCGAACTGGAATCCTACCAGCCCGTCATCGGCACCATCCTGTACGTGCCCAACGGCGGCGCTATCAAGAAGGATGAAACCCTCGCCACCTGGGACCCGTACAACGTACCCGTAATCGCAGAAAAGGGCGGCATCGTCGAATTCAAGGACATGATCGTCGGCATCACCGTTTCCAAGGAAACGGACCGGGAAACCGGCGCCTCCTCTCTTGTCGTGATGGAACACAAGCAGGAACTTCACCCGCAGGTGGTCATCCGCGATGCCAAGACCCGTGAAGTTCTGGCTCATCATGCCATTCCCGCAGGCGCCAACCTCACCGTGAAGGACGGGGAAACCATCTCCGCCGGCACGATGGTGGCCAAGACGCCCCGCAAGGTAGCCAAGACGAAGGACATCACCGGCGGTCTGCCCCGCGTGGCGGAACTGTTCGAAGCCCGCAAGCCCAAGGATGCCTGCACCATTGCACGCGTGGAGGGCATTGTGCGCCTCAGCAGCAAGAATACCTCCCGCGGCAAGAAGGTCATTACCATTGAAACACCCACGGGCGAACTGGTGGATCATCTGGTTCCGATGAACAAGCACGTTATCGTTCATGAAGACGACCATGTGCATCTGGGCGACCAGCTTACGGAAGGCCCCGTCTCTCCGGAAGAAATTCTGGATGTCTGCGGCAAGGAACGCCTTCAGGAACACCTCGTCAACGAAGTTCAGGAAGTGTACCGCCTCCAGGGTGTGGAAATCAACGACAAGCATGTGGAAATCATCGTGCGCCAGATGCTTCGCAAGGTAGTCATCACGGAACCCGGCAATACCGAATTCCTGTGGGGAGACCAGGTGGACAAGACTACGTTCGACCGCATCAATGAACAAACCGTAGCCCAGGGAGGCCAACCGGCCGCAGCCAAGCCCGTTCTGCTCGGCATCACGAAGGCCTCCCTGGAAACGGAATCCTTCATTTCCGCGGCATCCTTCCAGGATACCACGCGCGTTCTGACGGAAGCATCCACCCTCGGCAAGACCGATACGCTGGAAGGCTTCAAGGAAAACGTCATCATGGGCCACCTCATTCCCGCCGGCACCGGATTCTCCCGTTACAGCAAGATTGAAGTGGAACCCGCAGAGGGCGCAGAAGAAATCGCGTCGGCCAGCGAAGAAGAGGAAGCGGCGGAACTTGCCGAAGACATGTTGAACGATACCATCAACTTCGACAACGAACGCTAACCTGTTCTCTCCACCCACACTTCAAGGGCCGCACCCCGTTTCCGGGGTGCGGCCTTTTTTATGTCTTCTCCGCGTTATTTCACGAAAAGAGGAAAAGCGGATTGAAAATTCGGCGATGATTCCAATATTGGCCCATGCAATATAAAATTTGATATTTTATATTCAAAATGAAAGTCTTATAGTATACCTCCCCTTGCTTCAAGGGGGGAGGTAAATGAAAAGGTGAAAATTCCATTTTAGAAATTTAAAAAATCATAATGCACTTACAGTAAAAGTATGAGAATCCGGGAACTGGTATTTTCAACTTGACATCGAATTTTCAATCCGTTATATACATAAAAAATTAACATCTAATATTTTTGCAATGCGTCTCCATCTGCCTATTACCCTGCTGGCGGCTGTTCTGGCTTGTTACACCAGTGTTTCCCTGGCCGTCCCAACATCTGAATCCCCCGCATGGGGAGCGAACTCCACCTTTAATAACAATGAGCCCGCCAATGAGTATTCAGTTACTGGGAGTCAATCCGTCAACCTTGATGTAAATTCAGGAAACAACAATTATTCCACAGGACTTTATATCGGAGCAGGCTCCTCGTTTACCATTAATCAGAATACGAACGGCGCCTGTACCATCAATTTGAACGGGGCATTTGCCGGAGAAGGAAATTTGACGCTGGTAGCGGCTAACGGCAATGCCGGCTATGCCTCCAAGTTTGTGCTTGGTTCCCAGGAAAGCAGTTTTTCCGGGAACATTATCCTTTCCCAGAAGGGGACGCAGCCCGGCGGCGCCATTCTCCAGATTACGGGAACGGCTCTCGCCAACGCAACGGTAGATTTGTCAGGCTCAATCAATCAAAGTTCCAACGCCCTGACGTTGCAAATTTCCAATGCCGCCTCTCTGGCCGGTTTAAATGATGCCGACGGCTTCAACGGAACACATAAGGGGCGCGTCCAGTCGGCTAATTCCTCCAGAGCGAATCTTACCCTGACGGGCAACGGAAATTACACGTATGGGGGAAGTATCGGGGCAACCACGCAGCATTCCGGAGAAACCGGCAACACTACTCCCACGGGAGGAATAAATCTGATTATGGCCGGAACAGGCACGCAAAACCTGACGGGACCCGTCATCAACGCGAATATCACGGCCCAAGGTGGCGCCTTGAAAATCAACAATTCTTCCCTGGCCTATTCCGGAATAATCACCATGGCGGGAGGAACGCTGGATTTCACCTCCGCCACTCTGGGGGCAAATGCTGTTCTGAACATGAACGGCACCGGCATATTGAAAAATGCAGCCATTGACGGAGCCAAGCTAACCTATACGGAATTCGGTTCCCACTTTATCAAGGAACATGTAACTTTCACTTCAGGCACCATTGACATCGGCGGCGCGCTTGACCGCCTGATGAAGGAAGGACCGGAATACCTGTTTGAATTGGGAGAGGCGCTTGGCGAGGGCTTTACCGTATTGGGCTTAAAGACAGGGCAATATAGGATGGAAGGCAGCGTGCTGATGATAAAAGACGTGGCGATATCCCGTGTGACGTGGGTATCTGCGGGAGCGGGAGGGGCATTGGAAGAAACGGTCAAGAATGCCTTTACGCTGGCTCTTGGGGAGGGAAGTGCGGCCAACGTCAGCCTGGGCTATCTGAACGATACGCTGACGACGAGCGGGGACAAAGTCTATCAAATCACCAACACCGGCGGAACCAGAATCAACCTGAACGGGGTATACAACAGCGGGGAGACGCTGCCGTCCGGCAACCTCAACTACCGGGGGGACATCTGGATGGACATCAGCGGAGGAGCATTCGGCATCATCTCCGGAGGTGTCACCAATGAATGGAGCACCAAACTCCAGACCAGCACGCTGACTGGGGACACCCATGTGCAGCTTTCCGGAAAAGCCACGGCGGAACACGTCATCGGCGGGAACAACAAGGGAGCGTCTACAACATTAACGGGAAACACCAACGTTACCGTCAAGGATAACGCCATCGTGGCGGGAGCCATCATCGGCGGGAGCACCTCCGCCCACAACGCCGTCACCACCATCACGGGCAACACGAGCGTGCTGGTAACCAATGTCCAATATTCCAACACGGCCCAGAACCTGGATGGGGGACTCTCCAACTCATACATCATCGGAGGAAGCTCCTGGTCAAGCAATACCACTTCCGGAACAACGATTCAAGGCAGCACGTCGGCTACAATCAACCTGAACGGAATCACGCTTTCCGGAACAGAGGAACACAACAGCTTCGTCAAAACAATCATTGGCGGCAGTTATGGCAATGTAAACAACGCCGGAACGGTCAACAACATCAACGGAGACACCTCCGTTTCCATCATCGGCAGGGAAGGAATCACCTTCACGGGGGACATCATTGGGGGTTCCTTTGAAAATTCAGGCCAGGCCCAATACACGATTAGAGGAAATTCCTCCATCTCCATTAGCGGAGGCTCCACCTTCACCGGCAACATCTACGGTGGCTCCTACTCCAAAGTGCCAGGAAACACAGGCAGCACCATGACCACTGCAGGCAATATCACGGTAGAACTCGGAACAGGCACCTACCGGGGAAACATTTATGGAGCAGGAAATAAAGGCACGGCAGGAGGCGACGTCCTCGTCTCCCTGACGGGAGGAAGCGTCTTCAGGGCGGAAGGACAAGACGGAGGCATCACCGTCGGCGGAAGCGCCGGAGCGGCGGTCGAAGGAAACAGGACGCTGGAGCTCAAGGGAACCTTTGGAAACGGGGACTTCCAAAACGTCACCTTCACCCGGTTTGATGAAATCAATATCGCGCAGGAAGGAGCCTCGGCCACCATCTGGGCGCTGACCGACAGCCCGTCCCTGACCAAAACGGGAGCGGGAACCCTGACGCTGGGGGCAGACGCGGCAGGAGCGGAAACCATCCTTGACGGAACCACGGAAGGAATCACCATCACGGAAGGCAGCCTGAACCTCTCCGGAGCCGGCGGCAGCCATATGAAAGGAACGTGGAACATCGCCTCCGGCTCCCGCCTCACCGGAGTCAGCGGAACCGTCACCGTGGGTGGGGAAAACGGTCTGGACAGTCTGTCCATTGCCCTGGGAACGGAAAACATCGGCCAGGACACGCAGGCGTCTGGCGCCGTCATCAGCAACGGCAGCGGAACGGGAAGCGACCCGAACCTGTCCATCGAGGGGAAAGGGCTGACGCTGGACCTGAGCAACGACGCCGTCGTCAACCTCCTGTTGGATCACAAAACCGACGACTCCTCCAGCTACCTGACCCTGACCAGCGGAACGCTGACCGTCGGCAACCTGGGCGACATCGCCTTCACTACCGACCTTCTGTCCAACTACGGCATCCGGATCACCGGAACGGACGGAGGCAGCCTGGTGCTCAGCGGAGCGGCCACCGGCCTCTACCGCGTGCAGGAAGAAGGAGGAAACGCCCATGAAGTCAACTCCTATCAAACGCTCTCCGGCTACGCCGGCGTCGTCATCGGCGGCGGCCAGACCCTGACGGTCAACCTGGCCGGAGCCCCGGGCGAAGCCGACGGACAGGGAGCTAAAATCAACAACCTGATGGGAGCCACGGGCAGCAGCCTGGCCGTCAACAACACCGGAGACGGCACGGCCGTCGTCATCCTCAACAACAAACAAATGACGACGGGAGAAGACGACATCGACCCGGCCGGCCAGGACACCGTCATGGGCGGCAGCATCACGGGCGGCAGCAACGTCACCTTCATCAAGGAAGGAACCGGGACGCTGACGGTCGGAGGAACGATGGACGTGGAAACCCTCGCCCTGCGAGAAGGAAACATCATCCTCAACGGCACGGAAAACTCCCTGGACACCCTCACGCTGGAAGGAGGAGGCCTGACCATCAGCGGCAACGCCGAAATCGAAACCATCACCGGCACGGAAGCCGGAGGAACCCTGGCCATTCAGGGAACTCTTGACCTGACCGGAACAAGCAGCATCAACAACGGAGCCATCACCGGAACCGGCTCCCTCCGCATCCGGGAAGGAGCGGAACTGGCCCTGGGCGGAGAAGCCCGGCTGGACGGAACCTCAGTCACCGCCGACGGCACGCTGACCCTCACCGGAACGGAATCCGGCGCCATCAGCGGCCTCTCCGGAAGCGGCGCCCTGTCCATGAACGGAGGCAGCCTCTCCATCTCCTCGGCGACAACCTCCTCCGGAACCTTCTCCGGCACGCTGGCAGGCAGAGGCGCCCTGGACATCTCCGGGCAAGCCACCCAATACCTGCAAACCGGCAATAAGGACTACGACCTCGCCGTCCGTGACGGAGGCGTCCTGGTCCTGAAAGGCACTTCTGACGCCCCCGCGCTTGATTACCGTAATGTTGCAGTAGGTTCTGCCGGCACCCTGCGTATTGAAGCCATTGGACATGAAGCCGGAGACTCCAATACCTCCTTAAACGTCGGCAGCATTGATTTTCAAAGCGGCTCTACGACGGAATTCGTTTATAATTTAAGTGCGTCTGATCCTTTCGGCTCCGCTATGCTGACGGCGGATTCCATCACCATTGGAAATGGGGCGGGATTCTCTCTTGCCAACATGGAAGGCAACACGGGGCTGGGAACGTATGACAACCTGGACGGCGTGGTGCTGATGACAGCAGACACGATTGACGGACTGACGGAGGGGGAATCCATATCCGTGGGGACTTCCGGCCTGTTTGCCGTTTATTACAAGGATGCGACCATGAGCCGGAAGGGCAATCATATTGTGCTGAATGCCACGGTGCAGCAGGACAATATTTTTACACCTGCGGTGAATTCCCATAATTCCGGAGCAGGTTCCGAACTTCTGTGGGAGGCAAAAAATAATCTGGATGCCACTTCCCAGCTTGGGCAGGCGATGCATTCCATCAGCACCATGATTACGGGAGATAATCCCGACTTGGCGGGGGCATCCAGGGCTTTGGCAGCAGTGGCTGGGAGCACGGTCAACGCGCTGGGGACGGCGCAAAGGGACGCCCTGCGCGACCAGATGGGCTGGATCAGGAACCGGACCACCCTCATGGGCGTCAACCCGGCCTACGTCAACGACGACCTCCCCCGCTTCCACATGTGGATGGAAGGCACGGGCTCCTACGCCAAACTCGACACCCGCGGGGATGAAAGCGGCTACCAGCTCACCACCTGGGGAGGTACGGTAGGCGTGGACGCGGACCTCAGCGACGGCCTCACGGCGGGAGCGGCCTTCACGGCCGGCTACGGCGACCTGACGGCCAGCGCGGCGGACAGCGCCGACGGGCGCCTGGACAGCTACTACGCCAGCCTCTTCGGGCGCTACCAGAACAAACGCTGGGCGCACACGCTCATCCTGACGGGAGGGTGGAACGACGCGAAACTCAACCGTACGGTCAACTACGGGGAAGGAAGCTACGGGACGCAGGGAAGCACCAGCGGGTGGGGCCTTGGAGCGATGTACGAACTCACCTGCGACGTATACCTCAACGAAAACCGCAGCAGCGTGCTTCAGCCGCTGTTCAACGCCTCGGTGGTGACGACGCGGATGGACGGCTATGAAGAAACGGGAGCGGGCAACGCGGGCCTGAACGTCGGCCGGCAGGACTGGACGACGGGGACGCTGGCGCTGGGCGGCCGTTGGATGGGTCTGGTGGGCAGCAACATCTTCGGCCGGGAATCGCTGGCGGAAATCCGGGTCAACGCGGCGCAGGACCTGGGAGACCGGAGAGGGGAAACGAACGTCTCCCTGCTGGGCAACCCCGGCTTCGCGCAAAGCGTGAGAGGGGCGAAAACGGGAACGACGGCGCTGCAGCTGGGAGCGGGGTTAAGCGTGCCGGTGGGAACGAAGGGAACCATCTACGTGAACGGGAACGCGGACATCCGTGACGGGTCCAGCTCGGTCAACGGAAGCGTCGGCTACCGCTACGATTTCTAAAAGAAAGAAAAACCAAGGAGAAGGCACCCCACCCACCCCCGAAAAGCCTTCCTCCTGGCCCTTCAGAGCCGTTCCGGAATAATTCCGGAACGGCTCTGAGTTTTTGTTTATCGGAAGATTATTCCTTTGGCCTGTTTCCAAAAAGGATGATTAATTCAAATGACGTTTTACAAGAACAAACGGCCAAGATATCAACATTTCTGTTGCGGAAACCATTGTATCCGGCAGATGATCAATTAGGAAACAATTTCTCATTCATTTCCAGAGGAAACCTGCTCTGTAAAAAAATTTCCAGAAACAAAGATAACATCCGGATGAAGAACAAAAACATCCCGGCCTCTCTATTTGGAAGAATAAACCTGAAGCATGGCGAAAAATAATTTTCCGGGCAGTTTTTCTTTCCATAGCCGGGAATACTCGATTCCCGGTACATTGCATTCTGTTATCCCCCTCCAGTAAAAATAAAAAAGACGGCCTCCATGCGGAGACCGTCCTATGATTAATTTGTCTGCCGGCAGGATGCCTTAAGACCGGCGACGGCGCATCATCAGGGCGGCCAGTCCCAGCAGTCCCAGGGAAGCCGTGGCAGGGTCCGGCACTGAAGCCAATTCTCCC
>UMAL01080735.1_pt1 | contig 11209 bp, 6 predicted proteins | sample 1963691 | NCBI WGS metagenome assembly UMAL01 (sample SAMEA4835914, study PRJEB28245) | human gut metagenome | biome: gut microbiome; material: fecal sample | place: Denmark | collected 2008
CGACACGCTGGAATATGACTACGAAACGCTCCATACCCGTATGCGTGAGCAGGCGTTCCTGAACGCCGGTCTGCACATCACCATCCGCGACGAGCGCATCGAATCCGCCGACAAGCCCGAAAAAGAACGCATGGACTCCATGTGCTACGAGGGCGGTATCCGCGAATTCGTCCGCTGGTACAACCGCCACAAAACGCCGATCCACGAGCAGGTCATCTATATGTCCGGCTCCAAGGGAGACGACACGGCGGAGGTCGCGCTGCAGTATAACGACTCATTCAACTCCAACATCGTCTCGTTTGCAAACGATATCCATACCCCAGAAGGCGGTATGCACGAGGAGGGCTTTAAGCGGGCGCTGACAAACGTGCTCAACGCCTACGGCGTCAAAAAGGGCTATATCAAGGGCGACGACAAGGTCACCGGCGACGATGTGCGCGAAGGTCTGACGGCCATCGTTTCCGTCAAGCTGACCGAGGCGCAGTTCGAGGGCCAGACAAAGGCCAAGCTCGGCAACGCCTCCATGCGCACGCTTGTCAGCAACATCGTCACGCAGCAGCTGACGGAATTCCTTGAGGAAAACCCCGCCGTCGGCAAGCTGATTCTCGACAAAGCCATGATGGCCAACCGCGCACGCGAGGCCGCCAGGAAGGCCCGCGAGGCCATCCGCCGCAAGACCGGCCTCGAATCCGGACAGATGCCGGATAAACTGCGCGACTGCAACGACACCGACCCCACGCTCACCGAGCTTTACATCGTCGAGGGCGATTCCGCAGGCGGCTCGGCCACACAGGGTAGAGATTCCCGCTTCCAGGCCATCCTCCCCCTCTGGGGCAAGATGCTGAACGTGGAAAAGGCCCGGGCTGACAAGGTATACGGCAACGACAAGCTCCAGCCGGTCATTACCGCACTGGGAGCCGGCATCGGCGACGAATTCAATCTCGACAAACTGCGCTATCACAAGGTCATCATCATGGCTGATGCTGATGTTGACGGCAGCCACATCCGCACGCTTCTGCTCACATTCTTCTTCCGCTTCATGCGGCCGCTGATCGAGCACGGCTATGTCTATTCCGCCGTCCCGCCGCTTTACAAGCTCTCGCGCGGCAAGACGCAGCGCGTTGCGTATTCCGACCCCGAGCGCGACCGGCTCTCCGCCGAAATGCGCGCGGACAATCCGAACGCGAAGGTCGATATTGCCCGGTATAAGGGCCTTGGCGAAATGAACCCGCACGAGCTGTGGGAGACGACCATGGACCCCACTACGCGCACGCTCCGCCGCATCACGCTCGAGGACGCCGTGCAGGCCGACCAGATCTTCACCGTTCTGATGGGCGAGGACGTCGAGCCGCGCAAGGAATTCATCGAAGAAAACGCGAAATACGTCGTGAATCTGGATATCTGACCTGTCTGGAAGAAATCGCAGGGGACGGACGGCTCTGTCCGCCCGGAAGAAATACCCTGTTTGTAAATAAGCAGTTCTGAACACGCAACTTCCCTGGGGCGGACAGAGTCGTCCGCCCCTACAAAGGAGAAAGCATAAATGGCACATAAAAAAGACTACAAGCCCGAGGATATCATGTTCCCCGAACAGCGAATCGTGCAGTCGGAGCTTGTGCATGAGATGAAAAGCTCGTACATCGACTACGCGATGTCCGTCATTGTCGGCCGTGCGCTGCCCGATGTACGCGACGGTCTGAAGCCCGTCCACCGGCGCATTCTCTACGCCATGTACGAGGACGGTCTGACCTCCGACAAGCCGTTCAAGAAGTCGGCGACGTGCGTCGGCGACGTGCTGGGCCGGTATCATCCGCACGGCGATGCGTCGGTCTATGACGCGATGGTCCGTCTGGCGCAGGATTTCTCCATGCGCTATCCGCTTGTCGACGGCCACGGCAACTTCGGTTCCGTTGACGGCGATCCCCCTGCGGCCTATCGTTACACCGAGGCGCGTATGTCGAAGCTCTGCAACGAGATGCTGCGCGATATCGACAAGGAAACGGTTCTGTGGGACCCAAACTTTGACGAATCGAGAAAGGAACCGCGCGTTCTTCCCTCGCGCTTCCCGAATCTGTTGGTCAACGGCTCGTCCGGCATCGCCGTCGGCATGGCGACGAATATCCCGCCGCATAATCTGACCGAGGTCATCAACGCCTGCATCTGCATTCTGGAAAACCCGGAGGCGGAGCTGGCAGACCTCATGGACTATATCAAGGGTCCGGATTTCCCGACAAAGGGCATTATCATGGGCCGCAGCGGCATCCGCGCCGCGTATGCCACGGGCCGCGGCAAGATCACCGTCCGCGCCCGGACGGAGTTTGAGGAATTCGGACAGAACCGCGAGCGCATCATCGTCACCGAGCTTCCCTATCAGGTCAACAAGCGCCAGCTCATCGCCAACATGGCCGAGCAGGTGCGCGACAAGCGCCTTGAGGGCATTTCCGATATCCGCGACGAAACCGACCGCAACGGTATGCGCGTCGTCATTGAACTCAAAAAGGACGCGAACCCGCAGGTCGTTCTGAACCGGCTGTTCGCCCAGACGCAGATGCAGACGACGTTCGGCGTGACGATGCTTGCGCTGGTCAACAACCAGCAGCAGCCGAAGATTCTGTCCCTGCGCCATATGCTCGATGAATATCTCGCCTTCCAGGAGGAGATCATCACAAAGCGGACGCAGTACGACCTCAAAAAAGCGCTCGACCGGCAGCACGTGCTGCAGGGCCTGCTGATCGCCGAGGACAACATCGACGAGGTCATCAAGACCATCCGCGAAAGCTACGACAACGCGAAAGAGCGCCTGATGGAGCGCTTCAGCCTGTCCGAAATCCAGGCGCAGGTCGTGCTGGACATGCAGCTCAAGCGCCTGCAGGGTCTGGAGCGCGAAAAGCTTGAGGCGGAATACGCAGAGCTTGAAAAGCGCATCGAATATTACCGCGAGCTGCTGTCGAACGAGGAAATGCTCAAAGGCGTCCTGAAGGACGAGCTGACTGCCATCCGCGACAAATACGGCGACGACCGCCTGACTGAAATTCAGGACGTCGAGGACGAGATCGACATTGAAGACCTGATCGAAGAAGAACAGTGCGTCTTCACGCTCTCCCACGCGGGCTACTGCAAGCGCGTTCCCGCCTCGACCTACCGCAGCCAGAAGCGCGGCGGCAGAGGCGTCACGGGCATGACGACGAAGGAGGAGGACTTCGTAGAGGGTGTGTTCACCGCCTCCACGCATGATTATATCCTCTTCTTCACGAACCTCGGCAAGGTGCACCGCCGCAAGGGCTATCAGATCCCGGAGGCAGGCCGCACGGCCAAGGGCACGAATCTGGTCAACATTCTCCCGTTTGAGCCGGGCGAGAAGGTCACGGCGGGTATCACCGTGCATGAGTTCGACGAGGATTATCTCGTCTTCGTCACCAGAAACGGCACCGTCAAGCGGCTGGAGCTGGCAAGCCTCAATACCGCGCGCAAGGCCGGTATCCGCGCGCTGACGCTCTCGGAGGGCGATGAATTGATCGCCGTCATGAAGACCGACGGCAAGCAGGATATCCTGCTTGCAAGCGCGAACGGCATGGTCATCTGCTTCAACGAAAACGACGTGCGCGTCATGGGCCGCGACGCGGCCGGTGTGCGCGGCATGATGCTGGACGCGGGCGACTATGTGGTAGGCGCGGGCATCGCCGCGAAGGCCAAGCAGCTGCTTTCTGTCACGGAATACGGCTACGGCAAGCGCACGGAGATCGAAGCCTATCTGCGCCTCGGCGAGGACGGCCAGCGCCGTCCGCAGAACCGCGGCGGCAAGGGCCTCAAGGGCTATAACATCACGGCCAAGACCGGCAGAATCGCGGGCGTGGCGATCGTGGACGATGCGGATGATATCATGCTGATCGAAAACGGCGGCGTGCTCATCCGCATGGCGGCGGCGGATATCAACATCTACGGCCGCGACACGCAGGGCGTCATTCTCATGCGCCTTGAAGCCGGCAGCCGCGTCATTTCCGTCGACCGCGTCGACCGCGAGCCGGAAGAGCCTGCGGAGAACCAGAATCCGGAACCGGAAATCAGCACACCTGATGGAAACAATTTCGTATGAAAACAGTGACCATCTACACCGACGGGGCCTGCTCCGGCAATCCCGGCCCCGGCGGCTGGTGCGCGATTCTGGAATACAACGGACACGAGAAGCTGATCTCCGGCGGCGAAGCGCGCACCACGAACAACCGCATGGAGCTCACCGCCGTCATCCAGGCGCTGCTTGCCCTGCGCGAGCCGTGCGCCGTGGAGCTGTATTCCGATTCCAAGTATGTCATTGACGCGCTGGAAAAGGGCTGGGCATGGGGCTGGCGGAAAAAGGGCTGGGTCAAGTCCGATAAAAAGCCCGCCCTGAACCCCGACCTCTGGGAAATGCTCCTCGGCCTCGTGAGCCAGCATGAGATGCACTACCACTGGGTCAAGGGCCACGAGGAAAACGAAAAAAACAACCGCTGCGACGAGCAGGCGGTTCAGGAAAGCCGGAAATTTAAGGTTTCATAGACCAACACTGCCCCTTGTCATGCCTACGGAAGCGCATGACAAGGGGCTTGTTTTCTTTTCCCAATCTTTTCTTTTGGAGGAGCAAAAGAAAAGACGGAACGGCAGCTGCTGATTTCTAATATGGACTCCTGCATTGCTTACCTGTATCGTCGACCATAAAAACAGCGTCCGGGAATGACCCGGGCGCTGCTGGTTTTATTTTGCGTATTCGACTGCTTTTGTTTCGCGGATGACGTTGACCTTGATCTGGCCGGGGTATTCGAGTTCGGACTCGATCTTCTTGGCAAGATCGTGGGCCAGAAGGATCATGTTGTCCTCCGTGACCTCCTCGGGCTTGACCATTACGCGGACCTCGCGGCCGGCCTGAATGGCGTAGGCTTTCTCAACGCCGGGGAAGGAGTTCGTCAGCTCTTCGAGCTTTTCGAGCCTGCGGATATAGTTCTCGACGTTCTCACGGCGTGCACCGGGGCGTGCAGCGGAGATCGCGTCGGCTGCCTGCACGAGACAGGCAATGACGGTCTGCGGCTCAACGTCGCCATGGTGCGCCTCGATGGCGTTGATGACGACGGGGTTCTCCTTGTACTTTCTGGCAAGCTCGACGCCCAGCTGGACGTGGCTGCCTTCCATCTCGTGGTCGACGGATTTGCCAAGGTCGTGCAGCAGACCGGCGCGCTTTGCCAGCGTCACATCGACGCCCAGCTCGGACGCCATCAGGCCCGCAATGTGCGCGACCTCAATGGAGTGGTTCAGAACGTTCTGGCCGTAGGACGTGCGGTATTTCTGGCGGCCCAGGAGCTTGATCAGCTCGGGGTGCAGATTGTGCACGCCCGTTTCGAACGTGGCGCGTTCGCCCTCGACCTTGATGGTGTGGTCGACCTCGCGGCGGGCCTTTTCGACCATGTCCTCAATGCGGGTCGGATGGATGCGGCCGTCGGCGATGAGCTTTTCAAGCGCAAGCCGCGCGACCTCACGGCGGACGGGATCGAACGAGGAGACGGTGATGGCCTCCGGGGTATCGTCGATGATGAGGTCAACGCCGGTGATGGTTTCGAGCGTGCGGATGTTGCGGCCCTCGCGGCCGATGATGCGGCCCTTCATTTCATCGTTGGGCAGCGGTACGACGGAGACGGTCGTTTCGGCGGCATGGTCTGCCGCGCAGCGCTGGATGGCGGTGGCGATGATCTCGCGGGCCGTCTGATCGGCCTCCTCCTTCATCTGCGTCTCGATTTCCTTGATCTTCATCGCGGTCTCGTGGCGCACGTCGTCTTCCACGTCCTTGAGGATGTAGGCCTTGGCCTCGTCCTGCGTCAGGCCGGAGATCTTTTCCAGAACCTCCATCTGGCTGCGCTTGAGAGAGTCGACCTCTTCCTGCTTCTTGTCGATGGCCGCGATCTTCTTGGCCAGCTCGTCCTCTTTCTTCTCGTGAAGATTGACCTTCTTGTCAAGGGCTTCTTCCTTCTGCTGCAGACGGCGCTCCTGCTTGGAGACTTCCGCGCGGCGCTCCTTGACCTCCTGTTCGTATTCGCTGCGTGATTTATGGATCTCTTCCTTCGCTTCGAGCAGCATTTCGCGCTTTTTGCTTTCTCCGCCCTTGATGGCTTCGTTGATGATGCGCCGGGCTTCCTCTTCGGCGGAACCGATTTGCTTTTCCGCAACCTTTTTGCGGTACAGAACGCCGGCCGCGAAGAAGACCGCGCAGAGCACGACTGCCGCGATGCTAAGGATGAGGCATAGCGTATTGAATTCCATAAACTGCGAATCACACCTCCTGTTTTCAGTATTGGGTACGCCGGCACTCCGGCGACTTGAATCATAAAGCGCAATGAGCTTCCCCAAGTCCCATTACAGCCATACAAATCCTACCCTACATTGTACCGGTTTGCCGCGTGTCTGTCAAGGCGCAATTCGGAAAAATGCACGAAACGGGATACGCCTGTTTGGGCGCTTTTAGCAAGAACCGCTGATGCGGCAGGTTGACAAGCGGGAAAAAGTGTGATTCTATAAAGGAAAAGCGGAGATCAGGCCGCTGCGAACACCTGCGGCAGCCGCCGCGTGATGGCGACGCACAAAAAGCTTCCAAGTGCGATCTTCAAAAGGTCGCCCGGCAGATAGATCAGCATACCGTTCTTGATGACCTGCCAGAATGTCAGCCCCTTGCCCAGATACGCGTTCGCGATCAGCGCCATATACGGCACGCCGATAGCATACAGAACGGCCAGCCCTGCCAGCATGGCAAGCGCCGTCCCCCAGAAGGTCATGGGCCGCTTCGCCAGCTTCCCAATCACAAACGCCGACGGGATCAGACCCAGCAAAAAGCCGAACGTCGGCTGCAGGACATAGGAAAATCCGCCGCCCAGCGCGAAGATCGGCACGCCGACCAGCCCAATCAGCACATACACGCCCTGCGACAGCGCGCCGTAGCCCGCGCCGAGCAGAATGCCCGCCATGGCTGTGAACAGAAACTGCAGCGAGATCGCCGCCAGCGCGAAGGGAATCTTGAAAAAGGCGCCGATCGCCGTCAGCGCGGCGAACAGTGCCGTCAGAACCAGCATCAAGGTCTTTCTGTGCTGCATAAGAAGTTCTCCTTTTGTAAACCAAATTTAGAAACAGGTTTACAATACACGAAACCGAACGAAAAATCAAGGGGATATTTATCATGTTGAAAGAAGAAGTTCTCTCCATGCTGTTGAACGCGCAGGAGCCTGTCTCCGGCGAGGGCATCTGCAAGACCCTCGGCGTGACCCGCGCCGCCGTCTGGAAGACCATCGACCAGCTGCGGCAGGAGGGCTATGGGATCGACGCCGCGCCCAAGCGCGGCTATACGCTCGCATCCGTTCCAGACCGGCTCGATACGGCCCTTGTGCGTGCACACCTGTCCGGCCATCCGTGGCAGACGCTGGTGACAGCCGTGCCCAGCGTGGATTCCACGAACAACGCCTGCAAGCGCCTTGCCGCCGAGGGTGCGCCGGACGGCACCGTCGTTCTGACCGGCTGCCAGACCGCAGGAAAGGGCCGCCGGGGCCGCACCTTCGTTTCTCCGCCGGGCGGCCTGTATTTCAGCGTGATCCTGCGCCCGCACGCAAAGCCGGAAGCCCTCATGCACCTCACGGCCATGGCTGCGGTCGCTGCTGCGCGGGCGGTCTTCGCGGTCAGCGGCGTGTATCCCGATATCAAATGGACGAACGATCTTGTGCTCGGCGGGAAAAAGCTCTGCGGCATCCTCACCGAGATCGGCATCGAGGCCGAATCGCGCGAGGTCGACTACGCCGTCGTTGGCATCGGCATCAACTGCGCCCGCGTCGACCTGCCGCCGGAGGTCAGCGCCATGTCGGCCAGTCTGGAGGCCTTTACCGGCCAGAAGCCCGACCGCGCCCGCCTCGCCGCCGCCCTCGTCCGGTCGCTTTGCGAACTGGAGCAGGCCCTGTTCACCGGAAAAGACGCCTGGCTGCGGGAATTTGCCGCCCACTGCATCACCATCGGACAGGACGTCAAGCTCGTCCGGGGCGACGACGTGACCTACGCCCACGCCGACGGCATCGACGAAGAGGCGGCCCTTCTTGTTACCTACCCCGACGGGACAAAAGCCGCCGTCGCCTCCGGAGAAGTCTCCGTGCGCGGTATGTACGGGTATGCGTAGCGTCAGTTGACAAGGGCACACACGGTTTTTCACGGGGCAAAACGACGTCTGGCGTCGTTATCCTCGTTGGCGGGCGACAGCCCGCCTGCCTCGTCTGCCTGGCCAGCCGCCGTTTATCCTCCGTGAAAAACTCCGAAGGACTTGCCGGCTGGTCTGGGGCGTTGTCTGCAAGGCAGAGGACGCAGACATACTGGCGTATGTCAAGGACGATAACGCGGCAGACGGCGGCCCAGTCCGGCCCGCAAGCGTGCGTGCCCTTGTCAACTGACGCTAAGGGCAGCACTGCACGATCAAAAAAGACCCCCGGCCAGCTCTGGCCGGGGGAAGATGGGGTTGTGGGATTTGGCGGCGGCCTGGGCCGCTGCCAGGGATATGAAGTGCGCTCGCATTGGATAAGCTGTATCTATAAAATAGCACCCGCAGAGGGAAAAGTCTGCCGAACGCTGTCGCGGCGGAATTTTTTTCCGCGTGCGGCCACACTTCTTGCAATCGGGTATATTTACTGATAAAATAGCACCCGTATTGGAGGGATATCTATGGAATTTGACGCTGGGCGGTATGATATCGCTGTGATCGGCGCGGGACACGCCGGGATCGAGGCAGGACTAGCCTGTGCGCGGATGGGGCTGGAGACGGTCGTGTTCACGATCAATCTGGACGCCGTCGGCAATATGCCCTGCAACCCCGCCATCGGCGGCACGGGCAAGGGCCATCTGGTGCGGGAGCTTGACGCGCTGGGCGGGGAAATGGCAAAGGCCGCCGACCGCTCGTGCATCCAGTACCGGATGCTGAACCTTGGCAAGGGCCCCGCTGTCCACTCCCTCCGCGCGCAGGCCGACCGGCGGCGCTATCAGGAGGATATGAAGCGCACGCTTGAGCGGCAGGAGCATCTTGATCTCAAGCAGGCCATGGTCACGCAGCTTCGCCTGACGGACGGCCATGTGTCCGCTGTCGTCACGCGCCTCGGCGCGGTCTATTCCGTCAAGGCCTGCGTGATCGCCTCCGGCACGTATCTGGACGCACGCGTCATCACCGGCGACTGCGCCTATTCCTCCGGCCCGGACGGGATGCAGGCCGGCATCGGCCTTGCGGAGCAGCTGGCTGCGCTCGGCCTTCGGATGCGCCGGTTCAAGACCGGCACGCCGCCGCGTGTGAACCGCCGTTCAATCGACGTGTCGCAGATGGAGCTGCAGCCCGGCGATCAGTACCCGGTTCCCTTCTCGTTTTCGACCGAAACACCGCCGGAAAACAAGGCGGTCTGCTATCTGACCTATACGAACGAAAAAACGCACGAGATCATCAAGGCCAACCATGACCGGTCGCCGCTCTTTAACGGCATGATCGAATCCGTCGGCCCGCGCTACTGCCCGTCCATCGAGACAAAGATCGACCGCTTCCCGGACAAGTCCCGCCACCAGCTGTTTGTCGAGCCGTGCGGGCTGTATACGGACGAATTATACATTCAGGGCCTTTCCTCCTCGCTTCCGGAGGATGTGCAGCTCGAAATGCTCCACACCATCAGGGGGTTGGAGCACGCGGAGATGATGCGCCCGGCCTACGCCATTGAATATGCCTGCATCGACCCGACCGAGCTTCTGCCGACGCTCGAAAGCAAAAAGATCCCCGGCCTTTACGGCGCGGGCCAGTTCAACGGTTCGTCCGGCTATGAGGAGGCCGCCGTGCAGGGCTTCGTCGCGGGCGTGAACGCGGCGCTGAAGATAAAAGGCGAAGAGCCGATGGTCTTAAAGCGCTCCGACGGCTATATCGGCACGCTCATCGACGATCTGGTCACGAAGGGCACGAACGAGCCGTACCGCATCATGACCTCGCGCTCAGAATACCGGCTCCTGCACCGGCAGGACAACGCCGACGAGCGATTGACGCCCATCGGCCGCCGCATCGGCCTCGTCTCGGACGCGCAGGATACCGCCGTGCAGGAAAAATACCGCATGGTCGCGCAGGAGATCAAGCGGCTGGAGGCCACGGGCGTGGCCGAAAGCGAGGCGCTGAACGAGATGCTCCGCGCGCATGACACCGCACCGGTCGAAGGCTCGGCGCGGCTTGCCGATCTGGTGCGCAGACCGCAGCTGAGTTATGATGATCTGGCCCCCTTCGATCCGGAGCGGCCCGAGCTGCCGCCCGTCATCCGCGAGGCCGTTGAGATCCGCATGAAATACGCAGGCTACATCGCCCGCCAGCAGAAGCAGGTCGAGGAATTTGCCCGCGAGGAGGGCAGGCTCCTGCCGGAGTCGATCGATTATCTGTCCATTCAGGGCCTGCGCGTCGAGGCGCGGCAGAAGTTGAGCGAAATCCGCCCCCTGTCCGTCGGACAGGCCAGCCGCATTTCGGGCGTATCGCCCGCGGATATCGCGGTGCTGCTCATCTGGCTGGAGCAGAATAAGCCGTCAAAGGAGTAAGCGATGTATTTTGATTCTCACGCCCATCTGGGCGAGGACTGTTTTGCACAGGACTTTGTGAACATTGTGGAAAAAATGCGCGCAGCGGACGTCACCGGCATGATGGAGATCGGCTGCGACGGCCCGTCGTCCCATCACGCGGTCGAGCTGGCCCATCAGTACGACTGGATCTGGGCCGCCGTCGGCAGCCACCCGGACGACGCGGAGCAGGTGGACGAGGCGCGGATCGGGGAATACCGCGCGCTGTGCAAGGACCCGCGCGTGAAGGCCATCGGAGAGATCGGTCTGGATTATCACTACGAAGACCCTCCGAGAGACGTGCAGCAGCGGGCGTTCCGGATGCAGATGAAGCTTGCACAGGAGCTGTCGCTTCCCGTCGTGATCCATGAGCGCGAGGCGCATGAGGACGGACTGCGCATCATCAGCGATTTCCCGGACGTGACCGGCGTGTTCCACTGCTTTTCCGGCAGCTATGAGATGGCGAAGGAGCTGGTAAAGCGCGGCTGGTACATCGGCTTTACCGGCGTGGTCACGTTCAAAAACGCGCGCAAGGCGGTCGAGGTCGCGGAAAAGATCCCGCTGGACCGCATCCTCATCGAAACGGACTGCCCCTATATGGCCC
>UMAL01014948.1_pt1 | contig 10754 bp, 9 predicted proteins | sample 1963691 | NCBI WGS metagenome assembly UMAL01 (sample SAMEA4835914, study PRJEB28245) | human gut metagenome | biome: gut microbiome; material: fecal sample | place: Denmark | collected 2008
AAGAGCAAATACAATAACATCAATCAAATTACAAGTAAAAGCGAACGGAGAAGTAGCAGCAGACCAAGTAGTAACAGCAGAAAATAATTGGACATATACATTTAAAGACTTACCAGTATATGATGAAGCTGGAAACAGAATCACATATACAATCGATGAAGTTGTAGCAAATGCTGAAGACCAAACAAAATTAGGTTTATATGTAAAAACAATAGACCAATTGCAAAAGGAATAATCACAAATACATTTGACCCAAGCAAATTAACAGACAAAACAGAAGTAACAGCAACAAAAGTATGGGCAAACATGGATAGTGATGCAGCTAGAGCAAATACAATAACCTCAATCAAATTACAAGTAAAAAATGGTGATATGGTAGTAGCAGAACAAGTAGTAACAGCAAACGAAGATTGGAAACATACATTTACAGAGTTACCAGTATATGATGAAGCTGGAAACAGAATCACATATACAATCGATGAAGTTGCAGTAAATGCTGAAGACCAAGCTAAATTAGGTTTATACAATAAATCAATTGAAAATAGAGTAATCACAAATACATTTGATCCAAGCCGATTAACAGAAAAAACAGATATTACAATTGTAAAAGTATGGGAAGACAACAATAATACATTCAATACAAGACCAGATAGCATAATATTAACAGTAAAAGGTATAGATTATGAGGTAACAGGAACAAAGACAGCTGACTCATGGTCAAGAACTGAAAAATTACCTAAATATGATGCAGAAGGAAAAGAAATATCTTATACTGTAACAGAAAATACAGTACCAACAGGATATGAAAAGGTATCAGAAGAAGGTTTAACTGTAACAAATAGAGCAAATGAATTAATAAGTAAAACAGCATATAAAGCAGCTGAAAATGGTGACATTGGAAATGCAGTTACAGATAACGATACATTTGCAGCAAATGAAACAGTATATTATAAAATTACATTAAAAAATGCTGGAAGTGAGCCAATTTCAAAAACAGTTACAGACGAAATTCCATTAAGATTAACATTAAATACAGTTGATGGAAAAACTGGAGAAAGTGGAACAACTGCCAAAGGAGACAATTGGACAGTTACTAAAAATGATAAAGAACAATCAGTAGTAACATGGGAAGTAAAAGACTTAGCAGCAGGGAAAACAAGAGAATTAATAATAAAAGCAACAGTTGTAGCAGAAGCAGAATATAAAGATATATGCAACAAGACAATTGATGGAACAACAGCATATACTGCAAAACTATTTGTAAGAAAAGATGGAAAAGTACCATATGAAGGTAGTGGAACTGGATATGATGCATCACTATATACAGGAGAACTAGGAACAGTTTACTTAAATAGCTCAGATTTACACTATGATACTAATGCAAACTTAAAGAATGATGATCTATATTATTTGATAAAAAATAATAATATAATAACAGATATGGTTGCAAAAGGAATAACAAGAACTCAATTAGTCGATGCGTTAAAAACAAATGGAACAACATTAGCTGATGATGAAGTTGTAGTATGGTATGTAATAAAGAATGAATCTGATGGATATCACATAGATGGTGTAATCAGAAAGATTTCATCATTAACAGAAATTACTAATACAGCTTTTACAGATAAAGTAAGCTCAGACTCAACAATAAAATTAGAAGATATTGAAATTGGCCAAAGAGGAAGCATAACAGTAAAAAGTATTACATCTTCAACAGATACTGTTTCAACACCAATGGATGTAGTATTTGTACTAGATACTTCTGGAAGTATGACATATCCTTTAAAAGGAAAAAATGAAACGGCAGTAGAAAATAGTAGAGCTAAAGCTATGGTAAATGCTGTAAATAGTTCTATCAAAACTATAATGAGCAAAAATAAAGAAAGTAGAGTAGGTGTAGTTGGATTTAGTGGAGATGCATCAACAATTATACCATTAGGAAACTATGCTCAAAATATAGATTATTTAACAAGAGAATATTCAGCAGGTGGTTTGATGTATAGCAGTAGCCAAACAATAAAATCTAATGTTGGAAATAAATCATCAAGACAAGTAACAGGAGGAACTAATACACAATCAGGTATAAAATTAGGTGCAGAAATGCTTATAAGTAATCAGAATACAACAACAGCAACAGTTACTTTAAAAGACGGAACAACAAAGACTATAACTCGTACACCATTATTAATCTTAGTAACAGATGGAGAACCAACATATTATTATGCCAGTGAAACTGCAACTGGAAAGCTTAATGGACATGGATATACAAAAGAAACAGACGAGAATTACTATTATTGGACATTAAGAACTGCTAAATACTATAAAGACCAAATAACAAATAAATATTATCCAAAAAATACTGATAAAACAGCTAAAGTATTTACAATAGGAATTGGATTAAAAGGAAATGAAGCAGTAGCAATGTTAGATCCAACTGAAAAAAATGTAAATGCATGCAACAACAATAATAGTCAGCAAAAAGCACTATATAAGTTAATTAGAGACAATGGAAAAATAGCACCAGGTGCATATAGTTATGCAACTGGAAGTAAAACAGGAGAAATAACAGAAAGCGACTTAACAGGCTTCTTAAATACATCTATAGATTCTTCAACAGATAATGAAAAAAATAGAGCAATAACAACAGAAGAGTCTAAAGCAAGAAGAGTTGAACTTGGAACAATTAATGAAGAAAAAGAATTTTCATTAACAGTTGGAACAGATAGTTACACAAGTTTAAAGGCAGCAATGAAGGCCGGATATGTAAAAAAAGCAACATCAACAACATATTATTTAGACTTAAGTGAAATTTCAAGGTCAACTAATGTTGAAATAGTTTACTGGAACTAGCTAGTATTGAAGTCAAAAGTAAAAAGGATCGCCAAGCGGTCCTTTTTATATTGTTTTAATAGGTAATTAATTTATGCGTATAATCTAAATTACCAATAGAATCATATTCATATCCTAAAGTGTAAACATTAGTAGCCCAAATGTCCTTTTCAAGCAATTGTTTCAAATTTTTATTTGGATTACTATCCATAAATTTTTTTACAGAAGATATCATAGTTAATTTTTTATTTCTTTTAGAAATTTCACTAATTAACTCACGTCCTTTATCATTAAAACCTAAAATTCTTACATAAGGTTTTGTGACTTTAGAAAGTTGCATATCTTTTTTTGTAATGCCAAGAATAGCATATAAAAAAATACGCTGTAATCTAGTTTGAGTATATCTTTTAGTATTTATAATTGATAATAATTCAGAAACAGTGTTACATTGATTAACTGCGGATTTTATTGCAAATTCAAGACCTTCAGAAACATCTGGTAAATTTGCAATTTCATCTGTAGACATTTTTCTTAATGTATAAATAATTATTTCATCAAAATCTGAAATGTCTTTAACAATATTTCCATTTTCCATTGCATTATTTAAAATATTATAAGAGGCTTCTGGCATAAAACTTTGCAAAATGTCTGAATGATGAGTAGCACATAACTTACGAAGAGCAGTAGCACTAGCAAATTGTGAATCAGTAGGTATTGTATTATCATTATAATTGTTTCCTTCACGTTTAATTGTAATGGGCTGGATAATACTTTTTTGTCTTTTTAAAGCTTTTAAATACTCAATACCTAAAATGTTGTTGGAAGAAGAAAGAACATTTGCAAATCTACGAACATCATTTAAATACATCATTAAAGCTCTTTCTCTGGCCTTAGGAAATGATACACCTTTATCTAATTCATGTGATAATAAAGTTTTATATTCTGGTGGTTCGTTAGCTAAAACATCTGTAACTTGTTGTAAAATAGAAATGTCACTACATTCACTGCCAAAAGCAACAAAGTCTACAATTCCTAGAGAATCAAGAATTTTAATTGCACCAGAGGCAAAATTTTCTGCACTAGAAATTGCATAAACAGTAGGAAGCTCTATAACTAGGTCAATGCCATTTTCAATAGCCATTTGAGCTTTAGACCATTTGTCGACAATAGAAATATCACCTCTTTGAGTAAAATTTCCACTCATGACAGCAATAGAATAATCTGAATTTGTAATCAATTTTGCTGTATTTAAATGATAAAGGTGTCCATTGTGAAATGGATTATATTCAGCAATTATGCCTAAAACATTACTCATTAAAACCCTCCTAACATATTGAAAAATTCATAATTTATGATATAATCTTATCACAAAACATAAAAAAAGCAAATACTTATAATAAAATATGAAAGGAAAATTTCAATATGGAAGATAAAATTATTATATATACAGATGGTGCTTGTTCTGGAAATCCTGGTCCAGGAGGTTGGGGAGCAATTTTAATGTATAAAGATGCAAAAAAAGAAATTTCTGGAGGATGCAAACAGACAACTAATAATATAATGGAAATTACAGCTGTTGTTGAAGCTTTAAAATGCTTAAAGGTAGAAAGTGACGTACAAGTTTATAGTGATAGTGCATATACAGTAAATGCTTTTAAACAAGGTTGGATATATAATTGGATGAAAAATGGTTGGAAAACTTCAAATGGTTCAGCAGTAAAAAACAAAGAACTTTGGCAAGAATTATATGCATTAACCAAAAAACATAAAGTAGAATTCATAAAAGTAAAAGGACATGCTGATAATGAATTTAACAATAGATGTGATGAAATGGCAAGAGAAGCAATAAGCAAGTTGTAACTTTTATTGTATAAAAAATCCTAAATTGTATAAAATAATATAAATTTTATGCAAAGGGTGGATAAGATGAAAAGAAAAATAATTGGTTTTATTTCAATAATGCTATTAGTGATTACGTTTATAACAGTATTAGCTATGCAAAATAATGAGGTATTAGCATTATCCAAATATGGTTCTAGAGGAAGCGAAGTTAGAACGATACAAGAAAAATTAAAAAGATGGGGATATTATACTGGCGGAGTTGACGGAATATATGGAAGTTTAACTGTGTCTGCAGTAAAAAAGTTTCAACAGAAAAATGGTTTAACTGTTGATGGAATTGCAGGAACAAAAACGCTTGCTGCAATGGGAATAACTAGCAGTTCATCTTCTAGCGGAAGCTCTACTAATAATTCATCAAATGTAAATTTACTAGCCAGAGCAATTTATGGAGAAGCAAGAGGAGAACCATATACAGGACAAGTTGCAGTTGGAGCAGTTATAATGAACAGAGTAAAAAGTAGCAAATTTCCAAATACAATTGCAGGGGTAATTTATCAAAGTGGAGCTTTTGATGCAGTATCAGATGGTCAAATAAATTTGAATCCAGATAGTACATCAAAAAAAGCAGCACAAGATGCATTAAATGGATGGGATCCATCATATGGAGCAATTTATTATTTTAATCCAAGCACTGCAACTAATAAATGGATTTGGTCAAGACCAATGACTGTAACTATTGGAAAACATAGATTTTGCAAATAAAAAAGCACTTCACATATAGTGAAGTGTTTTTATCTATCTTTTTAATCTAATTAAAATAGCAATTCCTAATAAAATTAATAATACTCCAACAACAATTAAACAAATACATAAAATATTTGTTAATTCTAAATCAAAGTCAGAAGTAGTAACAGTTGATGATAATGTAGAGCTACTAGAATTGCTAGAAGTATTAGTATTACCTAAATTCATATCGACAGCTGCAAAAACATAAGAACAACTTGATATTATAATTAGTGCTATTGATAAAATTACCATAAATTTCAAGACTTTTGACATTTGTATATACCTCCTATAAACTGTACAAATTTAACAACTAAACATTCTGACAATATAATATCAAAACTGCAAAAAAAAGTCAACAAAAAAATAAAAATGGACTTCAAAAGAACACAAAATTATGATATAATTCACTTGAAAAGGAGGAAATAAGATGCCTTACATAGAATTTAAAAATGTTTGTAAAGAATATAAAATGGGAGAAGTAAAAATAAAAGCATTAAATAATACAAATTTTAGTATAGAAAAAGGAGAGTTAGTTGTAATTGTTGGACCATCAGGTGCAGGAAAAACAACAACACTAAATATATTAGGAGGAATGGATACTGCAACATCTGGTTCTGTAACTATAGATGGAAAAGAAGTAACCAAATTAAAAAATAAAGAACTTATAAAATATAGAAGAGATGATATAGGTTTTGTATTTCAATTTTATAATTTAGTTCAAAATCTTACTGCAAAAGAAAATGTAGAATTAGCAACTCAAATTTGTAAAGATTCTTTAGATCCAGTGGAAGTATTAGAAAAAGTTGGATTAAAAGACAGAATGAATAATTTTCCTTCACAATTATCAGGAGGAGAACAACAAAGAGTTGCAATAGCAAGAGCAATAGCTAAAAATCCCAAACTTTTATTATGCGATGAGCCAACAGGAGCATTAGATTATAAAACAGGAAAACAAATATTAAAATTATTACAAGATACAGCAAGAAAAGAAAATATGACTGTTTTAATAATAACACATAATACAGCAATAGCACCAATGGCTGATAAAGTAATTCATTTTAAGAACGGTACAGCTGAAAGCATAGAAATAAATGAAAATCCACAACCAATAGAAGAAATTGAATGGTAGAGGAGTGATATGATGAAAAAAGCGTTATTAAGAGATAGCATAAAAGAAATAAAAAATACGTATAAAAGATTTATTTCTATATTAGTAATGGCATTTTTAGGAGTAGGATTTTTTGCAGGCTTAAGAGCAGCTTCACCTGATATGTTAGACACTATTGATAAATTTTATAGAGATAGCCAAGTATTTGATATAAAGATATTATCAACATTAGGATTAACAGAGTCAGATATAGACGCATTGAAGAATGTAGATGGTGTAGAAAATGTTGCAGGAAGCTACGAAGTTGATGGAAAAATAAAATTAGATAAAAAAGAAATTATTACAAAATTAATAACTGTTGGTGACATAAACAAGCCAATCTTATTAGATGGAAATTTGCCACAAAATGCGGATGAATGTGCAGTAGAAGAAAGCTTTTTAGAAGCAAATAATAAGAAAATTGGAGATATAATTCAAGTTGATGTTGAGAAAACTAAAAACGATAATGGAGATGAAATTGAATATTTAAAGAATAATCAATTAAAAATAGTTGGAACAATTCAAAGTCCATTATATGTTTCAAGAGATAGAGGAACAAGTAAACTTGGAAATGGAAAAATAAATTATTATATGTATATTTCAAAAGATAATATTAATGCAAATGAAATATACACAAGTATTTATGTAACAGCCAAAACTACTGAACAAACAGCTAGCACTAAATATGAAGATTATATAGAACAAATTAAAAATAATATAGAAGAAATAAAAAGCGAAAGAGAGCAGGCTAGAAGAAATCAATTAGTGGAATTAGCAAATGGAAAGGTAGCAGATGCAGAAAATGAATTGAATACACAAAAGCAAGAGGCAGAGACAAAAATTAATGATGCAGAAGAAGAATTGCAAGAGGCACGTAAAAAAATAGAAGATGGGGAAAAAGAGATTGCAACAAATAAAAAGAATGCAGATACTCAATTTACAAATGCACAAAAAGAGATAGATTATGCAAGAGCACAATTACAAGGAACAAATTCGATATTAGATCAAAAAGAACAAGAACTAAATTTAACAAAGAGCAAGACATATGCACAAATAACTGAAGCTCAAAATAAAATTAATGAATCTAAAAAAGAATTAGAAGATGGCGAACAAGAACTTGCAAAAAACAAAGAAGAATTCAATACAAAAATTGCTGATGCAGAAGCAAAACTACAAGAAGCAAAAGATAAAATAAATGATATAGAAAATCCAAAATGGTATATATTAGACAGAAATTCAAATGAAGGATATGTAGGAATTATACAAGCTACAAAAAGTATGGAAAATATAAGTAAAGTATTTCCAATTGTATTTTTCGCTGTTGCAGCATTAATATCTTTAACATCTATGACAAGAATGGTAGAAGAACAGAGAACACAAATAGGAACATTAAAAGCATTAGGATATAACCAATTTCAGATTATAAACAAATATATTTTATATGCAAGTTTAGCAAGTATTATTGGTGGAATAATAGGAATGTGTGTAGGATTTGAAACATTACCAAGAATAATCTGGATGTTATATATGATGATGTATCAAATGACACCTAATGTAGTAATAAGTTTTAATTGGAAATATGGATTGCTAGGCTTGATATTAATTTGTATATGTATAATAGGAGCAACAATTTATTCAGCAATTAGAGAATTAAAAGAAACTCCATCAGCATTGATGAGACCAAAGGCTCCTAAAGCAGGAAATAGAGTAATGCTAGAAAGAATAACCTTCATATGGAAACATTTGAATTTTAGCAATAAAGTAACAGTAAGAAATATCTTTAGATATAAAAAGAGATTTTTAATGACAATAATAGGAATTTTTGGATGCACATCACTAATTGTAACTGGATTTGGAATTAAAGATTCAATAAAAACAATAGTTCCAAATCAATATGAAAAAGTATTTTCATATAATATGCAAGTAAGTGTAAAAGATGATATATCTGAAGAAACTGAGCAAAAACTTGTAGCTGATTTAAGAGAAAATTCACAGATTCAAAAAGCGATAGAAACAGACATGACGTCTGTAACTGCAGTAAATGGCGATAATGAAGAAGACGTGCAAGTTATAATTCCAAAAGATAATTTTGATGGGGTAGTAAATTTATATGATGTTAAAAGTAAGAAAACAGTTGAGTTACAAGAAAATGAAATTTGTTTAACAGATAAATGTGCCCAATTACTTGGCGTTAAAGCTGGAGATACTATAAAATTAAAAGATGATAATAAAGAAATTGATGCTAAAATTTCTAATATAGTAGAAAACTATGTATCACATTATATTTATATGTCAAAAGCTACATATGAAAATTTATTTGGAGAGAAATACAATACAAATGTAATTTTCTTAAAAAATGTTGACTTGACAGAAGCGGAAGAAGATGAGTTAATAACAAATTTAATGAGTAAAGAAGGTGTTTCTTCTGCAACTAGAATTTCAAGTATGATGGGAATGATTGATGATACATTAAAATCTTTAAATTATGTTGTAATAATATTAATTGTTTCAGCCGGATTGCTTGCATTTGTAGTGTTATACAATTTAGCAAATGTAAATATAAGTGAAAGAATTAGAGAGCTTGCAACAATAAAAGTTCTAGGATTTTATGATAAGGAAGTATATGATTATGTCACAAGGGAAACAATAATCTTAACTATAATAGGAATAGTTTTAGGACTATTTGGAGGTTATTTCTTAAATTATTATTTAATTGGAACTTGTGAAATAAATACATTAAGATTTTGCAAAATAATAGAACCAATTAGTTATGTATATGCAGTCATAATTACAGTTGTATTTACTATGATAGTAAATATTGTTACTTATTTTGCATTAAAGAAAATTGATATGATAGAAAGCTTGAAAAGTGTAGAATAATAGGAGGTAAGGTATGTTAAAACATGTAGATGAAAATAATTTTGAAGAGGAAGTTTTAAATTCTAAAAAAGCTGTATTAGTAGATTTTTTTGCGACATGGTGTGGGCCATGTCAAATGCTAGGACCTGTGTTAGAGAGAATAGGAAATTCAAGAGCTGATTTTGATATTGCCAAAGTAGATGTTGATCAAGCTCAAGAACTTGCTTTTAAATATGGAATTGAAGTTGTACCAACAATGTTAATCTTCAAAAATGGTCAAGTTATGAATACTTTAGAAGGTTTTAGAAGTGAAAGTGAAATTGTAGAAGAAATGGCTAAATATATGGAGGAATAGTGATGAAAGGATATCAATTAAATCCAGATAAAGAATATGTTATGAAAATTGTTGAAGGAATATATAGAAAAGATGGGCATTGTCCTTGTAGATTACAGGTTGATGATACAACACTTTGCCCATGTAATCAGTTTGTAAATGAAGGAATTTGCAAATGTAATTTGTTTGTGCCAATTCAAAAATAAGGCAAAAAATTTTTTCATAAATACTTGTCAAACTGAATAATATAATATATAATAAGCACAAATCCTGAGAATATAATTATATTTTCAGTTGCCTTTATTTGAAATGAGGTAGTATTATGAAAAAATTTTTATCAAATTACAAAACAACGATAGTTCTTTTAGTTGCTATTATCGTTGGAGCAATCGTAGGAATTATATTCCAAGAAAAAGCAACTATATTGCAACCTTTAGGAGACGTATTTTTAAATCTATTGTTAGTTATCATTGTCCCACTTATATTTTTAACGATAACAACATCAATTGCCAAAATGAAAAATCCAAAACGACTTGGAAAAATTATGATTACAATTATAGGTGTATTTGTTGTAACATCACTAATAGCTGTATTAGTAGGATTTGCAAGTACATACTTTGCAAAACTAGTTGATACAGAAGATGGAGAAAAAATAAAAGCATCACTAGAAGAAACAGAAACTTCTGAAGAAGAAGAGGAAGAGTTAACAATTGCAGACAGAACAGTTCAATTGTTGACAGTAAATGATTTTAATAAATTATTGACAAAAGATAATATAATAGCAATATTAGTTGCATCAATAATTTGTGGAATTGCAATAAGGATGTCAGGAGAAAAAGGAAAAGCAGTATTAGACTTATTAATATCTGCAAATGAAGTTGTGCAAAACATTGTAAAAATTATAATGTATTATGCACCAATTGGATTAGCATGTTATTTTGCAGCATTAATAGGAAC
>UMAL01061059.1_pt1 | contig 10729 bp, 10 predicted proteins | sample 1963691 | NCBI WGS metagenome assembly UMAL01 (sample SAMEA4835914, study PRJEB28245) | human gut metagenome | biome: gut microbiome; material: fecal sample | place: Denmark | collected 2008
TAAATTATATCAAAAAAATATAAAAAAAGAAAGAGAAAAATCTTCTCTTCCTACATCATATTTTCTAGGTCACTAATAGCTTTAGTTTTAGCGGAATTCATCTTTCTAACTAACTTCTTCATATTACCATTTTTTATATTTGTGTATAGAGCGGCGCTCCCAACTCCAATACCTAATCCCATTAAAGCCATACCTGTCTTAGATTTCATAATCTCACCTCTCTAAAATATGATTGGTATTTAATATACCAATCATATTATTAACCATATATCAATAATTATACTATTCATTATAAAAATTAATAATAAAATCTTTTAAAGTAGTTTTTCTATTATCAACATAATCATTATTAATACCATAAATAAAAGCATTCGAGTCTCCCACTATAACAAGACTTTTTTTAGCTCTAGTAACACCAGTATAAACAAGTTTGTTATAAAGCATTCTCTTAAAAGAATTAACAACAGGCATAATAACCATATCAAATTCACTACCTTGTGCTTTATGAATACTAATTGCATATCCATGTCTAAAATTAATAAATTTATCTGGTGTATACTCAACAATATTACCATCATAATTAATATTAATCTGATTAATTATCTTTTTATCTTTAGAAATAATAATATCTTCAATATATCCAATATCACCATTATAAACATTATTATCTGGATCATTAACAAGTTGTAATACCTTATCACATTCTCTAAAAGTAACATTTCTAATTTTAATTTCTTTTTTATTTTTACTACTAGGATTAAACAATTCTTGTAGCATAATATTAAGATTATCAATACCATTTAAAGACTTATACATAGGAGCTAATATTTGCACTTCCCTATCAGTATATCCTTTTTCAATAGCTTTTTTAACAACTTCTTTAATATAACTACCAGCATTATCATTATCACTACTAATAAATAAATAATCATCTTTTTTAATAAATAAATCTTCACTAATATTTTTATTCTTAATATCATAAGCTAAGTTAAGAATATATGAGTCTTCACTTTGTCTATATATTTGATTAAGTCTAATTACAGGCAAACAATCACTATCAATAATATCTTTAAGTATCTGTCCTTCACTAACACTAGGTAATTGATAGTAATCTCCTACTAAAATAAGTTTAGCATCTCTTCTAATACCCTTAAATAAAGCTTCCATAAGTAAAGTATCAATCATACTAACTTCATCGACAATAATATATTTTTGGCCATTTGGAGAATATTCATCGGTAGCAAAAGTATTAGTATCCTTATCCCATCCTAAATATTTATGAATAGTACTAGCACTAATACCAGTAGTTTCCATAAGTTTCTTACTAGCTCTCCCTGTTGGAGCAAGAAGTGCAATATCATCTTTTTTTAATTTTTTTTCATGAATGAGAATATTAACAATTGCCTTAACAATTGTAGTCTTACCAGTTCCAGGTCCACCAGTAATAATAGTAATATTATTATTAACTCCAGAATATATAGCCTTCTTTTGTATTTCATCATACTTAATTTTATTATCTTTTTCTTTATTATCAATATATTTATCAATACTAATATTACTATTAATACTCATATCATTAAGAAAACAAAGTCTTTCACAAATATATTTTTCAGCCTCATAAAATTTTCTTAAATAATATCTCTTATCTTCAATAATAATTTTTTTATTCTTAACAAGTTTCACCATCAAATAGTCAAATTTTTCATTACTAATATTAACATAATTAGATAACATATTAGATATTTCTTCCAAAAATAAATAAGTATCTCCATTATTAAAACACAATTCTTTCATAATATAGATAATTAATGCCTTAATTCTTCTTTCATCATCTTCATTAATTCCCATGCCAAGAGCAATTTCATCAATCTTAACAAAAGACATTTCATCACTATCAATAAGCTCATATATATTATTATTAACAGTATCTAATATTTTATTATTATACTTATTTAGAAAAGATAAAGAATCTTTCATATCAAAACCAAGTTTAGTAAGTTCCATAACAATATTAGAAGTACTTTGATAATCCACTAAAACATTGTATATTCTATTAATTTTATTTTCCCCAAGTCTAGGTATCAATTGAAGGCAATCCTTGTTTTCAAGTATTTTATCAATAGTATCCTCATGAAAAGTATCAACGATCTTTTTAGCAGTCTTTTCTCCAATTGGAAATAAATCACTTGATAAAAAGACAATCAATTCTTCTTCTTTAGTAGGAATATTAACTTCAAAGGAATTAACATTAAATTGTTTTCCATACTTATTATGATAAACAATTTCACCATATAAAATATATTCTTTTTTTTCACTAAGTCTAGGTAATATTCCAGTTATATGTATCATATCATCATCATAGTCAATATTATTATCCTTTATTTTAAAAAGACCAACCATATAACCATTAATCTCATTACGATATATTTCTTTATATAAAAAGCCTTTAATAAAATTATCTTTCATATAATTCCTCTTTTCTTAATAATTATAACAATTATAAGAATCAAAGTAAAGAAAAAACTCACCAAAGTAAGTTTTATTTCTATTCACAAATATATCCTTCATTTTTATAATGAGTTTTTATTTGTTCCTTATCATTAGCAGTTATTCTTTTACCAGAACCATAATAATTATAAAAGATAACAGTAAGTGTATTATTTGGCTTATCAGTAATATAACTCCAGCCAAAACCAGACGAATCGAAATTAAGACGATTGCTTACACAAAAATCATTATTGCCATCTACTATACAATCTAAAGAATTTAATTTGTTGATCATTTCAGTAACCTTATCATCTGTTAAACCATTTTGATACTTAATAACCATTCTATTATAAATAGCAAGTTTATAACTCTTTTGATAATTGTAAATAAAATCAGAATAAATAGATATATCAGTATCACCTGTATTATGACTATAAGCACAATTTAAATCCACATTAGCAGCCTTATAATCAGACAAACCAGTAGTATTTTTATGTACCCCAAATACCAAAAACTTAAGTATTAAAATCACCACAATAGAACCAACAATCGAAACAATAATTCCTATCAATATGGCTTTCTTTAATTCATTATTATTTTCATTCTGAACATTAACACTATTATTCATATTCTCCTCCTATCATAATTTATGATACCATATATTAGTCATTCTTACAAGTATATTTTAAAAGAACTATCTACTTTTGATAGTTCATAATTAAATTACTAGTTTTATACAAATATTCCATATTTTTATTTATTTTTATACACATATCATACTCACTACCATCAATAACAATTTTAGGAGGAATAGCCATATAAATAAATAAAAGTAATCTTTCATTATCTTTTAACGGATAATTACTTTCATAATAATGAAATAAATCATCAAAATCAAATTCTAAATAATGATTCTTATAAAAAGATAATAAATCATATATAGGACTATCAACCCTACTTTTATTCCAACTAATTAAATATGGCTTATCACTTTTAAGGTAGTGATCTAAATTAATATTATTATGAATATATGAAACTCTTTCATTCTTATTATCTTCAATTAATTTATACCATTTATCAATATTATCTTTAACATAATAAATACTACTAAATATAATATTAATATTTCTAGCAATCAAATAAGAAGAAGGAGACATATAAACCTCTTTTTCAATCAAAGAAATAAGTTCATTGTAATAATTATTCAAATAATCAATATCATTAACAATATCTTCATATATTTTTTTATTTTTATCAATATCTACTTCCCTATAAAAAGTAGTTTTACTATGAAGTAAACTAAGTAAATGCACCATATCCATAGCCTTTTGTTCTCTTGGTTCATATACATCTTCAATATATGGATATATTTCATATTTATTAGATTCTTCTATTGGATAAGGAAAATAATCAAAAGCTCTTGATCTTAAATAATTATAAGTCTTATCAATATCATTATTATTTTTATTTTTAATAACTATTCTATCATCGACTATTTTAACCCCTGATTTAATAGTAAGCTTATTATAAGGCAAATTATATTTACTTACTTCACTTCTAATATCATTATTCACTAGTCTTAGGTATAATAACCTTATCTCCAGGTTTAATATTTGTTATATCATTATAATCTTCAAATGCTTCTTTTGTAATACCATATTTAATAAGTATTTTATCAATAGTATCTTCTTCTTTAACAATATAAACATAATAAGTAGTATAAGTCTCACTATCATCTAAATTAGAAAACAAATCACTAGCAGTAATATTATCATTGTCTCTAGTTTCCTCTTTAATTTCTTCAGTACTTATTTTTTCCATAATTTCCTCTTTCTTTTCATCAACTACTGGTATATCATCTTTCACATCATCAACCTTCATTTTTTCTACTCTAACTTCTTCTATTTTCTCAGTTTCTGCTTTTTCATCTAGAGTATCTTCTTCCTTTGTTACATCTTCTGGTAAATATTCAGCTTCAATAAATAAATCAATATTAACACTCAAAGTATCACTATTAATAACATCGTAATAAAAATCATCAATATCCGCCTTAACAGTACTAATATCATATCTAGGATCTAAAGTAATATCAAAAGGTAAATCAAAAGAAAATTCATCTCTATTAATAGAGCCTTCATTCATCTTATAATTCCCAGTAATATGAAATACACCAGTAATAATACCTTCTTCTTCAACATTAATTTCTCTTTCCAAAGATATAGAAGTAATCTCACTAACTTTAGTTTTAAATGGTAATTCTTTCTTAAATGGTACAATTTGTTTCATAATCACTCTCCCTTTCAATAAAAGATATGAAACAAAAACAAAAATATAACAATTAAGTTATATTTTTAAGTATTTTAATATTTCTTTTCAATTTTAATTTATATAAATAATGTCCACTACCAATATTATTTAATATCATAGTAATTGTCTTAAGTTCTTTATCACATTTCTTTCTAAATAATTCACTATTCTTATCTAATAATATTGGACCTAAATATAATTCTTTATAAGAATATCTTTTCCTACCCTTCTTAAACACGATAACAGTATAAATAATATTCTTATCAAGAACCAATTCTTCATCATCTATATAATAACCCATACTAATCATATTCTTTCTTAAGAAATATAAATCAGTATTACTTTGGATAATAATCTTATTAATATCTTTAAGTTTATCTTGAGAATATTTAAGAAATCCAATAATAGTATTAGCACCCATACCAGCTACTACTAATGTATCGATTTTATCTTTCTTATTAATAACAGATACACCACTGCCAAGTCTAATATCTATTCTATCTTCTAATTTATATTTGGATACATTCCTTCTAGCAGACTCTAAAGCATTATTATTAACATCACTAGCAATAATTTTTAAATTATTAAATTTTTCAGCTAAATATATAGACAAAAGTCCGTGATCACAACCAATATCAATCACGGATTTATCATTTTCATCTATAAAACTAGCCACCATTTCTAATCTTTTAGATAATTTACTCATTTAAGAAATCCTTCAACTTTCTACTTCTAGATGGATGTCTTAATTTTCTTAAGGCCTTAGCCTCAATTTGTCTAATTCTTTCCCTTGTTACACCAAACATTTGCCCAACTTCTTCTAATGTTTTAGATGATCCATCATCAAGACCAAACCTAAGTCTAAGTACTTGTTCTTCTCTTTCAGTCAAAGTAAGTAAAACATCACTAATCTCTTCTTTTAACATTTCATGAATAGTGAAATCTTCCGGAGACATATTGTTTTCATCAGGAACAAAATCACCCAAATGTGAATCTTCTTCTTCTCCAATTGGAGTTTCTAAAGAAACAGGATCCTGAGCAATCTTAATAACTTCTCTAATTTTTTCAGGACTCATACCCATTTTTGCAGCAAGTTCTTCATCAGTAGGTTCCCTATTAAGTTCAAGTGTAAGTTGTCTTTGAAATCTTGATAGCTTATTAATAGTTTCTACCATATGTACAGGAACTCTGATAGTTCTAGCCTGATCCGCTATCGCTCTAGTAATAGCTTGTCTAATCCACCAAGTAGCATAAGTAGAAAACTTATATCCTTTATTAGCATCAAATTTTTCAACAGCTTTCATAAGGCCAATATTCCCTTCTTGAATCAAATCAAGAAAAAGCATACCCCTTCCAACATATCGTTTAGCAATAGATACAACAAGTCTTAAATTTGACTCTGCAAGTCTATTTTTAGCTTCTTCATCACCAGTAGCAATTCTCTCAGATAGTTCAGTCTCTTCTGCAAGTGATAACAAACTAATTTTACCTATCTCTTTTAAATACATTCTAACAGGATCATTAATAGTAAGTTCTTTAGCAATATTATTATCTTTTAAAATATCCTCTAAATCTCCACCATCATCTTCATCACTACCATCATCTAAGTCAGATTCTGATACAACACTAATATCATTTTCCATAAGAGCATTATAAAGTTCATCAAGTAAATCACTACCAATTTCAAGACCTTTTAACTCTTCTGCTAACTCTTCATATGTAATAAATCCAAGTTCTTTACCTTTCTTAATCAAGTTTTCTTTTCTTTGTTCAAAATCTTTAATTTCTGATACCATTTCTACTACCTCCCCTTATCTTCATTATCTCCATAGATATTTCTGCTTGTTTTAATGGATCTTTCTCTTCTTTTAACTTTTTGTTTAAATTATTAACTCTTACTTCTTTATGATACTCATTTATAACAAAAATATAATCTTCAATTTCTTCTATTTGAAAGTCCTCTTTTATTCCCATAGCAATAATATCACGGAGGGTTCTAAGTATTTCCTCTCGATCAGATATATAACTAATAAAATCAGCAACATTTATTATACCATATTTATGAAAATAGTAAATAATTTCATTAGATAATTCACGAATATTTTTATCAGGAAAATATCCAACTCTATTTTCAACCATATTAAGTACCTTTTCATTCTTTAACATGTAATAAATAAGATAATTCTCTGCCATACCATATTTATTATAAGTCTTCTTAGGTTTAATATCCCTAACAACCTCTTTTTTATTTTTAATCAACTTATTATATTTATCTTTTATAGTCTCATAATCTATATTAAAATTATCCGATAACTTCTTTAAATTAAGTTCTACTATAATATTATCTTTTTCATTAATAAGTTCCTTTAAAGCACTATTAACATAAGAAGAAACATCCTTAATATTACCAAAATCTTTATTCTTTTTAAGTATTTCCATTTTATAATCAATAAGATTACTAGCATTATTAATTTGTGCTAAAAAAGAATCTTTACCATTTTTAAGTATATATTCATCAGGATCCAAATTATCAGGAAGTCTAACTATTTTAATATTAACTCCAGTATCTTCAAGTAACTCAATAGCACTAATAGTAGCCTTTTCACCAGCAGCATCACCATCAAAACATAAAATAACATTATTAGCCATATTTCTAATAATACTTTTATGTTCTCTCGTAAGAGCAGTTCCCATAGTAGCAATACAATTATCAATACCAACTGTACTAGCCCTAATAACATCCATTTGACCTTCCATAATAATAACAGAATCATTTTTCTTCAAATATTCTTTAGCAATATGATAATTATATAAAATTTTTCCCTTTTTAAATTTATCCGTCTCTTTAGTATTAACATATTTAGCAGTATCTTTAGTATTATATATTCTACCAGAAAAAGCAACAGGATTACCACTTAAATCATAGATAGGAAACATAATTCTATTAATAAAAATATCATGTCCATTCTCATTAGTAAGACCAACATCTACTAGTTTATCAATAGAATATTTTTTATTAATCAAATATTCAGTAAGTGATACCTTCTGTATAGAAAGACCAATACCGAATTTTTTAATAGTATCTTTATCAATATGTCTCTTATCTAAATATTCAATAGCATTCTTACCTAAATTAGTAAATAAACTATTTTGATAAAACTTATTAGCAGTACTATAAATATCAAAGTATTCATCTTTCTTATTACTAACACTAATATTAGTACCAATATTAATACCAACCTTTTCCCCAAGCAATCTAACAGCCTCAGTAAAAGATATCTTCTCAAAATCTGCTACAAAAGTAAATACATTACCACTAGCACCGCAAGAAAAACAAGTATAAATCTGTTTTTCTGGACTAACACTCATACTAGGAGAATGATCATCATGAAAAGGACAAACACCAAAATAATTTTTCCCCTTCTTTGTAAGATTAACATACTTAGAAATAACATCAACAATATCAGTTTTATTTCTTATCTCATTCATAACTTCATTACTGATATAAGCCATAAGTATCACTTCCTTACAAAAAGCCAATATAATTATATAACAAAAGCATTTTTTTGTAAAGAAAAAAGATAAGAAACTTCCATATTTCCTCCCTTTTTAGTATATAACCCTAACTAATATATAATATATATGGTTGATATCTTAGTTAAAGACTCCATTAGAGGCTTTAACTAACACTCTAAGATTACAAGCTTAGAGTGCCATAAAAGAATAGTTATCTAGCAAATCCATATACCTTTCCCTTTTCTAAAGGAATATTCTTATAATAAAACAAATCACTAACCGTAACAAAAGTATAACCCTTACTCTTTAAAGATGGAATAATAATTTCTAATGCATTAGCAGTAGCACTATAAATATCATGCATTAAAACAATATCTCCATCTTTTACTTTATTAATAACCCTACTACTAATTCTCCTAGAATTATGATATTTCCAGTCCAAAGTATCAATATCCCATATAATAATAGGAGTATCCACTACACCCCTAATCATCTTATTACAAGATCCATAACTAGGTCTAAATAAAGTAGGATATTTCCCCGTAACTTCAAAAATAAGATTACTAGTATCATTAATCTCACTCTTAACCTTATCTTCTTTATATTTAGTAAGAAGTAAATGATTAAAAGTATGATTTCCAATCTCCATCTTACTACTAACCATTCTCTTTAAAATATTCTCATTTCCCTTAATTCTATTACCAAGTACAAAAAAAGTAGCAGGAACATTATTTTCCTCTAATATATCAAGAACCTTATTAGTATTATAATTAGGTCCATCATCAAAAGTAAGAGCAATATATTTATTACTAATAACATCATTATCATAAATAATATAATCATTCATATAAGTACTAGCTATCCCCTTCTCCACTTTATCATTATCCATATCAATAATAAAACTATCAATATCATTAGATATCTTTCCTGATCCTACTATATATTTATAAAAACTCAAATAATATTTATTCTCTTTCAAATAACCATCATAATCAATAAAAATATCATCACTATAATTATTAGAAGTCCTATTCAAATAATTCTCAATAAATAAATCAATATTATCATTATCAAAAAAAGGATAATTAATAGTCCTATTACTATCAATAAGTACCTTGTTAACAATCTCACTATTATAATCAATAACTAGTATCATAAAAAAAATAATAATAAAAGGAAGCATAAAATATCTATATTTCATAAATTCACCTATCTAAATATATGAAAAAAAGACTAAATATATTAGTCTCTAATATCAATTCCATCAAATCTAACATCAATAAACCTCTTACTAGATAAATAATCACACATATGTACAAATCTCTGATACTTATCTTTAGGTATAGGTAAAACCTCATTACCATTATAATCCTTATTCCAAATACCCATATGTGAAGAAATAACCCTAATAAGTAAATTAAATTCTTCATCAGTAAGAGATAATTTACTCCTACTTTCTTTTATAAGTTCACATACCACTAACGGATGATCAAATCTCGTATACTTTTCTTTTACTCTACCACTTTTACACCCATCATGTAAAACAATAGCCATAATAATAATATCCTTTTCATTATCACAAAAATTATTAAGTCCCGGATTATCTAAAAGCTCTTTAGCAAATCTAACTGCCACTTTAGTATGTTTAACAAGCCCATGCTCACTCTTAGCAAAATCTGGATGGTATTTACCAGTACTAGAAGCAGGAATATCAAAAAAATAATCAGGTAATTCATTAACCAATAACTTAAGATCTTCTCTTTTCTTATCATCTTTTATATAACTATATTCCTTATTAAAATATTCAATTTTATTCATAACATCTACTTCCTTACATTAATATCTACAGTAGTATATGGTATTTCAATCTTTTCTTTATCAAAAGTATCTTTAACTAATCTAAGAAATGCTCTCTTAGCAGAATACCTATTAGGAGCCTTACAAGTAACACAAACCATATATACAATTGAAGAATCCGCAAAAGCATCAACACCATTTAATTCATATGTAATAACACCATCTATCTTTAATACATCTTCCCTAATATCCGAAAGAACTTTCTCTAGTTTTTCCAAATTAGTATCATATGCTACATTAAGTTTAATATATAATACAGCATCAGACAAACTATAATTAATAACCTCATTAAATGAAGAATTACCAATTGATTTAATCTCACCAGTAAAAGATTTAATCTTAGTAGTTCTAAGTCCTAATTGAATAACAGTACCACTAAAACCATTAATTTCAACAGTATCTCCGACAGCAAACTTATTATCAAAAATAATAGAAATTCCCGCTAATAAATCTTTTAAAATATCTTGAAAAGCAAGACCAATAACCGCAGCAAATACTCCTATTGAAGCAATAATACTAGTAGTATCAACCCCATATAATTTTAATATTTGTAATATAATTA
>UMAL01057532.1_pt1 | contig 10659 bp, 9 predicted proteins | sample 1963691 | NCBI WGS metagenome assembly UMAL01 (sample SAMEA4835914, study PRJEB28245) | human gut metagenome | biome: gut microbiome; material: fecal sample | place: Denmark | collected 2008
GAGTTGCAATAGAAGCATTTTTGAGAAAGATTTCTGGAATACCATTTAGTCAAGAAAGAGAAAAATTTTGTCAATATAATGTTGCAATAAATGAATTAGAATATGAAAATGATAAATTTAAAATAATTCAATTAGCAAATATAGATTATTTAAATGGAGAGTAGAAATGAGTCAAGAAAAAGCATTGATATCAATAATAATACCAGTATATAAAGTAGAAAAATATTTAGAAAAATGCATACAAAGTGTTATAAATCAAACATATGAAAATTTACAAATAATATTAGTAGACGATGGTTCACCAGATAATTGTGGGAAAATTTGTGATGAATATGCCAAAAAAGATCACAGAATTGAAGTTATTCATAAAAGTAATGGAGGCTTATCAGACGCAAGAAATAAAGGGCTTGAAATGGCTAAAGGTGAATATATTGGATTTGTAGATAGTGATGATTACATAGAAGCAGATATGTATGAAGTGCTTTACAATTTATTAAAACAATATAATGCAGATGTAAGCATTTGTAATTTTTATACTGTATCACAAGGGAAAATTTCCATAAAAAATGCAGACAATGGAATAAATGAATATAATAGAATTGAAATATTGAAAGAGATTTTATTAGATAAAAATATTCAAAGTTATGCATGGAATAAATTGTACAAAAAAGAATTATTTGATGAAATAAAATATCCTATAGGAAAAAAATATGAGGATATAGGAACAACATTTTATTTGTTAGAAAAATGTAATAAAGTTGTTGTAACAGGAAAGTCAGAATATTATTATATAAACAGACAAGATAGTATTGTAAATAATGTTACAGAAAGTACAATTACAGATTATATTGAATTAATTATACAGAGATATGATTATATTGAAGAAAATATAAAAGAATTATCTAGTTATAATAAAGATTATTTAAAAAGAATATTAAAAACTGCTGAAAAAGATATAAAAAGTTTGAATGAAGTTGGAGATTATACAAAGAAAAAATATGAAGAATTATATAATAAGGTACAAAAATTTTAGTTAAATATTTGACATTTTTTTATTTTAAGTATATACTTAGTAGGCACAAGAATAAAATAAAATGAGGTTGAAAATGAAAAGATATAAGAATTTAACAATAATCGTACTAATGACAATATTCTTGCTTATATTAAGTGGAAAAGCAGAAGCAACAACAGGAAAAATAAACACAGAAACAGCAAGATTAAGAGAAGAGCCAAATACAACTTCAACAATATTAGAACAATTAAATGAGAATGATGAAGTAGAGATACTAGAAGAGGAAGACAACTGGTATAAAGTAAAAGCAAATGTAAATGGGCAAAAGATTACAGGATATGTAAGTGCAAAATTAGTTGATGCAGAGAAAACAACTTCAACAAAAGTTGAAGATACTGCAAATACAACAGACAATAAAACCACAGAAACTACACCAGAAGTTACAACAAATACAGAACCAGTAAAAGAAGAACCATTAACAGATATAGATGTTAGTGAAGATATCAAAGAAAATAAAGAATATGATTTACAACAAGAAGCAGAAGTAAAAATTTTACCAATAATGAGTTCAAATACAAAATGTAAATTAAGTGGAAAAGTAAAAACTGTTACAATTCTAAATGATTGGTGTAAAATAGAATGTGATAAAAGTTGTGGATGGATAAGAACTAATGTCTTGAAAAAAATTGTAAAAATGGAAGAAGATGCAACAGAAAATACTGTTGAAGAGCAACCCGTGTCAAATCAAGGAACATCAAATAGTAATGATACAACAGAAACTAGTGCAAGTACTACAAATGATACAACTTCAGAGAATAGTACAAACAATTCTAATAACACAACATCAGTTAAAGAATTAAATAAAACAGGATATGTAAAAGTAGAAGGATTAACAGTAAGAAAAGGACCATCAACATCAACAGAAGCTATAAATGGTTTATCTAAAAATGATAAAGTAGACATTATTGGCGAAACAGATGGATGGTATCAAATAAAATTAAAAGGTGAAGTAGGATATGTATCTGCAAAATATATTTCAGATACTAAAGTTACAGAAACTACATCAAGAAGCGGAAGTACAATAAGAAATGCTGAAGAACAAGAAAAGACTGAAGAAGTAGAAGAAACTAATACAGAGACAGAAGAAACAGAAGAAACAGATACAAATACAGTAAGTTCTTCAACAGGAATATCAGGAGCTGAAGTTGTAGAATATGCAAAGCAATATTTAGGATATAAATATGTTGCTGGAGGTTCATCACCATCAATAGGATTTGACTGTTCAGGATTTACAACATATGTATATAAACATTTTGGAATAAGTTTAAATAGATCATCAAAAGGTCAAATAAAAAATGGTGTTGCAGTTTCAAAGAATAATTTACAGCCAGGAGATATATTGATATTTAATGGTTCGTCAAATACATCGATAGGGCATGTAGGAATATATGTTGGGGGAAATGACTTTATACATGCTGCCAATTCAAGAGAAGGTGTAATTATTACATCATTATCATCAAGTTATTATCAAAAAAGATATGTGGGAGCAAGGAGAGTAATTTAATTGAATAGACCAATTTTTATTATATTAATTGGTTATATTATAGGTATAATATGGGGGCTATACTTTAAAATGAGTATAGTCTTTTTTTATGCAATGCTGTTGATTTCCTATATTATAATCAATAAATCTTATAAAAAGAAAAAATTAAAAATTTTTTCAATCAAAAGATATTTTAAATATTTCAAGTTAATTTTTAAAGTAGATATTATTATAGTAATTATTATTTCATCATTTATATCAAATTGTATAATCAAATATCAAGATAACAAATATAATACCTTTTATGGTGGAGAAAAATTAGAAGTACAAGCTATTATAATTGGAAATTGTGTGCATAAAGAGTATTATAATAGATATAAAATTAAAGTATGTGAAGGAAAATTTAAAAATATCCAAATGTACTTAAATACAAGTGAAGAACTAAATTTTGGGGACAAAGTAGAAATAAAAGGTGAATTTATAGAACCTCAAATTAGAAGAAATTATAAAGGATTTGATTATAAAGAATATTTAAAAACTCAAAAGATATATGGCACAATAAAGGCAGAGAAAGTAAATAAAATAGGCATTTCTTCTGCTAGTTCGATATTACAAATATCAAATAAAATATTTTTGAAAATAAAAAATAATATTGAACAAACATATAGTAATAGAATGGCATCTATCATAAAAGGAATAATGCTTGGATATACAGAAGATATAGATGATGAGACAAAAAATGATTTTTCTAATAGCAATATTTCACATGTGCTTGCAGTGTCAGGAATGCATATATCATATATAATATTTTTAGCTACGAGTAGTAGCTCCAAAATTTTAGGAAAGCGTAAAAGTAAGATTTTTGCAAGTATATTATTAATGGCATATATGTGTATTACAGGTTTTAGCATATCTGTTGTAAGAGCATGTGTTATGGGCATTTTGACATGTATGGCATTTGTGTTTTACAGAAAAAGTGATACATTAAATAATATTTCTATTGCAATGCTCATTACTTTGATTGATAATCCATATAGCATAAAATCTATTAGTTTTTTATTAACATATGGTGGAACTATTGGAATTATATATTTTAAGACACCTGTAGAAAAATTTATAAAAAACATAAAAATAAGGAATAGAAAATGGAAATATGTATTTTTAAGATTGCAAAGAAAATGTGAAAATTTAATTAGTATTATTTCTGTTTCTATATCAGCTCAAATTGTTATTTCTCCAATAATGATAATGTTCTTTAATAAACTTAGTTTGGGATTTTTGGTGACTAATTTATTGTTAAGTTATGTTATTGGGAGTGTTGTAATTATTGGTTTTATTCAAATTATTATAACAATGTTTTCAGTTAATGCAGGAATTGCAATAGCAAAAATAGTTGAAGTACCAGTGTATGCAATTGTTTTGATTTCAAAAATAAATCTATGGAATTTTAGAGTAGTCACACCAAATTGGTATGAAATTTTATTGTATTATGTGATAGCTTTTATCATAAAATATTTATATTCAATTTTTAACTCGAAAAATTTAACTATAACTCAAGAAAGAATAAAAAACAGTATTTATTTAGTAAAATATAAAATTAGACCATATTTTTTTAAGACAATTGTTGTTATAACAATAGCTAGTATATGTTTTGGAATTGTGAAAAACAATGAATTATCTATTCATTTTATTGATGTTGGACAAGGAGATAGTACATTGATAGTAACAACTATGAAAAAAACAATTTTGATTGATGGAGGAGGAAGTAGTACATATGATATTGGAAAAAATGTTTTAGTTCCATATTTGCTAGCACGAAAAATAAAAAGGTTAGATTATGTTATAGTTAGCCATTCAGATTTAGACCATATTTCAGGAATACTAACAGTTTTACAGGAAATTAAGGTAGAAAAGATTATTGTTGGAAAGCAAGGAGAAATCAATGAGAATTACAAGAAATTAGTTAATATTGCTAATGAAAAATCAATTAAGATTATAACTGTAAAATGTGGTGATAAAATAAATATAGAGAAAAATCTTTGCTTTAATGTACTATTTCCAACTGAAAAACTGATTACTGATAACATTTTAAATAATAATTCATTAGTTTTAAAAATGTGTTATAAAAATTTTTCAGTGTTGTTTACTGGAGACATAGAAGAAAAGGCAGAAGCAGAACTATTAAGATTATATAGTGCAAATGAATTAAAATCAGATATTATAAAAGCACCACATCATCGGTTCTAAAACATCCTCTAGTATGAGATTTATAAGAGCTGTTTCACCAACAATCGTCTTAATAGGAGTAGGAGAAAATAATAAATTTGGACATCCTAATAAAGAGGTTTTAGAAAGATATGAAAGTCTAAATTCCCAAATATACAGGACAGATGAATGTGGTGAAATAACAATAACAAATTGTATAAAAACTACAACTCAGGTAAATAATAATAGAAAATGAAGGGTTGTGATTAAATGACAAGAAGAGGAAAAAGAGTTGTTTTAATATGTATACTTATAACTGTAGCATCTGCAGTGATTATAGGATATGGAGTTGGAAAATTGCTTCAAACTAAAGATGAAAAAATAGATGCTCCCAAAATATCAGAAGTAATAGAAGATGAGTGCACTGAAGAATATAAAGAAGAACAAAATGTAACAGAGGTAAATTCAACAGAAGAAAAAGTTTCGTCAAATGCAATATTAATTTTAAAAAAATATTATATTCAATGTGACCATACAATAAATGAATATGTGGAATTGCCACAAGAATTGGTAAATATGACAAAAGAACAGGTTCAAGCACATTATCCGGATTGGGAAGTAATTGGTTTTGAAAAGGGCAAAATAATATTATATAAAGAATTTGATGGCGTATGTGGTGAACACTTTAAATTGAGAGTGGAGAACGGCAAAGTTGTTATATATCTTGTAAGTCAAGAAGGAAGAGAAAGTTTATATGAAAAAACGAATATTTCTAGTGAGTATTTAACAGAGACAGATTTAATAAATATGCAAGATGGATTAGAGATTTATGGAAAAGAAGAATTGAATAAAGTTATAGAAGATTTTGAATAAAAAAGGCATACCTTTGAGTGTATGCCTTATTTTTTTGCTTTTATAAATTTAGATATTACAAATTGAATTGCGTACATAATTAATGAGAATAGTGTTGCTAATATTGCTAGGTAATATAAGTATAAGTCAATTCTAAATGGTATTCCTAAGTCAAAATTGTTCATAAGTAAAGACATTACAATGGCTAAATAAAATAGAACTGTAGCTAGTTTTCCATACCATTTACTATATACAACAACGTCTTTTTTCTTGTATAAAAGAGAAGCAGTTGTTACCATTAAAACTTCTTTTATAAAAACAATTGCAAAAATCCACCATGGTAAAATATTTAAAATAGTAAGAGATAAAAGAAGAGAGATTTGTGTTAATTTGTCTGCTAGTGGATCAATTAATTTACCTATATCAGTTATATAATTATATTTACGAGCTATATATCCATCAAGAACGTCTGTTATAGCAGAAAGAGTAAAAATAATTAAAGCTGTTAAATAATGATGAGAGATTACAGAAAAAAAGATAAAAGGTATTAAAATAAAACGTATTATAGTTAATATATTTGGTATATTTTCTTTTTTCATTTCCTACAAAATCCTTTCTTTGAAGTAATAAATTATAGAAAAAAGGGAAAATTGAATACCCTTTTTTCTAAATAAATTTAATTTACATCAAATTTTAAATGCTCATCTTCAAAGTTAACTGTGATATTTTGCCCTTCGTGAACTGTTCCTCTTAAAATCATTTCTGAAATTTCATCTTCAACATATCTTTGAATTGCTCTTCTTAAAGGTCTGGCACCAAATTTTAGATTTGTTCCTTTTTCTAGTATAAAGCCTTTTGCTCCATCAGATACTGTTAAATTTATATTCTTATCACTTAAAGCTTTCTTAGTATCTTTTAACATTAAATCTACAATTTGCATCAATTCAGGTTTTGTTAAAGAATCGAAGACTATAATTTCGTCAATTCTATTTAAAAATTCAGGTCTAAATACTTGTTTTAGATTTTCTTCTATTTTATTTGTGTCAATAGTTTGTTTTGCAAAACCGATTGAATTATTATTTAAATTAGAACCAGCATTTGAAGTCATAATAATAATTGTGTTTTGGAAACTAACTGTATTTCCTTGTGAATCTGTAAGTTTTCCATCATCAAGTACTTGAAGAAGAATATTGAATACATCTGGATGTGCTTTTTCAATTTCATCTAAAAGAATAATTGAATATGGTTTTCTTTTAACTTTTTCAGTAAGTTGACCAGCATCATCGTATCCAACATATCCTGGGGGAGCACCAATCAATTTAGATGTAGAATGACTCTCCATATATTCTGACATATCAACACGAATAATTGAATCTTCTGATCCAAACATTTCATATGCTAAACTTTTTGCAAGCTCTGTTTTACCAACACCAGTTGGACCAACAAATATGAAAGATGGTGGACGCTTTGTGCTTTGCAATCCAGCACGATTTCTTCTAATAGCACGAGAAACAGCACTTACAGCTTTATCTTGACCAATAATTCTTGTATGAAGATTTGTTTCAAGATTTAGTAATTTTTGGGTTTCAGCTTCTGTAATTTTCTTAACTGGAATTTTAGTCCAATTTTCAATTACTTGAGCAATATCTTGAGTAGTTAAATTTTTAAGTTGAATTGTACTATTTAATTTATCTATTTCTTCAATTAATCTACATTCTTGTGTTTTTAAATCAGCAGCTTTTTGATAATCCTCAGTAGAATCAGCATTTGCTGCATCTTCTTTTTGAGCTTGAACTTGTGCAAGTTCTTGTTTTAGCATTTCTAGTTTGAATAATTCTTTATTTTCAAGATTGATTCTTGAACAAGCTTCATCCAAGATATCAATAGCTTTATCAGGTAAGAATCTATCATGAATATATTTTTCGGACATTATAACAGTTTGTTTTATAACATCATTAGAAATTTTTACTTTATGATATTCTTCATAATATTTTTTGATTCCTTCTAGTATTTTTATAGAATCTTCGATATTTGGTTCTTCAACTAAAACTTGTTGGAATCTTCTTTCTAAAGCTGAATCTTTTTCGATATATTTTCTATATTCTTTTAATGTTGTAGTACCAATTATTTGAACTTCTCCATTAGATAGGGAAGGTTTTAAAATATTAGCAGCATTCATAGAATGTTCTCCATCACCAGCACCGATGATATTGTGGATTTCATCTATAACAAGAATAATGTTTCCATATTCTTTACATTCTTCGATAATTCCCTTCATACGAGCTTCAAATTGACCACGGAATTGTGTTCCTGCTACAACAGCAGTCATATCAAGTAAGTAAACTTCTTTATTTAAAAGTTTGGCTGGAACATTGTTGTTAGCAATTTTTATAGCTAAACATTGAGCAATAGCAGTTTTACCAACACCAGGCTCACCAATTAGGCAAGGGTTATTTTTTGTACGTCTATTTAGAATTTGGATAACTCTTTGAATTTCCTTATCACGCCCTATAACCATATCTAATTCATTATTTTTAGCCTTTACAGTAAGGTTTGTTCCGAAAACATCAAGATATTTTTTCTTCTTTTTAGTTTTCTTTGTTTCTGTTTTTACTTTTTGTCTACCATTAGATTCTTCTTCATTTTGAGATTGTTTTTTAGGGATGATGCTTGCAAAAATAGAACCAATAGGAATACCTAATGGATTATTTTCTCCGTCTTCATTTTCACTATCTTCCTCAAAATTTTCCATATCTTCTGGATCGAAATCTTCCATTCCTTCAAGATTTTCCATTTTTAAGTTTGAAGATAAATCTTTAAATAATGTTTCAAGTTGTTTTGACATACTTGACATATCTATATTTGTAATAGGAGGAACATTGCTTTGACTGTTGTTTTTTGTATTTTGATTGTCTTTATTAGAATTGCTTTTTGGAGGCGTATCTGGAATATCAATACCTCTTTTTTTTGCACAGTCGCGACAAAGACCTTCCATTGATGAAACGCCATTTTCAATTTTGTTTATAAAAATTTCTGCATTGTTTTTATTGCAATCTGAACATAACATATATATAAATTCCTCTTTTCTTTAATTTAATATTATATATCATACATTAATTTTCCCAAATAGTCAATAGAAAATGCATTGTTCAACAAGATTTTGACCATGGAGAATAGTGGAAATTTTGTTGAAAAATTGGGGGAATTGAAATGAGATTTTGACTGTAGTTTTATGATTAAAATGAAACCAAAATAATTAATATATATTTTAAAAATTGTTGTGTTTTGGGAGATTTTAAAGTATAATGGTGTCATCCTTTCAAAAGGAAATCTTTTAGAAAGGAGGTCAGAAAGATGACATCTTACGATTTAATTTGGCTTTTGATTGAGCAACTTTTAAATGATAAAGAAGCTAATTCAAAAGACAAAACACAAAAAGAAGATTAGAAATAATCTTTACAAGAATGTATCGCAATTACATTCTTGTTTTTTTATGAAAAAAAATTAGGTGTTCGCAATCCACCTAATTCGATCATTAATCTGACATCTACGATTAACTTAAGTTAAATATAGTATACTACCTTTTTTAGTATATGTCAAATGATTTTTGAATATTCATCAAAAATTTGAAAAATAGGTCTAGACAAAAAATAATTTATGTGTTAAGATAATAAAGTAAATTTTATAAATGCCCGAATGGCGGAACTGGCAGACGCACACGACTCAAAATCGTGCGGGAAACCATGTGGGTTCGAGTCCCACTTTGGGCACCAATACATATCTATTTAAACAAAATTAAATAGAAAAATTATTTGACAGTTATAAAATATCTGCGTATAATAAATATAAGAAATGACAAATCCACAAACGTGGTTTTGTCGAATAGATATAAAAACTCACATCTAAACTACCAAGTTACAGATGCGAGTTTTTTGTTTTATCCATTAGATTAAGTATAAAAACAATTGTTTTTATACAAATTTTATGATATAAATAGGTAAAATAAGATATTTATTGCAATTTTCGAAATGGAGGAAAATAAAGATGAAAATAGCAATTATTTCAGATATACATGGAAATTTAGAAGCATTAAAAGCGACTTTAAAAGATATAGAAGAAAGAAAAGTAGAGAAAATTATATGTTTAGGAGATATAATAGCAAAAGGAGTGCATCCTAAAGAATGTTTAGCATTAATAAGAACAAAATGTGAAATAGTATTACAAGGAAACTGTGATATTTATTTTTCAACAGAACATAAGAATATTGATGAAATGGATGAGCAAGAAAGAAAAAGGATAAAATGGAATCAGTCATTAATTAATAAAGAAGACAGAGAATATTTACTAAATTTACCATTTTGTTACGAATTTTATATGAGTGGAAGTTTAGTAAGATTATTTCATGCGACACCTACTGCTAATAATAAAGCAGTTTTAAATGTTGATAGTATTGAAACAAAATATCAAATGTTTTTACCAAGTGAAAAAACACAATCTCAAGATATTGCAGATATTATAATATATGGTCATATTCATCATCCATATATGGATAAAATATATAATAAAACTATAATAAATGTAGGAAGCGTAGGGAATTCTTTTGATGTGATAAGAAATGAAAACAAAGATAGTAATGTGTTAGAAACTACGAAAAGTAATTATTTAATAATTGAAGGAGAATATGGAAGCAAAGAATATTCGTCAGATATTTCATTTCAGTTTATAAAAGTACCTTATGATATTGATAGCGAATTACAAGATGAAGAGTTAAATATTGAAAGAGAAAACTATAGATTTGAGTTAAAAAAAGGTATGTATAGAGATATGACTAAAATTAACGAAAATTTTAAAAAGCTAGGAATAGATGTGGGTAAGAGCTAAAATGGAAAGTTATGAGAAAAAATATTAGAATAATATCATTTATGTGTTAAAATGTTTCGTTTTAATTGATTTAAAATTGGACAAATTAACACATCAAGATATTGGACAAATGGACTTTTATGTTAGATATTATGATAATAAAAATTTATTTGCTTCAAAATATCAA
>UMAL01059657.1_pt1 | contig 10493 bp, 11 predicted proteins | sample 1963691 | NCBI WGS metagenome assembly UMAL01 (sample SAMEA4835914, study PRJEB28245) | human gut metagenome | biome: gut microbiome; material: fecal sample | place: Denmark | collected 2008
GGAACCTACACCTGCCATCTTATAGTCTACGCAAAGTACATGCTGTCCACACTCTTCCAACTCGAAGTTATGCCTTTTTGCAGCAAGCTCTTCCTGCGTATACTTAGAAGCATTGAAGGAAAAGCCATCCGGATGTGTAAAGGTAAGCTTCACACTCCCATCCGAAATGCTCATATGCTTACAGTTATAATGGGAAGAATTCTCCTGCGGGCGGATGTAGTCTTCATGCATTTCACTCACCTTCGCTTCGAAGTTGCCCATATAGCTTGCCTGATGCTTGTCAATATAGCTTTCATAAGGACCATATCCATAATAAGATACCTTCTCAAATGCCTTTGATACAAACATCCGGAGTCCGAATCTTGGAAGGAACGGCACCTTGTTTCCGGTTTCCACCTCACAATAAATGTCTATACCCTTTTGGGAAAAGACATACTTCACATCCATATAGGCAATCGGCTGATAAATGCTCCAGCCAAAGGATTGACGCTGGGTAAGGATCACCTGATCTCCCTCCTGCTCTGCATTCACGCCATACCCCTTTGCAATACTGTCATTTAAGTGAGCACGATACCAGTCCTGCTTCATGACATCGTTATCTACCGGTGCACGGAAGAAATTGAACTCTACCGGCTTTTCCAGAATCTCTTTTCCCTCATAACAGATGGAATCGATCGCAGAAATTCTCTTATTGAAGCGATAGGAAACACTGCCAAAATCCACCGTAACCGTGAACGGCTCTGTTGTAACCTTCGCATCACCTGACACTGCTTTCTCCGATACCATATTTTCTATTGCTGCATGATCTTTTACTGCTTTCTCTGCCGCTGTCTTCTCTGCAGCTGATTTATCTGCTTCTTTTTCTGCTGTCAGATCCGCAGCTCCCGATTCGCTGATCTGCCGCTGGTCGAGGCAGACTTCATATCCCTTTTCGCTGATTGGCAGCTGGTCAAAGCAGACCTCATATCCCTTTTCGCAATAAGGAAGGGTCTTCGTTGCCCGGAAGATAAAGCGGATATAGGCTTCCTCTTCCTCAAAATCCTTTACCTCCGGAACCTCAATCATGGTACTGCCAAGCGGCTCCATATGAAATACAAAAATCGGGCCGGAAACGACAACTCCATCATAAGAGATCTCATAGGTTCCTTCCAGATAAGTTCCCGGATCCACATGCTCCAATAAATTATGAAGAACAAACTCGCCTTTCTTTGCTCCCTTCTCCACCCGGATCGGACGATAAACCTGTTTTGTTTCCAAAAGTCCTGTATGGGGTGTCCTGTCCGGATAGGTCAGTGCATCCATACAGAAATTGCCGTCATTATGCTTCTCGCCCCAGTCACCGCCATAACCATACTTCAGCTTCCCGTCGGGTGTTTCTCCCAGAATCACGGAATGATCGCTCCATTCCCAGATGAAACCTCCGCAGAACCGTTCACTTGAATGGAATGTCTGATGGTAATCCTCCAGATCGCCAGGGCCGTTTCCCATCGCATGACAGTATTCACAAAGGATAAACGGTCTTGTCTCTTCCTCCTTTTCCAGATATTTCATCATATCCTCTGTAGAGGTATACATTTCGGATACCAGATCCAGAACATCATCGGAGGTCTCGTCCAGCTTTAATGTGCTTTCATAATGTACGAGCCGCGTATCATCCAGCTTTTTCACCAGCTCTGCGGCTACCCGCATATTGGTTCCATAGCCGCTTTCATTTCCCAGAGACCACATCACGACACAGGGACGATTATAATCTCTCGTTACCAGTGCCTCGGTCCGGTCCAAGATAGCTTTCTTAAACCGCTCATCGGATGCCAGCAGGGCAATACCGCGGTAACCATCGCTTCCATAACCGGTCAGATCATTATAAACCTCCACACAGCCATGGGATTCCATGTCATTTTCATCAATCACATACAGACCATACTGATCACACAGCTGATAAAACAGCGGAGAATTCGGATAGTGGGAGGTTCTCACTGCATTGATATTATGCCGCTTCATCAGTACGAGATCCTTTTCCATCTGTGCAACCGCGCACACATATCCGGTTTCCGGATAGCTGTCGTGACGGTTCACACCACGGAATTTCACCGGTACATCATTGATTTTCACCACACCGCTTTCAACAACAATCTTACGGAAACCTACTTTATCGCCAATGACTTCTTCCCCGGCCGTCAGGGTAAGAGTATACAGCTCCGGAGCTTCTGCAGACCATAACCTGGGATCTGCGACCGGTACGGCAGCGTTCTCTCCATTCTTTACCTCAAACCGGCAGACCTCTTTTCCTTCCGGATCGGAAAGAACCGCCTGCACATCACAGCCCTTTACTGTAAGCGCAAGCTGCGCCGGTTCTCCCTTCTTTGATAGGATGGTTTTTACCTGATAATCCTCCAGTCTTTCCTTAGGACGGCTTAACACATAGACCTCACGGAAAATACCGGAGAGCCGGATCTTGTCCTGATCCTCCAGATAAGTGCCGTCACACCATTTCAGAACAGCTACCGTAATTTTATTCTTACCTTCCTTAAGGAACTCCGTAATGTCAAACTCGGAAATGGCATGAGATACCTGTGAATATCCCACAAATGCATCATTAATATATAAATAGAAGCAGCTGTCCACACCTTCAAACACCAGAATACGATCCTTACCATCTTTTACATAAGAATAATCTCTGCTGTAGATGCCGACCGGATCATCATCCGGAACAAATGGCGGATCAAACACAATCGGGTATGCCACGTTCGTATACTGCGGCTTGTCATATCCATATAACTGCCAGTTCGATGGTACCGGAATAGTCTTCTCACTTTCCACCTGAAGGAAATCATCCTCCAGATCCAGAATACTGTCAAAATACCGGAAGTTCCAGTCTCCGTTCAGCAGCTCAAGACTTTCGGACTCCTCTCTTTTCGCAAAAGGATCCTGTCCCTTCGCAAACGGAATAAAATAGGAATGCCGTGCCAAGGTATTCACATGTAACATTTCCGGATTTTCATGGTAAATCATCTTACTCTTCGGGCTTCCGGCAGCCGCAATCTCCTCGATTCTCATTTTGGGTTCTCCTTTCGATACTGTGGGTATCTGCCTTATTTTCTTTTTAATACTTCACCATATGAATCTATTCTTTTACTCAATTGCAGACATTTCGTGAAAATAATTTTGCCACTCATTGATGTGTCCGAATCGCTACATTGCTTTGCAATTTCTGCAATTCTCAAACACCTCAAACTCCCATAAAATGCCATATTCACAGCATTTTATTACGTTTTCAGTGTTTGGCATGTCAATAAGTCTGAAATGCTCATTTGTGCAAGCACAATCGCATTTGGACTTTTGACACTTACATCATAATATGGATTGACACAAAAGTCATGAAACCATATTATAGAAATATAACAATATGAATATCTATTCAGAGCCATGCAAATTATGCCAATATGGACGTCGAATGCTTGCATTCGTAAGGGCATTTGACATAATTTATATGGCGAAGTAACCACATGAGTAAAACCTAAGTTGCTTTAGCAACGGTTTTACGAATGGGGTTCTGAATAGACATTCATATAATTTCAACCGAGGTATTCCCTATGATTTTCTGTGACTATCCGATTATCGGCTCCGAAAAGGAGCTCCCTGTTTATTTAATGAATATGGGATTACAGCAATGTCAGGATCACGTGATCCGCAGGAACGGGTACCCCTGCCCCCAGATTCTGTTCTGTACAAAGGGCAGTGGTACCTTACTTTATGAAAATAAGAAATGTCTGATTCCACCAAATACGGTTCTCTATCTCCCGGCTGATTTTCCGCATGAATATTATCCGGATGAGGATGTATGGAACATTCACTGGATTGTCCCTGCCGGGGATGCTCTTCCCCTGCTATTAGGAAATCTTGACATGAAAGAGCCGGGTATTTTCCATCTGACAGAAACTACCCGGCTGGAATATCTGTTCCGCTCCATGCATGACGCCCTGCATTCGGACAATCTGCTTGGCAACTATCGTGCATCCGGACTATTATACTCCTTCCTTGTAGAGTTCAACCTTTGCATTTCCCACAGGGAATCCGGCAGCACCTATCATCCGGCACTAATCAAGGCCATTGATTATATCAACAATCATTATCAGTCTTCCATCACTATGGAAGAATTATGCAGCTACTGTGGTGTGAGCAAGCAGCATCTGTGTCTTCTCTTCCGCACCATGCTTCATACCCGGCCTATGGAATATGCTGCCAAACGCCGCATTCAGGTTGCCAAAGAGCTTCTTACCGGCACATCCATGACCATTGAGCAGATTGCAGCAGAAACCGGATTTTGTACCGCAAGCTATTTCTGTAAAATGTTCAAGCGCTATGAAGGAATTACTGCCATCCAGTTTAAGCGGGACTTTATTTCAACGGTTTAATGAAATTTTTTCGTTTGATTTTCACTCATTTTTTACTTATTCGTTTGGACATTTCAGAGTTTCTACCATATCCACCTTTTTTAACTTGCGCCCAGCCAGAGCCATGGCAATCCCATACGCAGCAAGCACAAAGACAAAGCTTCCAAGCAATGTAGCTGGGCGCACCGGAAGACTCATCAGCCTGCCGGAGGACTGTGCTGCCGAAAGGATCATTGAATAAGCCACGAGATACCCCAGAGGCACTCCGAGAATAAATCCAACCGGAACAAGAAAATGATTCACAGTAAGCACAAAACGCCGCACTTCCCCTTTCCGATATCCCAGAACCTCCAGCATGGAGATATTCCGGCTGCTTTCTCCTATGATAAAGCCGGACATCATGGTTACAATTAACAGGCAGATCAGCATTCCGAGAACCTTCAACAGCTTTAATACAATTCCTGCTGTTGCAGAAAGATTTCTTACCTGTTCCTCATAATCCTGAAGAGAAGCATTTTTCTTTAGCAGTCCATTGGGGATCGTGAGTTTCTCTTTACTGATAATCACGTTATATTCCTCTAACGGCCGGTTCAGAAGCTGTGCCACATTTTCCTTGCTGGTCAATACCAGAGGCAGGATATCATTCTTCACAATACCGCTGATGGTAACCGTCGTTTCCTGCATCGTGACCGTATTATAAAAGCAGAACGAATCGCCCTTTGCAACTCCATATTTGTTCGCCGCCGCGCTTGTCATATAATATTTCCCATATTCCAGCTCCGCTCCTTCGACCGTCTGCGTATTGAGGATTCCATTATCCGACTCATATCGATCATATTGAACCGGGAATTATCCTTTTTAGCACCAAAGCTGATGTCAAAAACGGCGGCTCCACCATAGGGATTCTCCGTCTGAAAGGACTGAAAACCATATTCATACTGCCCGCCCAGCATGACATCCGGCACTTTTACCTTCAAAAGATGATCATACGCATCCTCAAAGGAACCGCCCAGCACAATACAGAGCGTTGCAATCGCAATTCCAATGACAAAGGTCAGGCACCGAAACCCGTTTATGGTTAAGGAACGGATACTGTAAATGACCGGCAGCTTTGCGTTGCTTCCATTGAAAATGCGGGACTTTTTCTGCTTCTGCACGCCGGTAAGAAGCGGGGTGATGTCCGACTGCAGTACCCGGTTCAGAACCAGCCACGATACCATTCCATAAACAAGTACCGGTATGAAAAGGGCTGCCACCATCCAGTTCCACGGCATTTTTACCACATAAGTAATATGCTCTGCGTCCCCAAAATAAAAGCTGCAGAATGCCTTTGCAAATGGAATACTGAAAAGAATTCCCAGTACATCTCCTGCAAAAGCCGGAATCATGCCATAAACCATATAATGACGGATCAGCTCCTTTTTCCGATAACCAAGCGCCATCAGCGTGCCGATCGTCTTTCCCTCCCGACGGACCGTCCGGGTCAGAACCATTGCAATCACGGCAATGACTACCACCATAATAATCGGCGCATACAATGTAAACTCCGCAACCAGATCATCCGCCTCGTTGTAGATCAGGCAGATTCTGGAATTGGCTTCCTTTTCCACATATTCCTGCGTTCCGTAATTCTGATAAAGCTCCACCCGGAAGGCACGCTCCTGTTCCGGATCTCTGTAGCGGACCGAATAAAACTCCATCGGTGTGCCAAGTTCTGCCATCGTCTCTTGCGTGATGATTCCGATTCCAAATCCGGACTTATTCGGTATAGTCTCCGAAAGGTCATAAAGCATAATGGCATAATCCGATTTCATGCCAAGTCCGCAGACCGTAAACTCTCGTCCGGCAAGTTTGAGTTTATCACCTACCGCAATGCTATTGGCTTTGGCATAGTTGTAGGTGAGCACCAGTTCATCCCCGGACTCGATATCGCGTCCTTCCGATATGGTATAAAGATCCACGTTCTGCGTCTGTGTATGCAGCCGGAGCTTCGTATCATGGTATTCCAGATCCACATACTGCTGCTTTTCCAACGCTTCTCGTAATTTTTCTTTGTAAAGTCATCAGATTTCCAGCTCCTTTACACATACTCTTTCATTGACACGGTTCTCAATGACCTTTCCATCATGGATACGGATCACCCGGTCTGCCATCCTTGCAATTCCTTCATTATGCGTAATAATCACAATGGTTGTGTGGTATTTCTCATGCACCTTTTCAAGGATTCCCAACACATCCCTTGCCGAAGATGAGTCCAATGCTCCGGTCGGCTCATCGCATAACAGAATGGCCGGATTCTTGATCAGTGCCCTTCCGATCACACAGTGTTGCTGCTGTCCTCCCGAAAGCTCTGCTGGAAAATGAAGCTCATGCTTCTTAAGTCCCAGATCCTGTAACAGTTCCGCGATGTCCAGCGGATTCTTCGAAATATCCTGTACCACCCGGATGTTTTCCTTCACATTTAATTCTGCAATCAGATTATAGGATTGAAAGACCACTCCGATCTTTTCCCTGCGGTATTCCACAAGCTGCTTCCGGCTAAGTCCCGTAAGTTCAACACCATCGACTTCTATCGAACCGGAATCCAACTGATCCAGTCCTCCCAGCATATTAAGCAAAGTACTCTTTCCGGAACCCGACGGCCCCAGGATCACACAGATCTCTCCCCCCTTCGATTTCCAATCCGGCATGATTTAACGCATAAATCCCGCTCTCTCCCTGTCCGTATTTTTTCACGGCATCCTTTACAATAATTGCCATCGATCATCCCCTCCAATAAGTGATTATATCTGCCCAGGTGTTTGATTCTGTTGCGATTGTTTTTGGTTAGTTTTGGCTAACCTTGTATTTTATTATAACTCTTTATAACTCTATGAAATGCAGATAACAATCCTTTTATTTAAATCAACTATGCTATACCGCCTGCAATTCCAAAAACTTCTCAAAATACAGAAGTACTCTTCGATACATTCCATTTTCATACTTACACTCAAATTTCCGATCACCAACTAACAATGCATCCACCGGAAGCTGAAAAAGTTCGCTCAGTGCATACAGATTGTCTATAGTAGGCAGACTTCTTCCATCAAACCAATGATAAATGCTCTGCGGTGTGTTCAACTCCAAGAACTTCTGAACTTCTTTCACCGTAAGTCCTTTCATCTTCATAATTCGCTTTATTTCCTGTCCTGTTCCTGCCATATCAATTACAGGATATTTCCTCTTCATAACTGTGTATTCCCCTTTTCAATAATCATCCCACATATGCAGAATCATCCGATTCATTAATCTTTATGCCCGCTTCAATCGCTGCTTCAATCCATGTACGCTTTGCATCCTCTGCATTATGCATTGCTTCTTCTATCGTATCCCCCTCTGACAGACACCCTGGTAAATCTGAAAAAGATACCACATATCCTTCCTCTTCTATGTCAGGGACTATTTCCATCTTATATGGAAACTTCATATAGTCATCAATTGTTCGCATTGACCTCTTCCTCTTTGCGTGTATTTTCTGTCCTTTACATATACGTGAAAAAATTTTATCATGTCCTTTTTACTCCATCAATATATTTAGTAAAAACTGAGATCCAATTATTCCTTTAACAGATAATCATTATTTAATACCTTCACAGACAATGGGCCCTCAATAGTTTTCGAGTATACTGGTTCTATTGGTCGAATAACGATTCCCTCTTTATTCATTCCGGAAACATATTTTCCCTTGGCTCTCTCAAGCAGATCCTCCACACTATCATATTGAAAGATTTCTTTTTCCTCTTCTATAGGAACCATCTTCAGTTTTAACTGCTCACAAAGTTCTCTCATTCTTACAAGGGATACCCTTCTGTGAGTTTTTAAATCAATTATGGTGAATACATACCATTCCGGTTTTATAAGTTTTAAACGATTCTTCTGAATACCAGCCCCGCAGAACTCACCTTGAATCGCGATGTCAGAAAAACCGATTTCCGCTATTCTTTCAGGAATTCTATTCTCATGCGCATATTTCCACATAGCACACTTGTCATCATCTGCGTATTCATAATTTCTGCCACAGATTCCGAAATGACCATTCAGCCAATACATAGTTACACTGGTTCCATCCATCTTTGTACTGATATAATATCCTCTTACTGCTTTGAATTCCTCTATCAGTTCCGGATAAGACTGAACCCGTAACTCATCCGTCTTTGAAATACACTCTGGGAAATCACCGATCACAGTACCGCTACTTGTTACTTTTTCTTCAATCTCCCATTTTCTGATTCTGAGCAAATCTGTAACATCATCACCAATCACATAATTTCCTGCCGGTAAAATGGATAAAGGTTGAACCAACCCCTGTGAAATCTGCCCTCTAAATTTCATAGTTTTAAGCCGGAACCCATCTCCAAGAATCTCACTTTTCTTATAGCTGGTTTCTCTCAAAAATTCAAACCGGCTACATATCGGGAGGAAAGAGTCAACCTCCATATATACACAATGATCTCCTATCTTAAACTGGCCTTTATCAGCAACACACTGCCACCCCAAAACATGCACACATTCTATTCTGTCTGCTCCCTCTATCGGAGTTATGCGGTGTACATATTGCACTGATGCAAGTTTTCTCTTCTCCATAATAAAAACCTCTCTTAAAATAATCTCATTGAAATCATTTTAAAAGAGGTTTTATGCTTTGTCATTGTACTGCTAGTATAATCCATACTACTTTTCTTGAAAAACCGTATTGTTTCTTACAAGTTCAATCAATGAAGCTGGCGAATAGTTATTAATCATACAGCCTGCATTCAGCGCGCGTTCCTTCTTTTTCATAATATCATACGTTTCTTCCTTCTTATTATGAATATGTCCATAGACATGCCATGATTTACGAAAATAACCATTCCACTCAGCAATTGGATAATGGCACAGACAAAGATGATTCTCTCCATCTTCAACCTCCATCATATCTTCAACTCTGTCAAAATAAGATAACGCCACTTGTTTTTTCAAAAGCTTGCCATCATGATTTCCAACAATTAAATCTTATGACCTTTTAATCTTTTCAAATACCAGCTAGGTTCTTTTTCGCTTCGATGACAAAAATCTCCAAGTATATATACAATATCATCAGGCTGAACCCGTTTATTCCAACATTGCATAATAAAAGCATCCATTTCTTCCACATTCGAAAAAGGTCTGTGATCAAATTGTATTACATTCTTATGTCCAAAATGCAAATCACTTGTATATAAATTCACCTTTTCTCTTCCTCACATTCATCACTATTCATTTGCATAACTGCTCTCATCAAAAAAAATACACTTTGCATATAAAGATCATCATTGTCAAAGGAATCTATTATCCGGTCATAAACTGCATAAATTGCACTAATAAGACAAGGATTCGCAATAAGCATCGCCCATGCTCCTCCTACACGTCTCACACGATCCAATTTAGATATTAGTTCTAATAATTGCTCTGTTTTGATACTATTCCATATGCCTAAAATCTGCATAACATTATCACCATCAGTTTCATATCTGTCTTCTTGCTTTTCAATCCTTTTTAATTCATCACGGTTGATTCCGCTATTATTAATATTTTTAAGTTCCTCAAGAATATCTACCGTCAGCTTAGCAGATTCTGCAACCTCATCCACAGACATTGCTGCGATAAACTTATTCCCCTGTAGCACAACTTCATATTTGAAATAGTTCTCAGAAATTTTTTCCTTACGAAATTGATCATTAACTGCTTTTATCAAAACTTCTTCAATCTCAGAATGCTCCTCCACCGTGATTGCCTCAAAAGATTTCAATACCTTCATTCTCCACCACTGCCCTTTTCTTCATAATAAAAAACTCTCTTAAAATAATCTCACTGAAATCATTTTAAGAGAGGAATTATGCTTTGTCATTGTACCGCTAGTACAATGGCTCTTGTAAATACTACTACGCTTTCCTTACTAAAACTTTACAACTTCCGGTTCATGGGTAAAAGAAGAAAAGGTTGCTGTTGCATTCTGAAAATACAATACTTCCGTATTTCCATCATCTGCCGAATACATTGCCTGTAAAGACGGATACGCATCCAGCATAGACTGTCTGGCTT
>UMAL01015694.1_pt1 | contig 10437 bp, 7 predicted proteins | sample 1963691 | NCBI WGS metagenome assembly UMAL01 (sample SAMEA4835914, study PRJEB28245) | human gut metagenome | biome: gut microbiome; material: fecal sample | place: Denmark | collected 2008
ACAATTATGTATTCGGTCTGGAAGAAAGCTATGGATGTCTTGCAGGTACCCATGCAAGAGATAAGGATGCCGTTGTTGCCGTAATGTGTCTGTGTGAAGTAGCTGCATGGTGCAAGAAGCATGGTATTACCGTATGGGATCAGATGCTGAAGATCTATGAAGAATACGGATATTATAAGGAAACACAGTATGCCATCACCTTAAAGGGTATCGACGGATCCAAGCAGATTGCAGAGATGATGGATAAATTAAGAAACAACCCTCCGAAGAACTTCGGAGAATTACAGGTAAAAGAGCTTCGTGACTACGACAGGGATGTGATCACAGACCTTGCCACCGGAGCAACCAGACCTACCGGACTTCCGAAGTCCAATGTGTTATACTTTGATCTTACGAATGATTCCTGGTGCTGTGCGCGTCCTTCCGGAACAGAACCGAAGATCAAGTTCTATATGGGAGTAAAGGGAACCAGCCTTCAGGATGCAGAAGAGAAGCTGAATAAGCTGACAGAGGATCTCAAGGCCGTTTTGTAAGTCAAAATGATGGCAAAATTATTAAAGCTGAGTAATTTGAAGAAAACCATATATTATCTGAAGAAGAACGGGTTTCGCAAGGCTTATTATGCAGCGGTGGAACGCGCTTCTTCCGAAAGAAAGGATGACTATCATTATGATTCCTTGCCGGATTCTGTTTTAAAGGAACAGGCCGGCAAGGCCTCTGAGTTTTCAACCAGATTCAGTATTCTGGTTCCGGCTTTTGAAACCAGGGAAGAGTTCCTCCGGGCACTGATCAATTCGGTACTTGCACAGACCTGCGGAAATTGGGAACTGATTCTTGCAGATGCCAGTAAAACGGACCGGGTATCAGAGGTTGTGAAGGAATATACCGATTCCCGTATCCGGTATCACAGGCTGAAAGAAAATCTGGGAATATCCGGAAACACGAATGAAGCATTGAAGACAGCGACAGGAGAATATGTCGCATTACTTGACCATGATGATTTACTGACGGAGGATGCCTTGTTTGAATGCGCATCTGTGATTGAGGCGTATCGGAAGGATAATCTGGAATTACGCATGTTATATTCTGATGAGGATAAATGTAACAGCAATGGAACTTCGTTTTATGAGGTTAATCGGAAACCGGAGTTTAATCTGGATTTAATATTATCGAATAATTATATCTGTCATCTGCTTGTGATGCAGAGAGAACTCATGCAGGAGCTTGAATTCCGGAGCAGCGTGGATGGGGCACAGGATCATGACATCATTCTGAGGGCGGTAGACCGGATGATGGGAGAGGACAGGCACGCAGCCAGAAGGGCTAAGCTGCCGGTTGCCCATATCCCCAAGGTACTGTATCACTGGAGATGTTATGAAGGCTCTACGTCAGAGAATCCGGAAAGTAAGCGCTATGCTTACGAAGCCGGCAAGCGTGCAGTAGAGGATTTTTTGAAGGCACGGGAGTATCAGGCCGACGTGGTTCATACATGTCATCTGGGATTTTTTCGTGTAAATTATCAGCCGGATCTGTTAAGTAACCGGCCGGATGTAGCTGTGGTCGGAGGAAAGCTGATTGACCGGCATAACCGTGTAGTAGGCGGTATTTATAATGAAAACAGGGAGCCCTTATATCTGGGGCTTCATAAAGAATATAGTGGTTATATGCACCGGGCATCCTGTCAGCAGGAGGCCTATGCTGTGGATGTGCGCTGTATGATCTGTTCAGGGGAGGCACAGACAGTTTGGGAAGAGCTTACCGGACTGCCCTATGCGGTGCAGCCCCATACGGGATATTTCTTATATCAGGATGTCCTTAAGAAGGATGCTGATTATGAAGAGTTAAGCTTCAAATTCTGTGAGGAACTGCATAGAAGAGGAAAACGAATCGTCTGGGATCCGGAAATGGTGCAGCGGGTGGATGGAAGATAGGACAGAAGCATGAAAACGACAGTGGTAATTCCCAATTACAATGGACGGAACTATCTGCAGGACTGCCTTACCTCTCTTTTAGAGGGAAGTGAGGTTCCTGCAATAATTGTTGTAGATAACGGTTCTGCCGATGAAAGTGCTGCCATGGTGAAAGAAAAGTTCCCGATGGTGAAGCTGATCGCATTACCCGAAAACCGGGGATTCAGTGCAGCGGTGAATATTGGAATCCGTGAGGCCGGGACAGAATATGTTTTTCTGTTAAATAACGATACCGTTGTTTTAAAAGATACAATTGAAGAGCTGGAAGCTGCAATGGAACGTCATCCGAAAGCGTTTTCTGTAGCTGCGAAAATGTTGCAGATGAAGAATCCGGAGCTGATTGACAGTGCCGGAGATTTTTATTGTGCATTAGGATGGGCATTTGCACGCGGAAAGGACCGGAAGACCGAAGCATTTTCAAAGGAAACCTCTGTGTTTTCTGCCTGTGCCGGGGCAGCTCTTTACCGGAAGGCTGTTTTTGAAAAAATCGGTGATTTTGATGAAAATCATTTTGCCTATCTGGAGGATATCGATGTGGGGTACCGTGCGAAGATCTATGGCTACCGGAACTATTACGCACCGGCTTCTGTGGTTCTTCATGCAGGAAGCGGCTCTTCCGGTTCGAGACACAATAAATTCAAGGTAGATTTATCCTCCCGGAACAGTATTTATCTGATTTATAAAAACATGCCGGTATTACAGGTGTTATTAAATCTGCCGTTCCTGCTTTTGGGGTATCTTGTGAAGATTTTGTTTTTCCTGAAAAAGGGACTGGGTGCAGATTATATGAAGGGTCTTGGAAAGGGCTTCCGTCTTGCTTTTTCCGGAAAAGGAAGAGAACATAAGGTAAAATTTTCCATGAAGCATTTTGGAAATTATGTGGTAATACAGCTGCAGTTATGGGCGAATATGTTCCGCCGTCTGTGGTGGTAGAAAGGGTTGTGCAATGATTAAGGACAATCAGAAATTATTGAATCGAATCCATGTGTTGATTGATGCGGTTGTGACGGCAATTTCTTATCTCATGGCATGGTATCTGAAATTTGCTACCGGCTTTGCAGAGACGGATCCGAATGTTGGAGTACTGGATATGTACACGTATTTCCGTGCGCTGTATATTCTGGTTCCGCTTTATCTGGTTCTGTATTATTTCTTTAATTTATATGCACCAAAGCGTGCAACAAGGCGTAAATACGAGCTTTTTGCAATTGTAAAGGCCAATACAGTAGGATTGATCCTGTTTATGACACTGCTGTATATCATCAATCAGCTGGATATTTCCCGATTCGTGCTGGGAGCCTTTTATATTATCAATATTATTCTGATGACGCTCTGCCGGACAATGATCCGGAATATTTTGTACTTTTTCCGCAGAAAGGGTTATAACCTGAAGTACATTCTGCTGGTTGGTTATTCCAGTGCGGCGGAGGAATATATTACCAGAATTATTGCAAATCCCCAGTGGGGTTACGTAATCCGGGGGATTCTCGATGATACCATGCCAAGCGGAACCGTGTATAAGGGAGTTAAGGTTGTGGGAAGAATAGAGAATATCAGGTATATTCTTCCGGAGAACAAGCTGGATGAAATTGCGATTACACTTGCACTGAAGGATTATGAGCAGCTGGAGTACATCGTGGATCTGTGTGAGAAGTCCGGTGTTCATACAAAGTTTATTCCGGATTACAATTCCCTGGTGCCGAGTCACCCCTATACGGAGGATCTGATGGGACTTCCGGTGATCAATATCCGTTATGTACCATTAACGAATGCAGTGAATAGTATATTAAAGAGAACCATGGATATTCTGGGCGCCTGCTTTGGTATTGTTATTGCTTCTCCGGTGATGCTGGTCTGTGCGATTTTAGTAAAAGCAACCAGTGAAGGACCGGTGATCTTTAAACAGGAGCGTGTGGGACTTCATAATAAAGTATTCAAGATGTACAAATTCCGGACGATGGAAGTGCAGAAGCAGTCGGCAGAGGAAAATGCATGGACGGTCAAGAATGATCCGCGTGTCACGAAGGTTGGTAAATTTATGCGTAAGACCAGTCTCGATGAACTGCCACAGCTTTTTAACATTCTGATGGGAGAAATGTCGCTGGTTGGACCGCGGCCGGAGCGGCCACAATGGGTAGATAAATATAAGGAAGAAATTCCGAGATATATGATTAAGCATCAGGTGCGGCCGGGACTGACCGGCTGGGCGCAGGTCAATGGATATCGTGGCGATACATCAATCCGCAAGCGTATCGAGTATGATCTGTTTTATATTGAAAACTGGAGTCTTGCCCTCGATATCAAGATTTTGTTTATGACGATTTTCAAAGGCTTTGTGAATAAGAATGCCTATTAAAGACGCGATAACTGCAAGTTTGTATGAATCTGGTTGAAGTGGGAACATTAATATGGTAAAATGCTAGATTATGGGGAGAACGAAAGAAGAAACCCACATATGGTATTTGAAAGGGAGAAAAGGTATGACCACAAATAATAAAAGACCTTCACAGGGAAGATCATCACAAGGCAGACCTTCACAGGGAAGACCTGCACAGAAGAGACCTGCACAGCACAGCCAGGCTGCACGCAGCTCTTCGCAGAAGAGAACATCATCCCGTAGAGACGATTACTATGAGGATGACTATTACGAAGACGATTATTATGAAGACAGCCGTTCTTCCAGGGGAAAAAAGAGTGCCCCTTCGAAGAAATCCTCAAATGGTAAGAATCATAAGAAAAAGAACAAAACCTCCAAGATTATTTTATTTATTGTAGAAATCCTGGTTCTGTTACTCATGGTTATGGTATTATGGACTGTTTTAAAGACGGAAAAGGTTGGTAAGGTAGATCTGCCGGAGGAAGACATTGTCATCAATCCGGAGGTTGAAAAGCTGCAGGAGCAGGAAGGTTCGGTGCTGCAGGGGTATCGCAACATTGCGTTATTCGGTGTAGACTCCACAGAGGGAGCACTGACCAAGAATACCCGGAGTGATACCATTATGATTGCCTCCATTAATCTGGATACCGGCGATTGTAAGCTGGTCAGCGTATATCGTGATACCTACCTGAACTTAAGCAATGATACCTACAATAAATGTAATGCTGCTTATGCAAAGGGTGGACCGATGCAGGCGATCAATATGCTGAACATGAACCTGGATATGAACATTACCGATTTCGTAACAGTCGGATTCAGCGGTCTCACAGAGACAATTGATGCACTGGGCGGTGTTTATATTGATGTTAAGGAAGAAGAAATTTCCCATCTGAATAACTACCAGATCAGTATTGTCGGTACAACGAAGGATGGTAAGACTTATACCGCAGCAGAGGGAAGCTACACACCGGTAACACAGGCAGGATACCAGAAGTTAAACGGTCTGCAGGCAACTGCTTACTGCCGTATCCGTTATGTGGGTAATGATTTTGCCCGTACACAGAGACAGCGTACTGTTATTGAGAAGGTAGCCAAGAAGGCAATGACATTGAATCCTGCTACCCTGAACAATATTGCAAATGCAGTATTCCCGAAGATTGCAACATCTCTTGATCTGTCAGAGATCATTGAGCTTCTGGGTGGTATTACAGGTTATTCCATTGGTGAGACTGCGTCCTTCCCATTTGATGGAAGTGTACAGACAGGACGTGTACGTAAGATGAGCGTTGTTATTCCACAGGATTTGGAATACAATGTAAAACTGCTTCACCAGATGTTCTTTGATGAGCAGGATTATGAGCCATCCAGTACAGTAAAGACCTGTAGCAGCAAGATTGCAAGCGATACAGGGGTATACTATTCGGGGCAATAAAGTAAAGAATAAAGGAGTCGCTTATACGACTCCCTTTTTCGGATTTAAGGAGAGATATCATGCAGCATACAGTAGACGTGATTGTATTGACCTATAAGCCTCCCAAGGGAGTGCTGCAGCTGATCGAGATGATAGAGAAGCAGGACTATCCCATACAGAAGCTGATTCTCATGAACACAGAGGAGAAATATTTCGACGAGCGCTTCTATGGCACCGGCTTTCTTGAAAAATACAACAATATAGAAGTGCACCATATCTCAGGCAAGGAATTCGACCATGGCAGGACCAGAAACCGTGCAACAGCATATTCTAATGCCGATATCTTCGTCTGTATGACACAGGATGCGATCCCGGCGGATACAGCGCTGATCGGGCATCTGGTAGAGGCACTGCAGCAGCCCAAGGTCGCTGCCGCCTATGCAAGACAGCTTCCGCTTCCTGACTGCAGGGAGATAGAGAAATACACCAGAAGCTTTAATTACCCGGAAGAATCACGTATAAAATCAAAGGACGACATTGCCGAGCTTGGAATTAAGACCTTTTTCTGCTCGAATGTATGCGCAGCATATAACCGTAATATCTTCGATATGCTGGGTGGATTTGAGAAAAGGGCGATCTTTAATGAAGATATGATATATGCGGGACATGCTGTGGAGGCAGGCTATCGCATTGCATATCAGGCGCAGGCACAGGTCTATCATTCCCATAATTACAGCTGTATGCAGCAGTTTAGAAGAAATTTTGATCTTGGTGTATCACAGGCAGAACACCCTGAAGTATTCGCAGGAGTGTCCTCTAAGAGTGAGGGAGTACAGTTAGTAAAGAAGACTGCCAGACACTTGGCAGAGGCTGGTATGAGAAAGCAGATTCCGTATCTGATCGTACAGAGTGGTTTTAAATATATAGGATATCAGATGGGAATACATTATAAATCACTGGGGCAGGGTATGATCATGAAATGCACCGGCAACAGGAATTATTGGAAACAGCAATAGATAACAGGAGGAAAATAAACGATGTGTGGAATTGTTGGATATATTGGCAAGCAGCAGGCAGCGCCTGTCATTCTGGAAGGTCTGGCGAAGCTGGAATACAGAGGCTATGACTCAGCAGGTATGGCTGTTTTTGACGGTGAGAAGATTCAGATTACCAAGGCTGTAGGAAGATTGAAGGTACTGGAAGAGCTGACACATGCAGGGGCAACCATGCCTGGTACAGTAGGTATCGGACATACAAGATGGGCAACTCATGGTGCACCAAGTGATGTGAATTCCCATCCTCACTATAATGAACAGGGAACGATTGCCGTTGTACATAACGGTATTATAGAAAATTATCTGCCATTGAAAGCCAAGCTGGAGTCTAAGGGATATCATTTTGTCTCTGATACAGATACAGAAGTAGTGGCACATCTGATTGATTATTACTATAAGGGCAACCCATTAGAGGCGATTCTCAAAGTTATGCACAGAGTACAGGGCTCTTATGCACTGGGTATTATGTTTGCTGAACATCCAGATGAGATATTTGCAGTACGTAAGGATAGTCCTTTGATCGTTGGTCAGAACGAAGATGGCTGTTTCATTGCATCTGACGTACCGGCGATTCTCAAATATACTAGAAAAGTATACTTTATCGAGAATCAGGAGATTGTACGTCTTCGTGCAGATGGTATGCAGTTCTATACAATTGATGAAGAAGAGATCACCAAAGAGCCTGTTACGATTGAGTGGGATGCTGATGCAGCAGAAAAAGGCGGCTATGAGTACTTCATGTTAAAGGAAATGTACGAACAGCCAAAGACTGTAACAGATACCTTAATGCCAAGAATTAAGGATGGCGATATTGTTATTGATGAGTTAAATATGTCAGATGAAGAGATCAAGGCAATCCGTAAGATTTTTATCGTTGCCTGTGGTTCTGCATATCATACAGGTGTGACAGCCAAGTATGTGATAGAAGGTCTGGCAAGAATCCCGGTAGAAGTGGATGTTGCAAGTGAGTTCCGTTATCGTAATCCGATTCTGGAAGAAGGTACTATGGTCATCGTTATCAGTCAGTCCGGAGAAACTGCGGATACACTGGCAGCGCTTCGTGAGTCTCAGAAGCTGGGACATAAGGTACTGGGTATTGTAAATGTAGTAGGAAGTTCCATTGCCAGAGAAGCTGACAATGTCATGTATACATGGGCAGGTCCTGAGATCGCAGTAGCAACAACCAAGGCATACAGTGCACAGTTGATTGCATTATATCTGCTGGCTATGAAGTTTGCCAAAGTAAGAGGCAAGCTGGATGAGACAACTTTCCAGGAGCTTCTGGAAGATCTGAAACGTCTGCCTGCACAGATTGAGATGCTTTTATCTAATAAAGAGAGAATCCAGAGATTTGCCAACCGTTATGTGGGAGCGAAGGATGTATTCTTCATCGGAAGAGGTATTGATTATGCGATTTCCATGGAAGGCTCTCTGAAATTAAAGGAAATTTCCTATATTCATTCAGAAGCATATGCGGCAGGTGAATTGAAGCATGGTACAATTTCCCTGATTGAAGAAGGAACACTGGTAGCAGCAGTTGCCACACAGGATGCTCTTTTCCAGAAGACATTGAGCAATATGGTTGAGGTTAAGGCGAGAGGTGCTTTCGTACTGGCAGTTACAACAGAAGGTAATACAGAGATTGAGAAAGCAGCAGACTATGTAATCTACATTCCAAAGACCAATGCATATTTTGCAAATTCACTGGCGATTATTCCACTTCAGCTGTTTGGATATTATGTAGCAGTAGGAAAAGGCTGCGATGTAGATAAGCCAAGAAACTTGGCAAAATCCGTAACTGTGGAGTAAGGGGATTGTTGCGAAACGTGAGGTTGTGGCAAGGGACGAATTGTGCCTGCGTTGCATTATGAAGGCAGGTACAATTCTGTTACTTGAAATGGGCGTTTCGCAGGAAAATGAATTTTTTGATCTCTTAGATTCGGGAACTGACGAAGATTCTAAGTGTGAAGTGTATGGGAACTCTAAGGAGGAAACAAAGCTATGGAAGAGAACGAGAACAGACAGGATGGAAATGTATACAGTGATGGAGCTGCATCGGTGGATGGTCAGCTGGATAATTCACGGCAGGGGAATGGGCAACAGCAGCAGGCAGAGCCTGTTTATGCAAGGATAGAGCAGTATAGTAATCTGTATGGCGGTCCGGCAAATCAGACTGTGAACTATGGTAAGGTGAAGCCGGCTAAGGTAAAGAAGAAGCATCCTGTATTCAAGAGAATGGTGCTTAGTATTGTAAGCGGTATTGTATTTGGTCTGTTTGCAGGGCTTGGTGTGTATGTAGTATATGAATTGTCTGGACTGGATGTGAATCAGGCAAAGATTGCTTCGGTCAAGGAACAAATGGATGATCTGGCTTCACAGATGGAAGATATGCAGGCAGGTGTTGGCAAGACACAGTCAGCAGAAAGTGCTTCACAGAGCAGTGAATCATCAGGAATTGAGCCAAAGTCCAGAGATATTGATATAGAGGGAACCAACGAGGTAACGCAGATTCCACAGATGGAGCCACAGACAGTGACCGCAGTTGTAACTGATGTGACAGAAGTGGTGAAGACAGCAATGCCTTGTGTTGTGTCCATTACGAATCTGTATTCCGGTACAGACTGGTATGGTGAGACTACGCAGGAGGAAGCCAGCGGTTCCGGCATTATTGTCGGTGAGACGGATGATGAGCTGCTGATCGTAACGAATTATCATGTAATTGAAGGTTGTGATGAACTGAGTGTGCAGTTTATTGACGATCATGAGGTGCTTGCTTATGTAAAAGGCACAGATTCCAGCAATGACCTGGCTGTGATCACTGTATTTCTGGATGATATTGAAGAGAGCACCAGAGGACAGATCGCGATTGCAACATTGGGCGATTCTGATGCTTTACAGGTAGGAGAACCGGCGATTGCCATTGGTAATTCCCTTGGATATGGACAATCTGTTACTACAGGTGTCATCAGTGCATTGAACAGAGAGGTAGTAATAGATGATAACACCAGTTATTTAATTCAGACGGATGCAGCGATTAATCCGGGTAATTCAGGTGGTGCGCTTCTGAATGTCAAGGGAGAGGTCATTGGTATTAATTCGAATAAAATAGCAAATTATGTGATAGAGGGTATGGGTTATGCAATTCCCATGACCACAGCAAAACCTGTAATTGAAGAACTGATGCAGCATGAGACGAAGAGAAAGGTATCTGATAACGAACGTTCCTTCCTTGGAATCTCAGGAACAGATGTGACCAGCGATGTATCAGCGACGTACGATATGCCTAAGGGTGTCTATGTAGCACAGGTATTGGAGAATTCAGCTGCTGAGAGTGCAGGAATTCTCAAGGGCGATATTATTGTTGCCTTTGAAGGGGAGACAATCACTACCATGTCTCAGCTACAGGGAGTGCTGGAATATTATGCAGCAGGTTCTACGGTAGATGTAACCGTAATGCGCCAGAGTACAGGCAGCTACCAGGAAAAGACATTGAGTGTCACACTGGGGGCAAAAAATCAATAGAAAGGCATGGTAACATATATGTCAGATCAGGATAGAAAAGATGATTTGGATATTTTAGATATATCAGAAGAGGACGAAACTTCCAAAGAACCGTCCGATGAA
>UMAL01084750.1_pt1 | contig 10363 bp, 9 predicted proteins | sample 1963691 | NCBI WGS metagenome assembly UMAL01 (sample SAMEA4835914, study PRJEB28245) | human gut metagenome | biome: gut microbiome; material: fecal sample | place: Denmark | collected 2008
CCTTGCCGGACTTGACTTTGTCGAACTCCTCCGTGATCTGTGCGTCGGGCTCTGCCGTGCAGAGGGAGACGATGACGATCACGAGGACACTGAAGATGAATGCGGGCAGCAGCTCATAGATGCCGAACATGCCGCCGAGGGGCTTCAGAACCAGTTTCCAGAAGAAGACCATCGCGCCGCCCGCGACCATGCCGGCGATCGCGCCCTGATAGGTCGTGCGCTTCCAGAACAGGCTCAGCAGCATCAGCGGGCCAAAGGCCGCGCCGAAGCCGGCCCAGGCAAACGAGGTGATGCCGAAGATGGTGGAATTGGAGTTCCAAGCGATCGCCATGGCGACGATGGTGATGATGACGAGCGTGATGCGCGAGCACCACATGACCTGCTTTTCGGTGGCGTCCTTCTTGAATACGCCGCGGTAGAGGTTCTGGCTGACGGCGCTGGCCGAGATCAGCAGATAGGAATCAGAGGACGAGATGGCCGCGGCCAGGACGCCCGCGCAGGCAAAGCCCGCGAGGATGGGCGGCAGATAGGACGTTGCAGCGTCGATGAAGATGTTCTCCGCGTCATTGTTGGAGAGGTAATCGAGCCCCGCGACACTGCGGCCGACGACGCCGATGAACACGGCGGCGGCCATGGAGATGACGACCCAGATGATCGCCACGCGGCGGGAGCGGCCCAGCTCATGCTCCGAACGGATGCCCATGAACCGGAGCAGGACCTGCGGCATGCCGAAGTAGCCAAGGCCCCAGGCCAGGCAGGACGCGATGGACAGCACGCCGTAGGGCTTGCTGGCGCCGAAAACATTGACCTCGGTGGTCGACGGGGTGGCCGTGCGGACCATGGAGAAGAAGCCGTCGATGTTCTTCGCGTTATTGATGACCGTATGCAGTCCGCCTGCGGACACGACAGACAGGACGAGGATCAGCACGAGGACCGTCACCATCACGACGCCCTGCATGAAATCGGACGCGCTCTCGGCCAGATACCCGCCGAGGAAAGTATAGGCCAGCACGAACACGGCCGCGACGATCATCATGCCGCCGTAGGAGAAGCCGAAGAGGTTCGCAAACAGCTTGCCGCAGGTCGACAGGCACTGTGCCGCGTAGACGCTGAAGAAGATGATGATGATCAGCGAGCAGATCGTCATGATGATCTTTTTCTTCTCATGGAAGCGGTTCGAGAAGAAATCCGGGAGCGTGAAAGCGTCCACGGCGATCGAATAGCGGCGCAGCCGCTTGGAGACGATCAGGAAGTTGAGATATGTGCCGATGGCAAGGCCGATGCAGGTCCAGCCCGCGTCGGCAAGCCCCGTCCAATACGCGAGGCCGGGCAGGCCCATCAGCAGATAGCCGGACATATCCGAGGCCTCCGCGCTGAATGCCGTGACCCACGGGCCGAGGCTGCGGCCGCCGAGGAAATAGGACTCCGCGTCCTTGTTCGCCCGTCCGACAAAATAGATACCGATCCCCACGACTGCGGCCATATACAGGACCATGGCCAGCAGATGCTGCAAATTTGCTCCGCTCATACTGTTTCTCCTTTTTCTCTCCCCTTGACACATTACGTTTTATCATGTATAATATCAAGGAATCGCATAACATGCGCGTATGATATCACGTTAAAGTGAAAAATGCAAGAGGAAATTTTCCATGGATACGAAGAAATATGAGGTATTGGAGAAAACGGTTGAGCTGTCGTCGCTGACGAAGGCTGCGCAGGAGCTCGGACTGACGCAGTCGGGCGTCAGCCATATGCTCGCCGCCATCGAGGCGGAGCTGCAGTTGCCGCTGCTCAAGCGCACACGGACCGGCGCGCGGCTCACGCCCGAGGGCGAGCAGATGATGCCCTACATCCATGAGATCGTGCGGCAGGAAAAGCTGCTGCGGCAGGCGGCGGCCGCGCTCCACACGCTCGTCACCGGCAAGATCCGCATCGGAACGTTCACGAGCGTCGCCACGCACTGGCTGCCGGCGATGATGATGCAGTTCCAGCAGGCGTATCCGCAGGTGGATTTTCAGCTGTTCAACGGCGATTACCACGATATCGACACCTGGCTCGGCGCAGGGAGCGTCGATCTGGCGTTCACGACGCTCCCTGCCCGCCCCGGCTGCAGCTGCGTGCCTTTATATGAGGATGCGCTGGCCGCGGTCCTGCCCAAGGGGCACCCGCTGGCGGCGGGGCCGGTCTGCCCGGTGGAGGAGCTGGCAAAGGAGCCGTTCATCTCGCTGCTGGAATCCTCCAACCACGATGTGCGGCGCGCGTTCCGCGCGCTGAGCGTCAAGCCGAACATCCGCTTTGAGACGAAGGACGACTACGCCGTCATCGCCATGGTCCGGCAGGGGCTGGGCGTGAGCATCATGCCGTCGCTGCTGCTGCGCGGCAACACGGACGGCGTGGAGATCCGCCCGATCGATCCGCCCGCCAGCCGCACGATCGCGCTGGCCGCCGCCTCTGACGCGCCCGGCCCGGCCGCCAGCCGGTTTGCGGAATTCGCCGTCAAATGGGTCAGGGAAAACACATAAAAAACGCGCCCGGAGGTTTTTGAGCCGTCCGGGCGCGTTTTTTGTTGGGGTGTATCTGAAAACTGACGATGTGACCGGCAGCGAGGAATTTTCGCGCTGGGCAAGACATTTTTTCGCAGGAATACTGACGTATTTCAAGGAAAAATGACGCAGCACAGCGTGAAAAGGCCCGCTGTCCGGGTGCGTTGGCAGTTTTCAGAGACACCCTAGATCAGGCGTTTTCCGCCAGCTTTTCGCGTGCCTGCTTCAGCGCGGTCGCCAGCTGGTCGGGACAGGAGGTCTCTTTCATGCCGCAGTGGATGCCGTCCAGCCGCTCGATGACGGTATCGATGTCCATCCCCTCGACAAGCTTGGAGATCCCCTGCAGGTTGCCGTTGCAGCCGCCGATGAATTCGATATTCCGGACGGTCTTGCCGTCGACGTCAAACAGGATCTGCTGCGAGCAGGTGCCTCTGGTTCTGTAGGTAAAATGCATGATGGTTTCTCCTTTTATTCTGTTCGATCATTGACCGATGGTTTACGGTTCCAGTTCTCCGTCCCGGATGCGGAGCACCTTGGTGAAGCTGTCTAAAAACTCCGGGGAATAATTGTGCATGGCGACGATCAGGATGTCACACGGCAGCTGCGCGATCTGCTTTTCCAGCTCGACGCGCGTTTTTTCGTCCAGTCCGGCAGTCGGCTCGTCCAGCATGACAAGACTGCCCTGCTGCCAAAGCGTCCGCGCAAGATCGAGCCTGCGTTCCTCGCCGCCGGAGAGCGCGTGCGCCTCCCCGCCGATCACTGCATCCATGGACGCGCCGCGGTCGGCGTACCATTCGGAAAGACCGGCAACGGCAAGGGTCTTTACAAGCGCTTCATCCTGCTGCGCCGTGCCGGAGAATATGGTGAGATTGTCGCGGATGGAGGCGCTGAAGACGAAGGTCTTCTGGGCCAGCAGCGTGACCTGCCGGCGGAAATCCGCGTACCGGTAGGCATGGCAGGGGCGGCCGTTGATGGTGTATTCTCCTTCCGCGCCGCACATGGCAGCCAGCACCTTCAAAAGCGTCGACTTCCCCGCCCCGCTCTCGCCGAGCAGCGCGATGCGGTCGCCCTTCTGAAGCGTCAGATCAATATGCTTTAAAACTTCACGGTCATCTTTACGGCAGGAGATCTCTTTCAGGCTGACCGTTTCGATCTGCGTCAGCGGCTGGCTGCCCCAGCCGGACGCTTCATCTGTCGGCTCGTCCAGGAAGGCAAGCACGCGCTTACAGACCGCCGAGGCGGCGATGGTCGAGGAATAGCGTTCGCTGATGATCTGCACCGGCCCGGCGACGAGGTTCATGAGGCCCGCGAAGGTGATGAGCGCCGGAAGCGTGATGACGCCGCGCGCAACGAAAAACAGGCCGAGCACCCACGTGCCGAGCACGACCAGATTGCCGCAGCCATACGCGCCCGCGTACAGGATCCTGCGGATGCGGCGGGAGCGGAGCTTTTTCCGGTAAAGATTTTCGTTTGCTTCGTCATGGGCGCGGTTGGCACCTGAAAATGCGTTGAAAATTTTCAGCTGGAAAAATCCAGAGAAGATCTGCGTGATCGCCGTCAGATAGCCGGCCTTCGCCTGCTGCTCGCTCTCCTGATACGTCTGCAGGCGCTTTTCCGTCAGCTTGGGAAACGCGGCGGTCAGCACGCTGACGGCGATCATGATCAGGGTCATGACCGGCTGGATGGCAGCGGCCGAGGCGACCGCGAGCAGGAAGCAGCAGATCTGAAAATAGATCTCGCCCAAGGACGCGACGTAATCCTGCTGGATGGTGTCGACGTCATTCTGCACGAGAGACAGGCAGGCGCCGTCGTCTTTCTCGCTTTTCTGCATATAGCTGAGCGACTCGATCTTCCGCACGGCGTCGGCGCGGAGATCCCGGCCGACGCGCTGGACGACGATATCGCGCGAATAGTCCAGCAGAAAGGCGAAAAACGTCTCAACGCAGAGGTAAACCAGCGTCACGAGCGCGATCTTCCACACGCGCGAGAGATCTCCCTCCATGGCACTGTCGGCGAACAGGCCGAGCAGGAACGACATGAGGACGGACGAGACGGCCGCGAGAAGGTTGGACACAAGAAACAGCACGACAGACGTGCAGTTTCTGCGGAAATAGCGTTTCACAGTGGCCTCCCTTTCTTTCTTAGTAATACTTGATCTCCGAGCGGTGCGCCTGCAGAAGACCGTCCAGATATTGCTCGACGTATTCGGTCATCTGCTCCGGCGGGTTCACCTTTGTAAATTCCAGCCCGTGCTGCTGGCAGTATTCCTGCCCGAGCGTATCGCGCAGTCTTTGCCGCAGCATCACGCGGGGAAGCTGCTCCGCGACCGTGTCAAAATACTGCTCGGTGGTGATCCCCATTTTCGTGCAGTAATCATCGATGTAGCTTCGCACTTCCTCGTATTCTTCGTAATTTTTCCGCTGGCCGGCCATCTCTGCGTCCACCTCTTCCTGTGTGACGGAAAGGCCGCGCTGCTCCGCCTCATCGAGCATGATGAGGTTCAGCAGGATCTGATCCAGTGCGTCCGCGTCGCTGACGGTTTTGTCTCCTGTGACATTGATCTGGTTCTGCTTTTCATACGCGACTAAGCTCTCGTGGATCTGCGTGTCCTTGTAGGACGCGACGATCGGGTCGTCCGACGTCTGCTTCTGACAGGCCGTCAGGAAAAGCAGAAGAATACACAGCACAGGTATCATTCGTGATTTCATGGCGTTCTCCTTTCATCATTCGGTCAGGTCGCAGAGAGTTGCGTTTACATAATCCGTGAGCTGCATGGGGTCGAGCAGGACCTGGCAGCCGCGGCAGCCGGCGGAGACGCCGATCTCGTCGTAGAGCTGGGCGGTCTCGTCGATGAAGGTGGGGAACTGCTTTTTCATGCCGATGGGGCTGCAGCCGCCGCGGATATAGCCGGTCGTGGCCAGCAGGTCCTTGACGTGGATGAACTCGATCTTTTTGTCGTGCGCGGCCTTCGCCGCCTTTTTGAGGTCCAGCTCGCAGCAGACCGGGATACAGAACACCGCGTATCCGCCGCGCTCGCCCTTCGCCACCAGCGTTTTGAAGATCTGCTCCGGCGGCATGCCGATGCCCTCGGCCGCATGCATGCCGTTGAGGTCATTTTCGTCGACTGCGTACTCTTCCGCCCGGTACGGGATCTTCGCTGCGTCCAGCAGGCGCATCACATTGGTTTTTGTCATTTGAAGCACCTCTTTCCCCGCCATTATACCTGATTTCCAGCCTTCTGGCAAGGAGCAAAACCCACACGCATGATTTGAAAAAAAGCGCTCAAACTATCTACATCTTACAGACAGGAGCACGGAACATGGGCGAAGCGAAAAAAGAAGAACAGGCGCGGCAGGAGCTGGTCGATCTCGGCGCGTCCACCACGAAGACCTCCCGCGGGACGATCTACACGCTGACGATCATCGGCCAGATCGAGGGCCATCAGGCGCTGCCGGAAAACATCAAGACGACCAAGTATGAGCACGTCATTCCCCTGCTCGCGGCCGTGGAGGAAAGCGAGGACATCGACGGTCTGCTGCTGCTTCTGAACACGGTCGGCGGGGACATCGAGGCGGGACTCGCCATTGCGGAGCTGATCGCGGGGATGAAGAAGCCGACGGTCTCGCTCGTGCTCGGCGGCGGGCATTCCATCGGCATCCCGCTGGCCGTATCGGCGCGCAAAAGCCTGATCGTGCCCACGGCCAGCATGACCGTGCATCCGGTGCGGATGACGGGGCTGGTCGTCGGTGCGCCGCAGACGTACCAGTATTTCAACCAGATCCAGGACCAGATCGTGAATTTCGTGACAAAAAATTCGCATATTTCCCGTGAAGATTTTCTGCGCTATATGATGGCGACCGACGAGATCGCGACGGACGTCGGCACGGTCTTATACGGCGAAGAGGCCGTATCCTCAGGGCTGATGGACGCAATCGGCTCGCTCTCCGACGCCCTGAACCTGCTGCACCGGCAAATTGACCGGCAGAAGAAGCGCGGCAGGGGCTGAAAATCAGGGCTTTCGCCGCATTGACAGGCGGCCCGGGATGTGCTAAAATGCGGGCGATGCGAGCGGTGGAGTCTGTCATAGGCGCTGGAAAGCGTCCTATTCGCATCGGAGCGCATGCAGCTTTTCGGCAGAACTATGTGGTTCTGCCGTTTTTTATTGTTCTGAATCATGGAAAGAAGGCATTTATCATGAGAAAAACGAAGATCGTCTGTACCATCGGCCCGGCCAGCAGCTCGGAGGAAGTCTTTGCAGAGATGTGCAAGGCAGGACTCAACGTCGCGCGGCTCAATTTTTCGCACGGCACACACGAGGAGCATCAGCAGAAATTTGACATGATCCATAAGGTCCGCAAGGCGCTCGGCCTGCCCATCGCCATCATGCTCGACACCAAGGGGCCGGAATACCGCATCTGTACCTTCAAAAACAAAAAGATCCTGCTCCAGGACGGCGACGCCTTTACCTTCACGACCCGGCAGGTCGAGGGCGACGGGACGATTGTCGGCGTCAGCTATGCGGGGCTGGCGAACGATCTTTCGGTCGGCGATACGGTATTGGTCAACAACGGACTCGTGATCTTCACGGTCGAGCGCATTGAGGGCACGGAGATCCACTGTCGTGTCGTAGTCGGCGGCGAGCTGTCTGACCGCAAGAGCATGTCCTTCCCGCACAAGGTGCTCGAGCAGGTCTATCTCAGCGAGCAGGACAAGGACGATCTGCTGTTCGGCATCCGGAACGGGATCGATTTCGTCGCAGCGTCGTTCGTCTCGCGGCGGCAGGATGTGCTGGATGTGCGGAACTTCCTCGACGCGAACGGCGGGCAGGACATCGAGATCATCGCCAAGATCGAGAACCAGACGGGCATCGACAATGTGGAGGAGATCTGCGAGGTCTGTTCCGGCATCATGATCGGCCGCGGAGACTTGGGCGTGGAGGTGCCGTTTGCGGAGCTTCCGGCCATCCAGAAATACCTCATCACCAAGTGCCGCCTGCTCGGCAAGCGGGTCATCACGGCCACGGAAATGCTCGAATCCATGATCCACAACCCGCGCCCGACCCGTGCGGAGATCTCCGACGTGGCCAACGCCGTCTATGACGGCACGAGCGCGGTCATGCTCTCCGGCGAGTCCGCCGCGGGCAAGTACCCGGTCAAGACCGTGCAGACCATGGCCGAGATCGTGGAGGAGACGGAAAAGCACATCGACTACGAGACGCTGTTCCGCAAGGAGGAGTTCCAGATCAAGAACATGGTCGACGCCATCTCGCACGCGACGTGCTGCATGGCCTGCGACATTGGCGCAAAGACGATCGTGGTCAGCTCGCTCTCCGGCGCAACGGTCCGGATGGTCTCGCGCTTCCGCGTGCCGGTCGACATCGTCGGCATGGCGACGAACGAGCGCGTGTGGTACCGGCTCGCGCTCTCCTGGGGCGTCCAGCCGATCTTGTGCGAGGAGACGTTTACCTCGACCGACGTGCTGTTCTACAACGCCCTGCACGCGGCCAAGAAGGCCATGCACCTGCACAAGGGCGACAACATCGTCATGACTGCCGGCAACACCAACGGCGCTTCCGGCAACACGAACCTCATCAAGGTCGAAACGATCTGACAACCAGCGAAGCCCCCGCCGGGTATCCCGGCGGGGGCGTTTTTCTGTATGAGATTCCGGGGTGCTTCTCCCCTGTTTTACAGCGGCTCGAGCAGGCAGACAGCGTGGGCGGCGATGCCTTCGCCGGAGCCGGTGAAGCCGAGATGCTCCTCCGTCGTCGCCTTGACGCTGACGTTCTGCAGCTCCGTATGCAGGGCGGCGGCGAGATTCTGCCGCATCTGATTGATGTACGGCGCGAGCTTCGGCCGCTGGGCGATGACGGTCACGTCGAGATTGCCGAGGCGGTAGCCGGCCTCTGTGAGCCGCCGGTCGACCTCGCGCAGCAGGGCGATGCTGTCCGCGCCGAGATAGCGGTCGTCGGTGTCCGGAAAGAGCTTGCCGATGTCCCCCATCGCGGCCGCGCCGAGCAGCGCGTCCATGACGGCGTGGGTCAGCACGTCCGCGTCCGAGTGGCCGTCGAGGCCCTTTTCAAACGGGATGCGGACGCCGCCGAGGACCAGAGACCGTCCCTCCACGAGCCTGTGGACGTCGTAGCCGTGGCCGATCCTCATGCTTCGGCCCTCCTGCGCAGGATGAGCGCGGCGAGCTCAAGGTCGAGCGGCGTGGTGATCTTGAGGTTTTCCTCGTCGCCGTCGGTCAGCTGCACGGGCATGCCGAGCGCCTCGACGGCGCTGCAGTCGTCCGTGACGGCGAGGCCCTGCGTCTTTGCATTCTGCAGCGCGGCGGCGAGCAGATCGCGGTCAAAGACCTGCGGGGTCTGCACGGCGTAGAGCGTGCTGCGGTCCGGCGTGGCGTCGACCGCACCGTCGGTCGAGACCTTGATGGTGTCCTTGACGCGCACAGCGGGCGCTGCGGCGGCGAATTTCTTTGCCTTGACGACGGCGGCGCGGATGACTTCGTCGGTCACAAGAGGCCGTGCGCCGTCGTGGACGGCAACGAGCTGCGCCTTGTCCGACACGGCGGCAAGGCCCGCCATGACGGAGTCCGTCCGCGTTTCGCCGCCTGCGACGACCATGCGCATCTTGCCGTAGGCCGCGAGGTAGCGGCTGACCTTTTCCATCAGGTCCTTCTGCGTGACGACGATGATCTCGTCGATCAGGCTGCAGCGGTCGAACGCGTCGACGGTCCGGCAGATCACCGGCAGCTTTTCCAGCACCGTCAGGATCTTATTGGTCCCGCCCATGCGCGACGACGAACCCGCCGCAACGATGACGGCCGCGCAGTAGGGCCGCCCCAGCTTTTCCCGGATCGCAAGGCCCTTGCGGAGCCCTTCGCTGAACTTCATATCTCTTGTCTCCTGTGTTACAGTGCCTGCACGAGCCGCTTATAGGTCTCGCCGCGCACCATGAAATTTTTGAACTGGTCGAAGGCCGCGCACGCGGGCGAAAGCGTGACGATATCGCCGGGCACGCTGTGCGCCTGCGCAAGCTGCACGGCCTCGGCAAGCGTGGCCGCGTGCAGGATCTCCGGCTGGCCCGGCTGATATTCCGGGGCAGCGCAGACGGCCGCTTCGATCTTCTCCGCCGTCGCGCCGCAGAGGATGAGCAGGCGGACATGCCCGCAGATCTCCGGCCCAAGGGCGTCGAACGGGATCTTCTTATCGTAGCCGCCCGCGATCAGCACGAGCTTCTGGTGGAACGAGTGCAGACCTGCGATGGTCCGCGACGGGCTGGAGGCGATGGAGTCGTTATAATATTTGACGCCGTCCTTTTCCCGGACGAACTCGATGCGGTGCTCGACGCCCGCGAAGCTGCGGGCCACGGCGTCGATATCCTCGTCAGTGGCCAGACCCTCGACCGCGCAGGCGGCGGCCATATAGTTTTCGATGTTGTGGACGCCGGGGATGCGGATATCGGCGGCGTCCATGATCGGTCTGCCGTCCCGGAAGATCGTCCCGTCCTCCAGATAAACGCCGTGCGCGGGTCTTGCCTGCCGGGAGAAGAACTCCACGGCGCCGGGAGCGTCCGCGGCGAAGGCGCGGGTGATATCGTTGTCGTAGTTCAGGACGACCTTGCCGGACGCGTTCTGGTGTGCAAAGACGTTTTTCTTGGCCTGGACGTATTCGGCCATATCCTTATGCACGTCGAGGTGGTTGGGCGCGACGTTCGTCACGACGGCGATATCTGCCGAGCGCTCCATCGACATGAGCTGGAAGGAGCTGAGCTCCACGACGGCCAGATCCGTCGGCGTCATCTCCGCCGCCTGTGGCA
>UMAL01083658.1_pt1 | contig 10308 bp, 9 predicted proteins | sample 1963691 | NCBI WGS metagenome assembly UMAL01 (sample SAMEA4835914, study PRJEB28245) | human gut metagenome | biome: gut microbiome; material: fecal sample | place: Denmark | collected 2008
GACACATCTATAAAACCTTTATCTGTCAGGAATAAGTAGAAAAGCTCTGACATATATATAGAAAAGTACAGGGAACTGTTATCTGGTTCCAGTAATATACTGTGGGGTATGCCAGAGAAGAGGGAGGTGCAGCGGATGGAGGAACAGCAAAAGACTGTAAAGGCTCATAAGCTGGTGGTTAATAACCGGAAGACAAGTATGGTGACAGGTGTTCTGGATGTATTGTCTTTTGATTTGAATGAGATTCTTCTGGAAACAGAGCAGGGAATGCTGTTAGTAAAAGGAACAGACTTGCATGTGAACCGTCTCAGTGTGGAAAAGGGAGAAGTAGATTTGTCGGGAACAATAGACAGTGTTTCATATTCTAATATTTCACAGGCAAAGAAACAGGAAGAAAGCTTTTGGACAAAGATGTTCAAGTGAGGAAGAAAGAAGATGCTAAATATAAAAAAAGAACTGCTTGTCTTCTTCTGTGCCTGTCTTACAGGTGTGAATGTCCGGGCTGGGTACGAGATCCTGATTTTCTTAAGGAAAATGATAATACATAATAATCTGGTGAAAGGAATCGAGGATCTGTTCTACTGGATATTTATGAGTGCATATATTTTCTCACAGATATATGCAACTACGTATGGTAGTATCAGATGGTATTTTCTACTAGGTCTTGTATTTGGCGTTGCCATTATTCAGAAACTGATTTCGTCTGGAGAAAAAATACACAAAAAAACAAGGAAAAACCTTGAAATTATTAGAGAAAACAGATAGAATATTGATAATTGGGAAGTTTATAGGGGGACTCCGTCAGTGAAGGCAGGATTGATTTCCCGGTAACGTTAAGAGTGTATTATTTTAGGGTGAATTTTAGATGGCAAAGAAAAAAAGAGTGACTGGACGGCGCAGCCATACAAAGCAGAGACGTCCGAGTCCGTACAAAAGAAGCGTTCTTATGATTTTGTCAGTATTGTGTCTTCTTTCCGGTGTGCTGGGAGTGAATGCAGTAAAGCTTCATGCAAAGAATACAGCGTATAAACAGCAGGAAGCAGAACTGAAGACACAGATCAAAAGTGAGCAGGCAAGAGCAGAAGAGATCAAAGAATACGAGCAGTATGTACAGACAGATGATTACATGAAAGAGATCGCAGAAGATAAGCTGAATCTTGTTGATCCGAATGAAATCGTATTTAAACCAATCAAGTGAATAGTAATCGAATCTGCAAAGTCAGTGAAAGACGGATACAGAATTTTACGAAAGATAACTCCGGGAGAGAAAGTTCTCCTGGAGTTTTTCTTTTTACGCAAACAACGAGCCAAAATTCGTGCTTGCACGAGACCTTGGCGACTGTCGCGATAACTTGAGAAACTCGCGGAGTGTGTTTTTCACAGTTTGAGTAACGAGGGGGGATGGAAATGGAAAATGGACAGGTATTACATAGTAGTCTATATGTGGAACAGATTGATAAGTTTGCAGTTTCATTAAAACAGTTAGCGAAAACATTTTTGAAATTAGAAGAAAAAAAGCAGACATTTTCAGAAGAAGAGATTGATGAAATGTTTGCCTGCGTAAGAGAAGAAGTGTGTGAAAAATGTGAGAAAAACAGTTGGTGCTGGGGGGAAAACTATATTCAGATGTATCAGATGGGATACGAGATTCTTGCAGCAGTAGATCAGTATGGAAATGAACTGGATGCAGAGACAAAAAGAAAACTGATGCAGCGATGCATTATGGCTCCGCGGTTTTATCGGGGGATGCTTGACAGTTTTCACGAAGCAAGACAAAATATGATCTGGATCAATCGTATCGCAAGAAGCCGGGAAGGGTGTGCAGCCCAGCTTGATCTATTTGCAGATATGCTGCAAAATATGGCGAAAAATCTAGAAGACAGCATATTTACAGATGAAAGGTTGGGGAAACGGATCTTGTCTCAATTAAAAAGAAAAGGAATACGTGTACTTTCCATGCATTTTCTTGTGAATGGAGAGGGAAAATATGAATTGCATCTGACGATGCGCACCTGGAAAGCGGAAAAGATTCCGGTAAAAAGTCTGGCAGGGATTCTGAGTAATCTGACAGGAAGAAGATTGATTCCGGGAAAAGAAGGGGCGCAGTTGATCGGAGCGGATTATACAACAGTGGTCTTCCGAGAAGGACCATCCTATTACACAATATCCGGAATAGCAAGAATCGGAAAAGGCTGCAGTAATATTTCAGGGGACAGTTTTACGATGATGGATCTTCCGGGTGGTAAAAGGGGAGTTGCATTGTCAGATGGCATGGGATGTGGGCAGGCTGCCTGTCGGGAAAGCACACTTGTGATAGAACTTCTCGAAGAACTTCTGGAAGCGGGATTTCCGGAAAAGACTGCGATCCAGATGATCAATACAACACTGGTCTGCGGAAGAGAAGAAATCCATTACTCTACGATCGACCTTACAGTGTTTGATCTGTATACAGGGGAATGTGAATTGATCAAGGCAGGCGCATCCTCAACTTTTATCCGAAGAAAGGATCAGATTGAGCATCTGACATCGACAAGCCTTCCGATCGGAGTGATGAATTCACTTGAAATAGATTCAGTGAAACGGCAGTTGACGGATGGAACGTATGTAATCATGCTGACAGATGGAGTGCTGGATGCACTTCCGGTAGGAGAGCAGGACTTCCTTCTTGAAACAATCATAAAAGGAACGGAAATACGAAACCCAAAGGAACTGGCCAGACACATTTTACAGCAGGTACTTAACTGGACAGGAAAAGAACCGGAGGATGATATGTCAGTTTTGGTTGCAGCTTTGTGGAAATGCAGAAAGTAGTCATTGACATAGAAGTAACCGTTAACGTATAGTTGAGGTATGATGGATAAAAGATTAGAAAAGATTGAAAACTATATCAGACAATATCATATGATAGAAAAAGGGGACAGGATTGTCATAGGTGTATCGGGTGGCGCAGACTCTGTATGTCTGCTGATGGCACTTTGTTCATTGCAGGAAAAGCTGGGATTTCAGGTGCTTGTCTGCCATGTGAATCATGAACTGCGCGGGGAGGAGGCTGCACAGGATGAGGCATATGTGGAAATGCTTTGTCATAAAATGCAGGTTCCTTTTTTTGCATTTCATGAAAATGTGGAATTAATTGCAAAAAAGCGGAAAGAATCATTGGAGGAAGCAGGCAGATATGTGCGAAGACAGGCATTTGAACAACTCTGTAAAGAACAGGGCGGGACAAAGATTGCAACAGCGCATCATAGTAATGACAATGCAGAAACAATGCTTCTTAACATGGCAAGAGGAACCGGGCTTCGCGGATTGTGTGGGATAAGACCAGTGTATGGAAAATGGATTCGCCCACTTCTGGAATTGTCCAGGGAAGAGATTGAACAGTGGTTGAAAGATTGTGATATCAGATATTGTGTTGACGAAACGAATCAGGAAGATGAATACACAAGGAACCGGATTCGTCATCATGTAATTCCGACATTAGAAGAACAGGTTAATACAAGGACGGTAGAACATTTTGTGAAGCTCAGTGAACAGGCAGAAGAAATCTATGAATATCTGGAAAAACAGACAGATCAGGCATGGAATATCTGTGTAAAACAGACAGACGGACTTCAAAGCAGGAAAGAAATATTTCTCAAGGCAGAGGAAATGAAACACCTTGATCCTGTGATAAAGAAATTACTGATCCAAAGATCAGTAAGTGAAGTGGCAGGGGCACAGAAAGATATTGAAAGCAGGCATATCCTGGCGGTACTGCAACTGTTTGAACGGCAGACAGGACGGCAGATCGATCTTCCGTATAGTGTTACAGCCAAAAGAATGTATGAGGGAGTTCTGCTTGCAAAAGGTGATAAAAAAGTTACATCTGTACATCAGAAAGAGAAAAGAAAAGAAGAGAGTAATTTTGTTCTACAGCTTCAGATTCCGGGAGAAACAAAGATCCCGGGAACAAATTTGAAAATCTGCTGTACAATCAGCGGTGAAAATGAGAAGAATTCAGCAAAAGCGATACCACAAAAAAGCTACACGAAATGCTTTGATTATGATATAATAAAAAGCAGTCTCTGTGTGAGATACAGACGACCCGGAGATTATTTTACAATTGATGGGGAAGGAAAGAAAAAGAAGCTGAAGAGTTACTTTATTGATGAGAAGATTCCGCAAGAAGAACGGGACAGACAGCTTCTGATCGCAGAGGAAAGCCACATCGTATGGATTCCGGGCAGAAGGATGAGTTCGTACTACCAGGTGGGAGACCAGACGAAAAAGATTCTTAAGATAAAGATTATGGAGGAATAGAACAATGGCTGAGAAGATTAAAGTGTTAATTTCAGAGGAAGAAGTAGATGCAAGAATTCGTGAACTCGGAGAAAAGATCAGTAAAGAGTATGAAGGAAAGCAGATCCATCTGATCTGTGTTCTGAAAGGTGGAGTATTCTTTATGTGCGAACTTGCAAAGAGAATTACAGTTCCGGTATCTATGGACTTTATGTGTGTTGGAAGCTATGGAGACGGAACAAAATCCAGTGGTGTTGTAAGACTTGCGAAAGATCTGGATGAGTCTATTGAGAATAAGGAAGTATTGATCGTGGAGGATATCATTGATTCCGGTAATACACTGTATTATCTGATGGACGTACTTCGTCAGAGAAAGCCGGCAAGTCTCCGTCTTTGCACATTGCTTGATAAACCAGACCGCCGTGTGAAAGATGTGCACGTAGACTGGACAGGATTTGAGATTCCGGATGAGTTCGTAGTTGGATACGGACTGGATTATGCACAGAAGTATAGAAATCTTCCATACATCGGAGTAGTAGAAGTCGCAGAATAGAAAGGAAGCAATAATAAATTGAATAATGACAGAAAAAGCAGAGGTCTGAGTGGGGCAACGATCATCAGTTTTGTTGTGATCCTTGTTGTGGTTCTGTGGATGGCGAACCAGCTTCAGATGCATCAGCAGGAGATGACATATACCTCCTTTGTCTCTGCAGTACAGGGAAAAAACGTTTCTGATGTCTACATCAATCAGAACAGTGCAGTTCCGACAGGAACCGTCTCTGTTACATTGAAAGATGATGGTAATACAAGGAAAGTGAATGTGTCAGATGTTGAGCAGGTAGAGAAGCTTCTGACAGAGAATCAGGTGGAGTACAGGCTTTCGGATGTACCGAAGGATTCTATGTTGACAACAGTTGTAGTTCCGATGCTGATCACACTTGGTGGAGTATTTCTGATCTTTTTCCTGATGAGCCGTCAGAACGGCGGGGGAAATTCTAAGGCGATGAACTTTGGAAAGAGCCGCGCAAAGATGAGTACGAAGAATGAGATCAAGGTTACATTTCGTGATGTTGCAGGATTGAGAGAAGAGAAGGAAGAACTGGAGGAGATCGTAGATTTTCTGAAAGATCCGAAGAAATACATCCAGGTTGGAGCACGTATCCCAAAAGGGGTTCTTTTAGAAGGACCTCCGGGAACCGGTAAGACACTTCTTGCAAAGGCTGTAGCCGGTGAGGCAGGAGGACCATTTTTCAGCATTTCGGGCTCAGATTTCGTTGAGATGTTTGTTGGTGTGGGTGCTTCCCGTGTCCGTGATCTGTTCCAGGATGCGAAGAAGAACGCACCATGTATCATATTTATTGATGAGATCGATGCAGTCGCAAGACGCCGCGGAAGCGGTCTTGGCGGTGGTCATGATGAGCGTGAGCAGACCCTGAACCAGCTCCTTGTAGAGATGGATGGATTTGGTGTAAATGAAGGCATTATCGTAATGGCAGCGACAAACCGTAAGGATATTCTGGATCCTGCAATCTTAAGACCGGGAAGATTTGACCGTGATGTCCTTGTCGGACGTCCGGATGTAGGGGGCAGAGAAGAGATCCTGAAAGTTCATGCGAGAAATAAGCCGCTTGGAGATGATGTGGATCTGAAGCAGATTGCCCAGACAACGGCAGGATTTTCAGGAGCAGATCTTGAGAATCTTCTCAACGAGGCTGCAATTCTGGCAGCGAAGGAGAACCGGGTGTACATTCAGCAGTCTGATATCCGTCATGCATTTGTGAAGGTCGGAATCGGTCCGGAGAAGAAGAGCCGTATCGTTTCTGAGAAAGAACGCAGGATTACAGCTTATCATGAAGCCGGACACGCGATCTTGTTCCATCTGCTTCCGGATGTAGGACCGGTTTACAGCGTATCTATCATTCCGACAGGCGGAGCCGGCGGATATACGATGCCGCTTCCGGAGAAGGATGATATGTTCAATACAAAGGGGCATATGCTTCAGGAAATTACAGTTTCCCTTGGCGGACGTGTTGCAGAAGAAGAGATTTTTGATGATATCACAACGGGAGCTTCCCAGGATATCAAGCAGGCAACAGCAATTGCAAAATCAATGATCACGAAGTTCGGTATGTCTGAAAGACTGGGGCTGATCAATTATGATAATGACAGCGATGAAGTATTCATTGGACGTGATTTCGGTCATACATCAAGAGGGTATGGCGAAAAAGTGGCCGGAACGATTGATGAAGAAGTGAAACGTATTATTGATGAGTGTTATTTGAAAGCGCGTACACTTATTCAGGAGTATCATCCGGTACTCGAGAAGTGTGCACAACTGCTTCTTGAGAAGGAAAAGATAACAAGAAGTGAATTCGAAGCACTGTTTGCAGACAGTGAGGTTGAAGGATAGTAGTCATTATATGTATTTAGAATAAGATACCCTCTGCCGGCGGGCAATCCCGTGTTGGCCGGGGGTATTTTGGTTCTATTTTAGAATAGTTTTAAGAATTGAGTTAAAGGAGGCTAAACAGGTGAATAGAGAAGCACTGTTTTGTGACGGTACAGGTGATTATGTCTGTCCGGCAGAGCCTGAGATAAATGAAAAAGTAGTGTTGCGATTTCGTACGGCACATAATGATGTTGATGAAGTGAAACTTCACATCGGAGAACAGGAGTATCCTATGTGGAAGACACGTACGAACGGTGAATTTGACTTTTACGAGATTGAGTATCAGCTTGGTGAGGATATCTTAAGATATTGTTTTGAAATCAAGCAGGGAGCAGAAATCTGTTTTTATAGTAGGTATGGAATAACGGGGAAAAAAGAAAACTATTATGATTTTATTATTTCGCCGGGATTTAAAACACCCGAGTGGGCGAAAGGTGCTGTGATGTACCAGATCTTTGTTGATCGTTTTTATAATGGAGATCCGACAAATGATGTAGAGGATAACGAATATATTTATATTGGGGCACCAAGCCGCAAGGTGAAGGACTGGAATCAGGCACCGGAGGCAATGGATATCCGTAATTTTTACGGCGGGGATTTACAGGGTGTTTTAGATAAGCTGGATTATCTGCAGGATCTTGGAGTTGAAGTTATTTACTTCAATCCGTTGTTTGTTTCTCCGTCGAATCATAAGTATGATATTCAGGATTATGATTACATAGATCCGCATTATGGAAAGATTGTTGTGGATGACGGAGAAGTACTTCCGGCAGGTGCAAAGGATAATATCCATGCGACAAAGTATCAGCAACGCACAGGAGATATCCGCAATCTTGAGGCAAGTAATCAGTTGTTTATCAAACTGGTAGAAGAGATGCATAAGCGTGGAATGCGTGTAATTCTGGATGGTGTATTCAATCATTGTGGCTCTTTTAACAAATGGATGGACAGAGAACGTATCTATGAGCCGCAGCCGGATTATCCGAAGGGAGCATATGTAAGTAAAGAAAGTCCATATAACAGCTTTTTCCTGTTCCATGATGCGAGAAATGAGCTCTGGCCTTACAACGGAACATATGATGGCTGGTGGGGACATGATACATTGCCAAAGCTCGATTATGAGGATTCACCACAGCTTGAGCAGTACATTATGGATATCGGAAGAAAATGGGTATCACCGCCGTATAACGTAGACGGATGGCGTCTTGATGTTGCAGCGGATCTTGGATTCAGTAATGAATACAACCATATCTTCTGGAAGCGATTCCGAAAGGAAGTTAAGGATGCGAATCCGGATGCAATTATATTAGCAGAACATTATGGAGATCCGCAGGATTGGCTTCAGGGAGATGAGTGGGACAGCGTTATGAATTATGACGCATTTATGGAACCGCTGACCTGGTTTTTGACCGGTATGGAGAAGCATAGTGATGAATATCGTCCGGATCTGTGTGGAAATGCTGATAACTTTGTCGGAGCGATGCGTCATTTTATGGCAAGTATGCTGACACCATCTCTTCAGGTGGCAATGAATGAACTTTCAAACCATGATCATTCTCGTTTCCTGACACGTACGAACCACAAGGCAGGGCGCGTGGCACAGCTTGGAACAGAAGCAGCTGAAAAGGATGTGAATAAGGCAATCTTACGAGAAGCGGTTATTATGCAGATGACCTGGATCGGTGCGCCGACGATTTATTATGGTGATGAGGCAGGACTTTGTGGATTCACCGACCCGGATAACCGGAGAACTTTCCCATGGGGGAACGAAGATAAGGAACTTCAGGCATTCCATAAAGAAGTGATCCGTATCCACAAGGAAGAGAAACCGCTGAAAAAAGGTTCTATCAAGTTACTGGCGTCAGATGAAAATCTGCTGGCCTATGGAAGATTTGAAGCAGATGAACAGATTGTCGTTGTTGTGAATAACAGTGATGAACTTCGTACAGTGACCGTACCGGTATGGTATGCGGGTGTAGAGATGGAAGGACGGATGAAACGACTGATCTACTCTTATGAAAACGGTTATACGACAGAATATGACGAGTATATCGTACAAGATGGAGAGATTGTCCTGAATATGGGATCTCATTCAGCAATCGTATTAAAGCCGGCAGAAGCATTGAGATTGATGCCGTAAGAAGTGGAACGGTATTTTGCAGATAAAGAAAGAGCATTATACAAGAATAATAAAAATACGGGATGAGCAGTTTTAATATCTGTTCATCCCGTATTTGTTACTATCATTATTTTGTCAGAACCTCTGCCCCATTCTCAGTGATGAGTACCATGTACTCAATCTGGGCAGAAAGACCATCATCCATTGTATAAATAGTCCAGTCATTGTCCTCATCTACGAAGAAGTCAGGGCTGCCTTCGTTGATCATAGGCTCAATCGTGAACATCATACCTGGAACGAGAAGCATCTCACTTCCCTTTGGTGTCACATAGCTGACAAAAGGATCTTCATGGAATTCCAGACCGACACCGTGTCCGCCGATATCCTCTACAACAGAGTATCCGTTTGCACGGGCATGTGTATTGATCGCATCTGCGATATCACCTAAATGTCCCCAAGGCTTCGCAGCCTCAAGTCCAAGCTTCACACACTCTTCTGTGACGCGGACGATGCGCTCTGCACGTTCAGATACTTTTCCCATCTTGAACATACGGGATGCATCAGAAAAATATCCGTCAAGAATAGTGGATACATCAACATTGATGATATCTCCCTCTTCCAGAATGATATTCTCATCCGGAATGCCGTGACAAATCTCATTATTAATAGAAGTACACACGCTCTTAGGGAATCCCTGATAATTGAGCGGAGCCGGGATACCACCGTGTTCTTTTGTGAAACGATATACGATGTCATCAATCTCCTGTGTGCTCATTCCAATGTGGATCTGTCTTGCTACTTCATCCAGGATCGCTGTATTAAGCTCAGCACTTTTTCTGATCTTTTCAATCTGGAATGGAGTTTTTAAAATCTTACGTGTCGGAACAATCTCACCACGTTCAGCATGCATCATTATCTTTTCTTCAATCGGCATATGGCATTTCTTATACTTCTTGCCGCTGCCGCACCAGCACAATTCATTTCTTTCCATGATATTACCTCTTCTAAAAATCACTTATTTTCTCAGTTTCTACTTATTTTATCACAAAATTCGACAAAAAGATACATGTTATGCTTGCCGAGAACGTAAAAATATAGTACGATTAAGATTCAGATAGGAGTGATAATGCATATGTGGTATTGGGCGATTATGGTACTGCTGATTTTAGGAAGTATCGCACTTCTTTGCAGTACATTTATAAGTGTAAAAAAGAATAAGGCACAGGACGCAGAACGGAGAAAGCAGTCCAGGAACGGAAAGCGTTACAAGGCAGATCAGGGATATGATCCAGAAGAGGATCAGCCGCAGGGAAAGAAGAGACGCAGTTCAGGGCAGAACGGTTCTATGGATTCAGCGAAGCGTTCTTCTAAAAAAAGAAGACAGTGGAAGATTATCCTGGAAGATCTGGATACATGGCAGAAATATAGCTTCATATTCTATGATGAAGTGGGAATCGGAAGA
>UMAL01075377.1_pt1 | contig 10095 bp, 9 predicted proteins | sample 1963691 | NCBI WGS metagenome assembly UMAL01 (sample SAMEA4835914, study PRJEB28245) | human gut metagenome | biome: gut microbiome; material: fecal sample | place: Denmark | collected 2008
TTTTTCACCGTTGGTCGCATTCGGTGTAAGCGCGGTGGCTGCTTCAGCCCGGACATCCTGTGTGTCTAGTAAGTTCGTATCTTTTTTCATGTCATGCCTCCATGTGGGATATTTTGCTGTTTTTTGCCGGAAGGGAAAGTGGCCGGTGAGAAGCAGCAATTTTTTTGTAAAGCCTACTTGACAAGGAACAACTGTTCCCATATACTAAGAACAACAGTTCGTGAACTTCTGTTCCTATAATACAATAAGAAGTTGTAGAAGTCAATAGGGAAATGAACTTCTGTTCCTTTTTATTATGGTATGGGATGTAACTGTGGCTGTAACATGGACTTAGCATAACGCAACTTCGAGTTAAGAAATGCAATAAAAGCAACAAAACAAAATCATTGCGTAATATTGACAAGTATGCAATGAGGTGCTACTATATAAACAGAGGAGGTGTGACACCGATGGGAAGAAAGAAGATAACGAATCTTTTTCCTGATTACATTCGGACGGGAAAGGCTGACCTGGAAGTGCTGAGTCAGTTGGTTCTGAGTGCAAAGGGAGAACGGTCGATGAATGACTTTGCGAATGAGTGCGGGGTAAACACATCGACGATTTCCCGTATTATCAATATGAAGAACACAACCGCCTGTTCTGATGAGGTGTTGGTGGCGATATCAAAGGCTGCAGATCCGAACAGTGGGGTCACACTGGAGAAACTGCTGGCGGCAAACGGAATGGTGAAACTTGTTCCTGCTGGTACAGAGGGAGCGGTTGTCTCTCCATCTCAGATTGTTTTTGGCTTGGCGGATATCGCAGAAGAGCAGAATATTGAGCCAGATCCCAATTCATCAAATACGTTCTTACGGAATGCAGCGAAGACGCTTACCGGATATATGTTAGAGCAAAATTACAGGGAAACGCTGCAGAACGCATTCCTTATGAACGGCTATTTTGTAGAACTGGTTTCCTACGAAAATATGATCTGGCCAAGAACCAAACATTATATGGCTGATTTCGCAATTCGGACAAATGCTCTTTTGGAAGAAGGCATTGATACATGGCTGTTTGAGTGCAAGTCTTATACGGCAGGAATCGGCAGAGGTACGATTAGCAAGATGAATCAGCTGTTTGCGATGGCATATATGGAGAGTCCTCGTGAGCATGGCATTAAGGTTTCAGTAGTAGTAAACCATGTGGCTATGATTGAACAGGCGAGAGAGTATTATGCTGGGTGCAGGATTAGAGATTATTTCTCTTTTATTCTGATTGATCCGGTGAACCGATGTGTGAAAGATGAATTTTGCATTCCGCGAATCGATGGAACAGAGAAGTCAGTGTTTAAGGTACAAGATGGGAGATGAGGATATTGATTTCAAAATGTGGAATTTATACGTCGCAAGGAAAGCGGGTGCTCCTTGCAACCCGTGCAGTTGTAAATGGCCGTAAGGCTGTTGCCTATGTGAAGAACGGGCAATTGCAGGGGTATGAGTACCTGGATGATTTTAATGAGCAATGTTATTCTGGTCCGTACATGACCTTTGAAGACAAAAAGGAACAGCTCAGGATGTGACTGATCCCAGTAACCGCTTGACTCACCGCAGGACGTGTGAGCCAGCCTGATTGAATTTACACCTGCCTGCAGGTGCTGCCCGGATATGCTGGAAAGCGTAGTGTGCGTGGTAAGCCGAGGTAGACTTTAGATGATCTTAGTTTAGGTTGTCTTGGGTCTGCCTCGGCTTTTTTTGTTATCTGAGTTTACAAAAGCGATGCTGAGAGCATCTTTACATCACGCAGACGTCTAAAAAATATGAAATACTGGGTTATTACTTAGTAGTGGAAATCCAGCTTAGTGGGAGAAAGGGTGAAGTTCCAAGGAGATTCTGATGATAAATAGAACATATGCAGTATGCACAAAAAAACGACTTGATTCTGAACTATATGACAAAATTTTCCAGAACCTATTTACGGACGGAATTATATCTGATATAATTAAATTTACCACAAATTGTGGAAAAGTTTAATTGTATAAATATATCGAAATCGTAGTCATATAGGAGGTGTACTGAGAAAGATAGTTGATTGATGCCACAATGCTCACCAGATAATTGGGTGAGCGAACGGCGTACAAAGATTACATATTTAGTAAAATTAATTATTTATTTACTGTTGAATTGGCGGCATAGTGCCGCAGGAAAATCTATTAAATAGTTTGAATTAAATAGTTTAAATTAATTTTTACTAATTTGTTGGGTCGAAGTACGCTTGTTTGAGGTTGAAAAGTAACTATCAATCTGGTACATGCCGGTACATATAGATAAAAGAATCTGTAGACCGGAGTAAATAAAGAAACAAGTATTGTAGCATTCGATGCACTTGAATCTTTATTTGCTCCGGTCTTTTTGTCGTTTATGGACAGAAGGCGGAAGGGTACCATATTTGGATAAGTACAAAGGAAATGGAGGTTGCCCATCCAGAGCAATTAAAAAAGTTATCTGAAAAAATGAATTAGACCGGAAAGAAACCTAGGTCGGATATAATCAAGTAAAAGTACGAAAGAGGAAGGAGGTGAGCAGCATGGTCGATATTCACAGCGAAGAATATATATTGGGTCAGAATATAAGAAAGTACCGATTGCGGCTGGGATGGTCGCAGGCAGATTTGAGCAATGCGGTGGATATTGACCGAGCTGACATCTCCAAGTATGAGAATGGAGCGAAAGGTATAATGAGCAGCACACTGCTGCGTAAATTTGCAAAAGCCCTTGGCGTTTCAATGGACGCACTGATGGACGAAGAAGAGCCAGAAAACACAGCAGTTTCAATTCAAGAAAAATATGAGAAGTTGAGCTCCAGGCATCAAGAGATGGTAAAAGAAACCATTGATGCGTTCTTATTCCAAGAAAGTCATGTGGCTATGGCTGGTTAAGTACCGTACAGATCAAAAGTGTCTGTGCGGTATTTTTTTGCCTTTTTTACTGCCGATATAGGGCTTTCACAGAGTCGATATGAAAATGTGGCGAATTCGCCACAGAAGTGTGGCTTATCTGCCATCTGCAAGAGCCTTTCCAACTGGTAGACTATAAACAGTTCAAGGGACAAGCCCACAGAGCCAAAACGAAAGCACCTGTCGGCAGTACCTCGGACAAATTAAAAAAATATCGAAGCCCGATTCTAGAGCAGGCGAAGGATACCATAAGCGATCTGACAGCACAGCAGAGTTATTTGCTGGAGCTGGAGGACTGAACATGGGATCATTCTAACCTTCTTTAGAACCGGGCTTTTTGCGCCTTTTTGACCGCAGAGTCTGTCCGTTTCATGAGGATGCGGCGAATCTGCCATGCATGTTCTTCAAAGCCAGAGCTTTCAGTATCCTTCCCTCCCAGAAGTCCGGGGGAAAGGACAAAACAATGATGAACATGATGACTGGAGCAGTAGCAATCAACGGTGGAGTAGGTGTGATGGAGGTTCGCCAGCCGCAGGTGGCAGTCAGCCAGATGGCAGCAAGCGCGGCACAGGCTGCAGAGCAGGTGGCTCTGAATGCACACATCACCCTGCGTGAGCTGAAAGGAATGATCGACACTGTGGTGGAGAAGAAGCTCCCGACTTTCAAGACCCTCATGGAGATGAACCCGGTGGCAGTAGCCCGCACGAGCGTGAACGGTGCAAAGCTGACGGCCTATGAAAACGGCTATGCAGTTTACGAGGTGGACAGTGCCCACACTGTCATGGCCGTGGATCGCTGCGGAGATTACCGCTACGATTTCACCGATGGCACACACCAGATCGTGCCGGCAGAGACCTTCGAGGATGCCGAGTGGAGCCTGCGCCTTCTGATGGAAGGGGAGAAGCGTATGGAACATAACCTCAGTAAGACTGCTGCAAAGTTTGAGCAGGTGCCGCTGGAGTGCGATGGCTCTGACTGGTCCGCTTCTATTATGGTGGATTTTTTGGATGAAGACAATGCCGAGATGCTGGCAGACAAGGAACTGCGCCGTCTGTATGCTGCCATGAGCAAGCTGACCGAGCGTCAGATGGAAGTGGTCCAGCTCTACTTCTATAAAGGTATGACCCAGCAGGAGATCGCAGAGGAAATTGGTATCGGTCGCCGCTCTGTTGGAAACTGCCTGGAAGGTGCTTTGAAAAAAATTAGAAAAAACTTTTAAGGAAAGTACCTCCCAAACAGCTCCAAACGGTGTGCTTTATGTAAGGATACAAAATCCTCAATACATCAAGGAGGTAAGAACCTATGAAAGCAGTAAGCGATAAGGTCATCCAGCAGACCACCGATTCGATTGAGCGTCCACCCGGCGGGGGAGATCCGGCTACTGAACCGGATGCCGCAGCCGTGGGTGCGGATACAGTAAACAAAGCGGCTGCAACGACACCGAAGAAAATTTTCGTCTGCTCGCCATACCGACCGACTTCAAAAACAGAGGAATGCAGGAAAGATGAGCTGATGGCGAATATCAACCGCGCCAAGACCGCCTGCAGGATTCTCACCACACTGGGGTTTCTCCCAATGGCTCCACATCTGTACTTCACCCAGTTCTTAAAGGATGAGGATGCACAGGAGCGTAACACCGGCATGAAGCTGGGAATGCGCTGGCTGGAGGATGCGGACGAGCTCTGGGTGTTCGGTAACACGATATCCGAGGGGATGGCGGCAGAGATCGAGAAAGCGCATGAGCTGAACAAGCCGGTACGCAACCTGCCGGAGCCGGGGCGAGTGGTCGAACTGCTCTTAAAGAGCATCTCGGAACAGTACCATGTTCCGCTGGATGATAGGAAAGCTAAAAACAGCAATGGGCAGCAGGAAGCTGCAGAAAGTGAGGAAAACAATGGCTAACGAAAAGAAGAACGGGACTCTGGAGGAGATCATCATGGAAATGCTCAAGGAGGGCAAGGCTGTCCGCATTCCTCTCAAGGATGTAGTGGATAAGCTGCAGGAGAACGTTAAGGCTGCGGAAGATGCGCAGGAGGCAGTTCAGCCGGAAACTGAGAAGTCGGAAGCGGTGCCGCAGGGCGGACAGGTAAAGACCGGGCCGATCAACATCCACATCGACAGCCTGCATATCCACATGGATGAGCGCATGACTTCCTACAACAACTTCGAGGGTGACTCCGATGAAACCGATGAGCCTGATGCGGACGATCCGGAGGATATTGATGTGGATGCGATGATCGGTCTCATCAAGGCAAAGACCGGGCTGTGCGAGAAGGTCATTCTGGCAGTGCTGGCCGCCCAGGAGGAGTACCTCGATTCCATTTGGGGTGAGAACATGGATGAGGAGGACAAGGCATGATGGATGAGATGAATGTTCTGAATGCTCCAAAGAAGGTCGTGGACGGGCTGACCGAGGTTTTTGAAGGACTCGCCCAGATGTTTGAAGGCGTGTCTGACCAGCTTGAACTTCTGGGCGCAGATGCTGCCCCGGAGGATAAGCGTATCTTCCCGATCGTGAATCAGGAAGCTCCTGCCGTGTCTGAGAAGAAAGGTGCAGCAGCATCGCACCCCCGCAAGAAGCCGATCAAGAAGATCCGAAAGGTCGAGGAAGCTTCGGACAAGCTGGAGGAACCTGTCACTGACAGCAACAGCGATGCCACTGCAGACATACAGCCGGATGCCGAGAACAGTGCCGGGGAAGCAGAGGAAGAAGAAAACTTCCGGGCGGATGATGCTGATGATCTTCCGTGGAGCAAGGATACCGGTCAGGTGAAAGAGACCGGCCAGAAGAACGAGACGACTGATAAGACCAGACAGCCTGATAAGGCGCAACAGGCCAAGCAGGAATCACCTGCTGCCGCTACGACATCGTCTGCGGTGACGATCACCAAGGATGATATCACAGCGGTCATTGTGGCGAAGATCAAGAAGAAGCGTGATAACAACGAGAAGATTGGTCAGCTTCTGAAGACCTATGGTGTCGCCCAGCTGTCTGATCTGCCTGCGGAGAAGTACGAAGCATTTCTGGCTGATGTCTCCCAGATTTAAGGGAGGTCATGATGCCAGAAGTACACGCAATCCTGTCTGCTTCCAGCTCGAAGCGGTGGCTGAACTGTACGCCATCGGCAAGGCTGGAGCAGAACTTTCCAAATGAATCCTCGGTGTATGCTGAGGAAGGAACAGCCGCCCATGCGCTGGGTGAGTATAAGCTCCGCAAGTACCTGCATGAGAGGGTGCAGCATCCGACCTCCGAGTACGAGAACGAGGAGATGGAAGCGAACACTGACATTTACGCAGAGTTCACCATTTCAACGGTGGAGCGCATCAAGGAAACCTGCCCGTATCCACTGGTCATGGTGGAGGAGCGGCTCGATTACAGCTATCTGGTTCCATCTGGCTTCGGTACCGGCGACTGCGTGATCATCGCAGACGGGACACTGTATGTCATGGATTACAAGAACGGCAAAGGCGTATTCGTTAGCTGTGACCACAATCCGCAGATGATGCTGTACGCTTTGGGTGCTTATCACGCCTACGGATACCTGTACAACATCAAGCAGGTGTCCATGACCATTATCCAGCCGCGACTGGAAAATATCTCAACGTATGAATGCAGTGTGGAGGAACTGCTGGACTGGGCGGAGACATATGTCAGACCGAGGGCGAAGCTGGCCTTTGAAGGAAAAGGTGAGCAGGTTCCCGGTGACTGGTGCCGGTTCTGCAGGGCGAGAACTTCCTGCAAAGCCTGTGCCGAAGAAGCTCTGGCACTGGTGAAGGAAGAATTTCTGGATCTGGACGAAGGTGTTCTTACCGATGAGGCGGAGGAGACCGATGCCACAGCAGCTTATAATCCGGACACCTCCGCACCGACCTTCAAGTCCCCGGCACTCCTTTCCAAGACGGACATCGAAAAGATGCTCCCGACCCTGAACCGTATTGAGTCCTGGATCGAAGCCATCTTTGCCTATGTCAGTTCCGAAGCTATCAATCACGGAGTTGCATGGGATGGCTACAAGGTGGTCGAGGGTAGGAGCAAGCGGCAGTTCCTTGACACAAAGTCGGTGGTGGCCGCAGCAGAAAAAGCCGGATACACCGACATTTACAAGACTGAGCTGATCTCCCTGACTGAGTTTGAAAAGCTCATGGGGAAGAAAAAGTTCAAAGAGATTCTGGGAGAGTATGTGGTTAAGCCGCCAGGTAAGCTGGCGCTTGTACCAAACTCCGATCCCAGAGAGGCAGTCGATCTGGAAACTGCCGAGGATGAGTTCACGCCCCTTGACTGAGGCTGGACATAGAAAACCACATTACACAACAGGATGCCGCAGTCAGATGAGAGGCGCGGCATCACAAAAGAATTTGGAGGATTTTTATTATGGCTAAGAAAATTACCAGTGCAACGAAGCTCGTTATCCCGTGCCGTATCTCTTTTGCCAATATCTTCGAGCCGAAGAGCATCAATGGCAGTGAGGCGAAGTATTCCGTTTCCTGTCTGATCCCGAAGGACGATAAGAAGACCCTGCTGGCGATCCACAAGGCGGTCGAAGCAGCGAAGGAAGATGGCAAGGTCCGCAAGTGGGGCGGTAAGCTCCCTCCGAACCTGAAACTTCCGCTGCGTGATGGTGACATTGACCGTCCGGATGATGAGAATTATCAGGAGCACTTCTTCCTGAATGCCACCAGCAAGGACGCACCGCAGGTTGTTGACCGTCACGTCCAGCCTGTGGTTGACCCGATGATGGTCTACTCCGGCTGTTTCTGCAATGTCAGCGTCAATTTTTACCCGTTCAATGCCAACGGTAACCGCGGCGTAGCGGTAGGTCTGGGCAATATCCAGTTCGTCAAGGATGGCGACCGTCTGTCTGGACGTGCATCTGCAGACGCTGACTTCGATGCCCTGGAAGATGACGAGGATGTTCTGGGCGGAGACGCCGGTGAGGAACTGCCGGATTACCTGCGTTAAGCACGGACAATTTGTACACAGCTAAGTAAGCAGGCCGGGGGATGTGTCAGAACATCTCCCGGTTTTTACATGAAAAATTGATTCACATGACGGATTGATTCAAACGAAGGGGTGAGATTTTTGAAAGAAATATTGGTCGATATTGAGACTTACAGTGAGGTGGACATCGGAAAATGTGGTCTGTACCGCTATGCTACGGACCTCAGCTTTGAGATCCTGCTGATTGCCTGGGCAACCGATGAGGGAGCCGGCTTTGGTGAAACCAAGTGCGCTGACCTTGCATCAGGAGAAACCATTCCAATGGAACTGCTGGAGGCATTTCAGTCCGGAAGTGTGCGGCTGATCGCACACAATGCTGCCTTTGAACGTGTCTGTTTCTCTGTTCATCTGAACCGGTACTGTCCCGGACAGTATCTGAAACCGGGAGATTTTCTTTCGCCGGATAGCTGGATCTGCACGATGGTCATGGCAGCATCGCTGACTTTGCCGCTGGCACTGAAGGATGTCGGTACAGTACTGAAGACCAGCCAGCAGAAAGACAAAGAAGGTGAGCGGCTCATCAAGCTGTTTTCTGTACCGTGCAAGCCGACCAAGTCAAATGGGATGCGCACCCGGAATCTCCCGGAGCATTACCCGGCGGACTGGGCGAAGTTTAAGTATTACTGCATTCAGGATGTCAACACCGAGGTGGACATCTACAAACGGCTGAAGAAGTTTCCGATGCCGGAACTGGAATGGCAGCACTACCGCACCAATGAGCGCATCAATGACCGTGGTGTGCGGATCGACACGGAACTGGTACAGGAAGCAATCACCTGTGACCTGATGCTCTCCGATGCCATGAGCAAAAAAGCCTATGAACTAACCGGGCTTGAGAATCCTAACTCTGTGTCCCAGCTCAAGACTTGGCTGGAGGAGCGCGGCATCCCGATGGACACGCTGGGCAAAAAAGATGTCGCCCAGATGATCACCGAGCTGGATAAGAACGGCGTGGATGCTGAGGCAATGGATATGCTGCCCAACATTGGGGTCAGACCGTGCGTCCAGCTAAGGGTATATAGTCCGGTGGGTGGAAGCCCCATCAAATAAGCTGCTAACCACAGCATTTGAAGCGAGTCTTGAGTCTGTCGCGGTAACGTTGCAGGCTAAGCGTAGACAGCAAGATAACAGGGATAGCTATTGAGCACCGAAATCCCAAAGTCACCAGAGGGTCGACATCGTGGTCTGGATGGAAGACAACATATGTATTTATCGTTATGGTGAGATTTTACATACCTCTGCGGTGTTGGTTGGAACTATTCATGTTATACAGGGAATATATATCAACTGGAGAGAACCTGCATTTTCTTCTGTAGTGTGTAAACAGAAAGTATGCCTGACAACCAAAAGAAGGATGGTAAAAGAAATGCAGGTAGTCGGAGGCCCGAATATTACCGATGAAGGTATGAACAAAATAAATACCAGAGGGAAGTCGAGAGAGAAGTGTTCCTCACAGTTCTGGCCTGCGAAACTATATCAAAGAGGAAACATTAGCTATACACAGAGATAGGGGAACTAATGGAAACGAAATTGGCGAGAATATCACAATTATCAAAGGAAAATCCTGATATGGTATTTACGTCTTTAGGACATTTGATTAATAAGGAAATGCTTAAGAGCTGCCATACCCAGATGGATGGAACGAAAGCTGTAGGAATTGATGGGATTACCAAAGAGGAATACGGGAGAAGTCTGGAAGAAAACATAAACGCTCTTATAGAACGTTTAAAGAAAAAGTCCTATAAGCCAAAACCAGCAAGGCTGGTGGAAATACCGAAGGACAATGGAAAGATGCGACCGCTCAGTATCTATTGTTATGAAGATAAGCTGGTGCAGGAAGCACTGCGCAGAATACTGGAAGCGGTGTTTGAACCCATATTCTATGATGAAATGATGGGATTCCGACCCAACAGGGGATGTCATAAAGCAATCCGAAAATTAAACCTGATGTTGGAGAGAAAACCAACAAGTTATGTATTGGATGCAGACATTAAAGGGTTCTTCCAGCATCTTGACCATGAATGGATCATACGTTTTATAGGATCAAGGATCAAAGACCCCAATATTATCCGACTTGTCAGACGGATGCTGAAGGCAGGGATTATGAACAACTATGAATTTGAAGAAACCGAAGAAGGAAGTGGACAGGGTTCTGTCTGTTCTCC
>UMAL01055594.1_pt1 | contig 10028 bp, 7 predicted proteins | sample 1963691 | NCBI WGS metagenome assembly UMAL01 (sample SAMEA4835914, study PRJEB28245) | human gut metagenome | biome: gut microbiome; material: fecal sample | place: Denmark | collected 2008
CATCACTACGCCATTGATGTGGCGCAAATCTACGATTTGGAGGAATAAGCTATGGCCACCATCGGTCTTGACAGACTGTATTACGCAAAAATCACCGAGAACGATGCCGGTGAGGAAACCTACGGTACGCCGTCCCAGCTTGCCAAAGCCATCTCCGCTGATCTTTCGGTGGAACTGGCAGAGGCGACGCTATACGCCGACGACGGTGCTTCGGAGATCGTGAAGGAATTCAAATCCGGCACACTCTCCCTCGGCATTGACGATATCGGCTCTGCGGCGGCATCCGACCTCACGGGTGCAACCATCGACAAAAACAAGGTGCTGATTTCCGCATCCGAGGACGGCGGCGACCCTGTGGCGGTGGGATTCCGTGCCAAGAAGTCCAACGGCAAGTACAAGTATTATTGGCTGTACCGAGTGAAATTCGGTATTCCGGCGACGAACCTTGCCACCAAGGGCGACAGCATTACCTTCTCTACACCCACTATTGAAGGCACCATTCTGCGCCGCAACAGAGCAGACGCAGGCGGCAAGCACCCGTGGAAAGCGGAGGCACTGGAAGGCGATGTGACCGCTGCGACTATCACGAACTGGTATAAGGAAGTCTATGAGCCGACCTATACCACGACACCCGAAAAACAGGGTTAACGGAGGTAACACACAATGGATAACGAGAGAACTGCAGTCATCACCATCGGTGACGAGGAATACACACTCCTGCTTACCACCAAGGCAACTAAAGAGATCGCCGGTCGATACGGCGGTCTGGAAAACCTCGGCGAGAAGCTGATGAAGTCCGAGAACTTTGAAATGGCTATCGGCGAGATCGTGTGGCTCATCACACTTCTTGCAAATCAGAGCATTCTCATCCACAACCTCAAGGACAAGGAGCATCCCAAGGAGCTGCTCACGGAGGATGTGGTGGAGCTTCTGACCACGCCACTCGACCTTGCAGGATACAAAACCGCCCTTACGGAAGCTCTCTATAAGGGCACCAAGCGGAATGTGGAAAGCGAGAAAGACTCAAAAAACGCACAAGTCGGGTAACGGTCTCCGATGCGGAGCTGTTTACCCGGCTTCTTTATTACGGCCTTGCCCACCTGCATCTGTCGCAGGATGAGGTGTGGCTGATGCCGTTTGGTCTGCTGCTGGATCTGTGGGAGTGCCACAAACAGTATAACGGGCAGGCTATTCCTGCTCACGAACACTACATTGACGATATTATCCCGGACGGCATTTAAGGAGGTGACGGCGAATGGCAGACAGTTTCGGACTGAAGATCGGTCTTGAGGGGGAAAAAGAGTTCAAAAAAGCACTGGCGGATATCAACCAGGCCTTCAAGGTGCTCGGCTCCGAAATGAAGCTCGCCACCTCTCAGTTCGATAAAAACGATAAATCCGTGGAGGCACTCGCCGCACGGAACAAGGTGCTGCGAAAAGAGATCGATGAGCAGACAACAAAAATCGACACCCTTCGCAAGGCTCTGCAGAATGCCGCCACCTCTTTCGGAGAGAACGACCGCCGCACCCAGAACTGGCAGATCCAACTCAACAATGCCGAAGCCGCCCTAAACGATATGAACCGTGAGCTGGACGAGAACGAGAAAGCCATCAAGGAGGGCGGCAAGGCTGCGGAGGAATCCGGCAGCAAGTTTGAAGGCTTCGGCAAGGTTCTCAAAACCGTAGGTGTGGCACTCGGTGCCGTGGCTGTTGCCGCAGGTGCCGCCGCCGTGAAGCTCGGAAAAGAGGTCATCGCTGCTTATGCAGACTACGAGCAGCTGGTCGGCGGTGTTGACACCCTGTTCAAGGACTCCTCGCAGGAGATCCAGCGGTACGCCGCCAACGCATACAAAACGGCAGGACTTTCTGCCAACGAGTACATGGAGACGGTCACGGGCTTTTCCGCAAGTCTCATCCAGTCCCTCGGCGGCGATACCGAGAAAGCCGCCAAGTATGCGGATATGGCAATCACGGATATGTCCGACAACGCCAATAAGATGGGCACGGATATGTCCTCCATTCAGAATGCCTATCAGGGTTTTGCCAAGCAGAACTACACGATGCTCGACAACCTCAAACTGGGCTACGGCGGCACAAAACAGGAAATGGAACGACTGCTTGCCGATGCGGAGAAGATATCCGGCGTCAAGTATGACATCTCCTCCTACGCAGATGTGGTGGAAGCCATTCATGTCATGCAGGAGAGCATGGACATTGCAGGAACGACCGCCAAGGAAGCGGAAGCCACCATTTCCGGCTCTGTCAATGCACTGAAATCCGCCGTGTCGAACCTCATCGTAGGCTTTGGTGATGCGGACGCTGACATGGAGCTGCTGTGCAACAACATGGTGGATGCCTTCAAGACCGTGGTGGCGAACATCACCCCGGTTATTGAGAACATCGTGGCGGCTCTGCCCACGGCGCTGGATGCCCTGCTGACGGCTGTGGGTGAACTGCTGCCCACACTGCTGGAAGCAGTCACCGAACTGTTCTCGCAGGTGCTGGAAACGCTGCTATCCCTGCTTCCGCAGCTTATCCCGGCGGCTGTGTCTGCGCTCATGACCATCGTGAACACGCTGATTGAGAATCTGCCCCTGCTTATTGACGCTGCGGTTCAGTTGGTGTCCACGCTGGTGACCGGCATTGCGGATGCGCTGCCCACGCTCATTCCGGCAGCGGTGCAGGCTATCGTCACCATCGTACAAGGACTGGTGGACAGCCTGCCGATGCTCCTTGACGCAGCCTTACAACTTATCACCGGACTGGCACAGGGACTTCTGGATGCGATTCCTGTGTTGATTGCCGCTCTGCCGGAAATCATTAACGGGATCATCACGTTTCTGCTTGACTCCATTCCACAGATCATTGAAACCGGCATTCAGCTTCTGACCTCGCTGGTGACTGCATTGCCGGAAATCATCACGGCTATCGTGGAAGCTATCCCGAAAATCATTGACGGCATTATCAATGCTGTGCTGAATGCGATACCGCTCATTATTCAAGCGGGCATCGACCTGTTGATTTCCCTTATTCAAGCCTTGCCGCAGATCATCACGACTATCGTACAGGCGATTCCGCAAATCATCTCCGGCATTGTCAACGCTCTGGTCGGAAACATCGATAAAATCATCATGGCAGGTGTGCAGTTGTTCGTTGCGCTGATTGAAAATCTGCCCACCATTATCGTGGAGATCGTCAAGGCCGTGCCGCAGATCATTGCGGGTATCGTGAAAGCCTTCGGCTCTCTGATGTATAAAATCGTGGAAATCGGCGGCAACATCGTCAAGGGACTGTGGAGCGGTATTCAGCAGCTTGCCTCGTGGCTGTGGGACAAGGTTTCCGGGTGGATATCCTCCATCTGGGACGGTATCTGCGATTTCTTCGGTATCCATTCGCCCTCGAAAGAGATGGCGTGGGTCGGTGAAATGCTGGTCAAGGGCTTGTCCGGCTCCATTGAGGATAACGGTGACGAAGCGGTCAAAGCCGCAGAAGGAATGGCGGAGGACATCAACGGTGTCATGGGCGACCTTGCCAACGATATGCAGACGGCTCTTCCTACTGACTTCAATGTGAACGGGTCGATTCGTTCCGCCGTGGACGGTGTGACCGGCAAGGCAGCATCCGCTTTCACCATTGCCCTGAACATTACGAACTTCAACAATTACAGCAGTGAGGATATCCGTCAGCTCACCAACGAAGTCATGGAAACGGCGAACCAGTTCGCCCAGCGGAAAGGAGTGGTATTCGCATGACCTATTTTACCTACAACGGCCGCAGTTCCGCTGATTTCGGCCTGCATATCGAGAAGAAGGAGGTGTTCTCCGCACCGGAGTACGATGCGGAGTTCATCTCCATTCCCGGTCGGAGCGGCGATATCATCAATCCGAACCGTCGATTTTCCAACATCAAAGTGACCTACACGGTGTTTCTCGCCCGGAAGAATACCGCCGCCCTTGCCGATGTTCTACGGAACATCAAAGGCTGGTTGTACTCCGAGCCGGACAGATACCACGAAATCACCGACTCCTACGATGCGGAGTATTTCCGCTACGGTGTCATCTCCGGCAATCTGGACATTGAGGAGCAGCTAAACAAGGTCGGCAGTTTCACCGTGACCTTCAACTGCAAACCTTATAAATATAGCTTTGCGGGACAGCAGACGGTGTCGGCTGACGCTTCTGAACTGACGATTACAAATCCCACTGCTTTTGAGAGTCGACCGTATATTAAGCTCTATGGCAGCGGTACGGTGGTAATAATGATACAGCCCCAAGGTCGAGGTATGATGATTTCCAATCTGGATGAGTACATCGAGATCGACAGTGAGCTGATGAACTGCTTCAAAGGCACTGCCCTCAAAAACGACACAGTCAAAGGAGCGGAATTTCCAGCCCTCAAGCCGGGTGTTTGCACCATTAACTGCAATGGCGATGTGTCAAGGATTGAGGTCGTTCCAAGGTGGTGCTGCCTATGATCCCTGTACTCTATGCCGCAAATACTACGGATTTCAGCTCGTTCGGCCTTGGTGTGCTGACGGACACTGTCTCCTGCGAAGTCACCGAGGAAAGAAACGGCATATTCGAGTGCCTGCTCAAATACCCGGTGAGCGGTCAGCATTACGAACTTATCGCCAAGGAGTGCATCATCAAGGCAAAGCCCAACGACACCGCAGGCGATCAGGCATTCCGCATTTACCGTATCACAAAGCCTCTGAACGGCATCGTCACCATCTACGGTCAGCATATCTCTTACGATCTCGCCAATGTGCCGGTGCTGCCGTTTTCGACGGAGAGCCACTCACCGCAGCTCATTCTCTCGCAGCTTCTTGCCGGAGATACACGCTTCACGGGCCGGACGGACTACTCGGATGCAAAGGCGTTTTCCGTCATGCAGCCGAAAAGTGTCCGTGCCTGCCTCGGCGGTACGGAAGGCTCAATGCTCTCCAAATGGCACGGCGAGTTTGAGTGGGACAACTTCACGGTGAAGTTCCATTCGCACCGAGGACAGAAAACCGGTGTGGTCATTGAATACGGTAAGAACCTCACCGCTTTGGATCAGGACGAGGACAACAGCGGGGTGTATACCGCACTGCTCCCGTATGCCGTATACACCCCGGAAGGATCGGACATCGAAACGGTGGTCACGCTGCCGGAGGTCACGCTCCCCATTGTGACTTCGGAGATCGTCCGGGCAAAAACGCTCATCATGGATTTCTCCGACCAGTTTGACGGAGTTGTGACCGAAGAAGCCCTCAGAGCCAAAGCCAACAGCTACATCAAGGCAAACCCGCTGGGAGCGACCATTCCCACGGTGAAGGTGTCCTTTGAGCCGCTCTGGAAACAGCCGGAGTATTCGGCACTCTTGGAGCGGGTCAATCTCTGTGATACCGTCACCATCCGGCACTCGCTTCTGGGTGTCAGCGTGTCGGCTATGGTCATCGAAACCGTATACGACACCCTTGCCGAGCGGTACAAGAGTATTTCCCTCGGTCAGAGCAAGTCCAGCATGATCACCACCATCTCCGAGGTGCAGTCCACGGTCGACAAGGTGGAGTCCACGGTGGGACGCTTTCCAAAGCTGCTCCAAACCGCCATCGGTAAAGCCACCGGGCTTATCACCGGCCAGAGCGGTGGATATGTGGTCATCCATACCACCGAGGAAAACGGACAGCCCTATGAGCTGCTCATTCTGGACGCACCATCCATTGACGATGCTGTGAATGTCTGGCGGTGGAATGTGGGCGGCCTGGGCTTTTCCCATAACGGCTACAACGGCCCCTACGAAACCGCCATCACGGCGGGCGGTCAGATTGTCGCAGACTTCATCACCTCCGGCTCTCTGGTAGCAAACATCATCAAGGCGGGTGTTATCCAGTCACAGGATGGCTCGTCCTGGTGGGACTTGGAGAGTGGTGAAGTCGTGCTTCGTGCCTACGCCACCAGCAAGGAGGTCACCGAGGTCAGCGACCGCATTACCACCATTGAGGAACAGAAAATGCTCCGGCTGGTTATCATCTCATCCAACGGGAACATCTTCAAGAACGGCAATGTAAAAACGCTGCTTTCCGCCAAGGTGTACTCCTGGGACGAGGACATCACCGACACGCTGGATGCCAACCAGTTTATTTGGACAAGAGTGTCGGAGGATACAGAGGCGGACAAGGTCTGGAATGAACAGCATTTCGGCGGCGCAAAGTCCGTGGTCATCACCGGTGCGGATGTCAAAGTCCGCGCCACTTTTTATTGTGACCTCATCGACACTACGAGCAGGCAAAGCCTGTTATAACGGAGGAATTCACTATGGCAACCGCAGAACCCACAACAGAAACCGGAACAGCGCCCGTTCCTGATACAACAACTTTAAAGGAGGCTTCTCACATGAGCAAAGCACAAGGCCAGTTTACCATCATCGACTACAATGACGCACTGACGCTGACGGGGTATATCGGCTCAAACCTTGCCAAGACCCAGATGTATAACCCCGACAACGGCAGTTATACCCCGGACTGGAAAACGAAGAACCTCGTTCTGACACCCAGTCTGTATGTCATCGGCACCACCGCCGACCAAATCGCCACCGCCAATGTTACCTCAGTCAAGTGGTATGTGGGCGACAGTAACACCGCCATCACCGCAGGTACGAACTACGCTCTCAGCGGTGCCAAGAGCCACATTCTCACGGTCAAGGCCAATGTCATGGCAGAGCTGCCCGGCATCGACTACCGCTGCGTCATCACCTACAAGGACGAAAGCACCGGCCTGTCGCTGACTCATCCGCTGACCATTTCCTTCTCCCGTGTGGTCAACGGCTCCGGCATCGTTGACCTGCTGGTCACCACACCCAACGGAAATGTGTTCAAGAATGAGGAGGTCGCCAGTCTGACCGCCAAGGCCGAGCTGTGGCGTGGCTCTACGGTGGACATCACCAAGGTCAGCTACAAGTGGGCGGTCATGGACGCTTCCGTCACCGCTACTTCTTCCACCGGCTATGATGCAGACTTCGGCATCGGCTGGCGCAAGCTCTCGGACACCGCCGACAAATACACCGGCACGGCCACCAATACCCTCACGGTCTACGCCGCAGCGGTAAACAGCTACGCCGTGTTCAAATGCTGTGCCCAGGACACGGATTCCGCATCCGCTTCTTATAACACGAAGTTTTTCGATGTGGCGACCTTCATCGACAACTCCGACCCGTTGCAGATCATCGTCACCTCCACGGGCGGCGATGTGTTCAAGAACGGTCAGGGCACGACTGTGCTGACCGCCGTCTGCTATCAGGCAGGCTCCGAGGTGGACGCAGCCGGAAACGGCAGTTACACCTGGACGAAGTACAACAAGGATGGTGTAGTCGATACCTCTTGGGGAACCAACGGCAGCAAGACCGGCAAGACCCTGTCGGTGTCCAGCGCCGATGTGGATACCAAGGCAACCTTTATGGTCGTTGTGGCACTTTAAGGAGGTGGTGAGATGATCGCATCGGCACAGTTCACGATTATCAGTCTCTGCGATGTGGTCACCTCGGACACGCCGCCGGAGAACCCCTATGAGGGGCAGCTCTGGGTGGATACTTCCGTGACCCCGCCGGAAACGAAGATATGGGACGGAAATGAATGGGTGGTGCAGAACGACATTGAAACGATCCGCACCACCATTTCCATTCTGACCGAGAAGGACGCACAGTTCCAGCAGACCATCGACGGGCTGAACAGCTATGTGGCGATCCTAACCGAAACGGTGGAAACAGTGTCCAACGACCAGGGCGTCCTGGAGGAACGGGTACTGAACTCCGAAAGCCGTGTTTCGGAGCTGGAACACACCGTGGATGGACTGTCCGTCACCATGCAGGAGCAGTACATCGGCGGCATCAACTATGTGCAGAACTCTTCCGGGCTGAACGGCATCACGGATGATTGGAGCTACTCCGGTACGGTGAAAACGGACACTTCCACCGATACGCAGAACAACACCATTTCCGACTCCTGCTTTGTGCTGGGCGCATACTCCTCACTGTCGCAGTACATCCGAGGGGTGGTTCCCGGCACTTATACGATCTCGGTTCGGGCAAAGAAAACCTCGACCATGTCCGGGTATTTCTATGTGACCTACAACGGAAACAAAACCAAGTACCTGTTCAATAAGTCCACGGCGTTTGACTGGACGGATTACTCCGTAACGCTCACGGATGTGACCGACCCCACACTGCGTATTTACTGCTATTGCCGGGATGCGTCCATTTATCTCGCCGACATCATGATCTCCGAAGGAGCAATTCCCCGCAAGTGGACGCCCGCCCCCAACGAGATCTACACTCAGGAGGTCAAGATCGACAAGCGGGGCATCGAGGTATCCAACAGCGCATCGTCCCAGCGGACGGTCATCACGAACACGGAGTTCGCCGGTTATTACAACGATGAGGTGATCTTTACCCTGAACAAGGACGAAACGCAGACTAAGAAAACCACGGTGGACGGCGAGCTGACCGTGGGCAAAACGAAGTTTGTCCCGATGCCAACGGCGTCCGAAGGGCTGAACATCGTCATTCTGGATTAAGGAGGGAAAGCTATGGCGACTTGGAAAAGCGCGGCATACGATGGGCGCTATCTTCAACTGGACATTTCGGAAAGCGTGAATGTGGTCGGTAACAGCTCGACACTTTCCTGGACGCTGACCTCTACCGGTGGCGCATCCACTTACTACACCATTGACACGACCACTGTAACGATCAATGGTACGACCGTATACTCAAAGGACCGTACCTATTGGGATGACCGTGTTTTCCCGGCAAAGAAAGGTTCTGTCAGTGGCACGATTACTGTAGCTCACGACAGCAACGGCAGCAAAACGATTGCGGTCGGATTCTCGACCCGTGTTTATATCTACGGTTCACAGGAATACGGCGGCAGCATGACGCTGACTACCATTGACCGCTCTGCTCCCACAGTTACATTCAGTACATCGAATGTCACGGCAAACGGGTTCAAAATCTCCGCTACATCCTCTGCCACGGCGGACGTCTGGCAGTACAGCACAAACGGCGGTTCGAGCTGGACGCAGTTCTCAACGACGGCATCCACCAGTGCCAGTGTGACGATCACCTCGCTCTCACCGAATACAAGCTACACGGTGAGGGTCAGAGCAAGGCGGCAGTACAACCATGTCTACGGCACTTCCGGCAGTTCCACGGTCAAGACGCTGGGCGGTGCTGTGGTGAATAGTGTCAACACGGTGACGGCGGACAATGCCACGGTTTCCATTACCATCAATGTGACCGTGTACGAAGCCTCCTACACCAATACGCTGGTGCTCAAAAACGGCAGCACGACCATCCTGACTATTTCCGGGCTTTCCTGGTCGAAGGGCACGGCGAACCGCACGGTTACGCTGACATCGGCGCAGAGGACAACGCTGTTGAACGCTATGGCGTCCATCAAGTCGTTCACCGGCACTTTTGCGGTTTCGTCCTACAGCGGGTCTACGCAGATCGGCAGTACTTCAAGCAAGACCGCCACGGTACTGACCACGGCAACCAATTCTGCTCCGACCATAAGCGGATTCACTTATGCCGACAGCTACACGACCACAAAGAACCTCACGGGGAACGATCAGCTGTTCGTACAGGACTACTCGACCCTCAAAGTTACACCGGGAACAGCGACTGCGAAGAACGGTGCCAGCATTTCCAATTACACCGCTTCCTGCAACGGTTTATCCGCATCCAATTCGACCGGCGCTGCAATTACGGTCGGAAAGATCGCCAAGTCCGGCAGTGTGACGGTCACGCTCTCGGTCACGGACTCCCGCGGTTATACCGCCAGCGTTTCCCAAACTATTACGGTCATCCCATACGCAAAGCCGAAGGTGTCCTCGGTGACGCTCCGACGAACCAACGACATTGAAGCGGAAATGCAGCTCAAATTCAGCGGTTCTATTTCCGCTGTGACCGTAGACGGGACGCAGAAAAACAGCGTGGTTTATGTGCGGTATCGGTACAAGAAAACCAGTGAGAGCAGCTACGGCAGCTACACCA
>UMAL01055407.1_pt1 | contig 10024 bp, 10 predicted proteins | sample 1963691 | NCBI WGS metagenome assembly UMAL01 (sample SAMEA4835914, study PRJEB28245) | human gut metagenome | biome: gut microbiome; material: fecal sample | place: Denmark | collected 2008
CCTACCCATGCTCAGTTCACAGGCGAAAACCCTAAAGCGGACACCGATATGTTCTTTTTTGACGAGGACGTTGAGATTGATAATGTTGACGTTTTGCCTAAGGACGAAAACGAAGAGGATATTTTTGATAACCTCGAAAGCGTTGTAAGCGACGAGAGCGCAGAGGAAGAACAGGGAGGTGAGCAGTAATGACAGGTGCAAGTTTAAAATATTTAATTAAAGAGGGCTTTAGGAATACTTGGACAAACAGAATGATGTCTATCGCATCAATTTGCGTTCTTATGAGTTGCCTTGTTCTTATTGGCTCTGCTTCAATGATATTCCTTAATATTGATTCCCTTCTCGGCAAAATTGAAGAGGAAAATGTAATTATGGTTTATATCACGGATGATGCAACACCCGATGATATTACAAATATGCAAAACGAGATTACTGCTTGCGGAAATATTAAAAGCGTTGAATTTATTTCAAAGGAAAGTGCTTGGCAGGAACAGCTCAACACTATGGAGAAGGCTCAAGCAGAATTCTTTACTCAGATAAGTTCCGATATTCCGCTTCCGAATGCCTATAAGGTAACGGTTGAAAATCTTGATAAATTTGACGAAACGGTTAATAAGCTTAAAAAAATACAGCACGTTGATACTATCAGAGAAAACAAAAATCTTGCTAAAAAGCTTGTTGCGTTAAGGCAGGGAATTACGGTTATTTCCTTTGTTATTATCGCAGTATTGTTTGTTATTTCTGTTTTCATTATTTCAAACACAATTAAACTTACGGTTTACAGCCGCCGTTTAGAGATAAGCATTATGAAATCAGTCGGGGCAACGAATTCGTTTGTCCGTTTGCCGTTTGTGGTTGAAGGTATAATCCTCGGTATCACATCGGGCGTTATCAGTTTAGGCTTTGTGTGGGGGCTTTACGAACTTGCGGTTAAAGAATTTTCTGATATCCTCAGTTCGTTTAACGGCTTAGGCTTCCTTAAATTTGCCGATTATGCACTTCCGATGCTCGGAATATTTGTTGCTATCGGCGTGTTGACCGGTGTCGGAGGCTCAATTATTACAATGAGTAAATATTTAAATAAGGAAGGCAGTGAAATAAGTGGCATTTAGTATGAAACGAACATTGTCATTGATTTTAAGCTTTGCATTTTTTATATCAAGCTTTGGCAGTGCTTTTTCGGCTCAGGCTAAGTCAACATCACAGCTTAGAAGTGAAAAGCAAAAAATTCAACAGCAGATAGACAGCGCTCAAAGCAAGCTGAATAAGCTTTCTGCCCAAAAGCAAAAAAATGAGGAATATCTTGCAACGCTCAGGTCAAAAATAAACTTGATGCAAGACAAGATTGATTCTCTTGAAGATGATAAAGCAGCATTGCAAGCGGAAATTGATGCAATTCAGGTAAAAATCACGCAAACAGAACAGGATATTGCAGACGCTCAGGCAAAAATTGACCAAAAGCAGGCTGAATTTGACCAAACCTATCAGGTTTATTGCCAAAGGCTTCGTGCAATGTATATATCAGGCTCTGCATCTACTCTTGAGGTGCTTTTGACTTGCAAGGATGTAAGCTCAATGCTTACACGTGCGCAAATGGTTAAGTCGGTATCTCAGCAAGACAGTGCAATTCTTGACGAGCTTATGACAAAGATGCAGGAAATCGAGAAAGAAAAGAAAAAGCTTGAAGAAAAACGAAACGAATGAACTAACGATAAGCAGCAGCTTGAATCTAACAAGAAGGAGCTTCAGTCAAGTATTGATGAAATTGATTCATCAAAAAGCGAACTTGATGCCGAGGTTGCAGAGTGTAACGAGGTTATGAAAAGCCTTTCAAGCCAGTCGAGCGAGTATAAGGAGCTTATTGAAACCAATCAGGCGCAGCTTGAGCAGGTCGAAAGCGAAATTCGTGCGGCAATTGCTTCCGCTTCAAGGGGAAGCGGCTCAATTTCAGGCTCAACGGGTAACGGCTCGGGCGAGCTTGGTTATCCGACGGATTCGAGAAGTATATCGGCAGGTTATCCTAACTATTCATCGGGCGGATACCACGGCGGTATTGACTTCCCGGTAAGAACAGGCTCAAACGTATATGCTGCGGCTTCGGGTAAAGTTATTCTTGTTAAATATCTTAATTACAGCTACGGCAGATACATAATTATTGACCACGGCAACGGACTTTCAACGCTTTATGCTCATAATTCAAGCATTGAAGTAAGTGTAGGAGATAAGGTGTCGAGAGGTCAGGTTATTGCTCACAGCGGTTCAACAGGTAATTCAACAGGTCCACACTGCCATTTTGAAGTTCGTGTAAACGGTAGCAGAGTTAATCCAAATAACTATTTATAATTTTAATATTTTGATATACTAAGGGGTGTAGCCAATGAAACAGAAGAGTTTTTTAACTAAAATTTTAGCTGTTTTGTTGGCTGCTGCCTTTTTTGCGGCTTGCCCTGCTCATATTGTTGCGCTTGCAACAGGCAATTCTCAATCCGATGAATATGCCGGTATGACGGCAGAGGAAAAGCAGGCGGCAATCGAGCAAAAAATCAAGGAACTTGATTCAAAGCTTTCTTCTCTCGGTAAGGAATCAAAGGAAACCGAGGAATATATTAATGCGCTTGACGAAAAAATTTCTTATTTGAAAAAACAGCTTGAATATTCTGAAAATAAGATTGATTCCTCAAAGAAAAAAATTAATGATTTGCAGCAGCAGTATAAGGATAACGAGGCTCAGATTGCCGAACTTACAACGGATGTTGCAAATTTAGAGGTAAAAAATGCACAGCTTGAGCAAACGTTCAGCCAAAGCTTAACACTTTATTACCAGCGTATCCGTGCAATTTATGTCAGCGGCGAAACAAGCACAATAGCAATGCTTCTCACTTCACCTGATATTTCAACTCTTCTTACAAGATATGAAATGATTAAACGTGTGTCAAAGTGTGATAAGGAGCTTTTGCAGTCTGTTCAGTCGCAGGCAAGTGAGCTTTCAAAAACGAAACTCGAAATGCAGGATAAGCAATCTACGCTTCAAAATGACCAAGTTGTGCTTAAAACAACACAGCAGAATTTAACGACTTCTATTTCAACTCTTGAAACTCAGCAGCAGGATTATTCCCAAAAGCAGGACGCTTATCAAAGTCAAAAAAGTGAGTCGGACAAGCTTTTGAAACAGCTTGACGAGCAAAAGCAGACTTTCAGCGAATACAGAAATCAGGACCAGGCGGAGCTTAACGCAGTTAATGCAGAGATTGCAAAGGCGGCAGAAGCTTATAAAAAGAAGCTTGAGGCTGAAAAGAAAAAGACAACAACCACAAAGCCGACCGTAACCAAAAAGGACGAAAGCGAAAACGGCGGTGAAACTTCTACTACGAAGCATACGACAACTGAACAAGAAGATAACAGCGGCAGGCTTAGGATGACATATCCTGTTCCGAGCCAAACAAGAATTACGTGCGGTTATCACGGCTATGCGGGGCATACGGGGGTTGACTTCTCCTGTGCGGCAGATTCAAAAGTTGTTGCGGCTGAATCGGGAATTGTTATTATTTCAAAAGACTTGACCAATTCCGATGGAACATACAGAAGCTACGGCAGATATATCGTAATTATGCATGATAAAACCGATTCTGCCGGAAATTATGTTTACACTTTGTACGCTCATAATAATTCAAGGCTTGTAAGCGCAGGGCAAGAGGTTAAAAAGGGACAGCAAATAGCTTGGAGCGGCTCGACGGGCAATTCAACAGGTCCGCATTGCCACTTTGAGGTAAGAACACCGAGCGCAAATTATGATGATTGTGTAAATCCAACCTTTTATTTACTGTAATAATGGTATATAATAGATATATATTTATTTTAAGGGAATGTGAAACGTGAATAAAAAAATATTATCATTAGCTTTGGCAGGTGTAATGCTTGTTTGCAATATGTCCGGTACAACGGCATTTGCTGCACAGACAACTACACAGGCTGTGCAAGCGCAGGCACAGACAACGGCGGCTCATAATGAAAATTCAACCTCCACAAGCGGCACAATAATGAGTGCCAAGGAGGCTGAAAAAAAGCTTAAAGAGCAGCAGGCAGAGCTTGAAAAAAATCTTGAAAAAACAGACGCTAAGCTTAAGGAACTTGAAAAAAGTTCTAAGGTTACAGAGGAGTATATTGACACCCTTGACCAAAAAATAGGCTACATAAATGAGCAGCTTACTCTTCTTGAAAACAAAAATCAAAAAATTCAGGAAGAAAAAAATGCACTTGAAAAAAAGATTAAATCAAATCAAAAGCAAGTTGATGCTCTTCAGGCAGAAGTTGACAAGGCGCAGGCTGAATATGATGCGCTTTACAGCGAATTCCAATCGGTTTATAATGCGTATTGCTTTAGGCTTAAGGCTATGTATATGAGCGGAAGCTGCAATATTTTCACTGCACTTTTGACTTGCAAGGATATTTCGAGCTTTTTGACAAGATATGAAATGATTAAAACCGTTTCAAAAAGCGATTCTGCCTTGCTTAAAGAGGTAAACTCCAAAATGGCGGAGGTTACCAATAAAAAGAATGGCCTTGCAGATAAAAAAGCGGAATATGATAAGAAAAAGTCTGAGCTTGATTCTCAGAAAAAACAGCTTTCATCAAAGCAAAAGAGTATTGAACAAAACAGTAATTCAATAGCAAATAAAAAGGCTTCTCTTGCAACTGACAGGGCTGAAAGTGATAAACTTTTGGCTGAACTTACGGCGCAGAATAAGCAATATACCGAGTTTAGAAATGAGGACAGCTCTTTAATTGAACAGGTTGAAAATGAAATTCAGGCTGTTATTTCAGGTGTTAAGCCGCCGGAAGAGGCAACAACTGCTGTTGCAGGCAAAAATTCATCTAAAATTGACAAGATTGACCAAAAAGGCAGTGATGTTTATTCAAAAAGCAACGCCGTTTTGAATATGACGTATCCCGTTCCCGGTCATCACGGTGTATCGGCAGGCTTTCCGAATTATTCATCGGGCAAGTATCACGGCGGTATTGATTTTCCTTGCTCAACAGGTTCAAAGGTTGTTGCGGCGCAAAAAGGTATTGTTATCACCGTTAAAAGGCTTAATTACAGCTACGGCTACTATGTTATGATTTATCACGGAACGGATGCTCAGGGCAGAAGTGTTGTTACCCTTTATGCTCATAATTCAAGAATACTTGTATCTCCCGGTCAAACGGTTAAAAAGGGCGAAGCTATTGCAAAGAGCGGTTCAACAGGCAATTCAACAGGTCCTCACAGTCATTTTGAGGTTCGACTTAACGGTTCACGTGTAAACCCTAAAAATTATTTAAGCTAATGAATAAGATTAATTATCAAAAAGAATTAGACAAAATAATAGAGCAAAATGTAAGAGAGGACCGAGTGCCCTCTCTTTTGCTACATAGCTGTTGTGCTCCTTGTTCAAGCTATACTATTGAATATTTGTCGCAGTATTTTAAAATAACTGTTTTATACTATAATCCGAATATTTCTCCAAAATCGGAATATGAAAAGCGCAAAAGCGAACAGCTTAGGCTTATTGACGAGATGAAAACAAAATATCCCGTATCTTTTCTTGACTGCGATTATGATTATGATGAATTTTTGAATATTGCAAAAGGATATGAAGCTTGCAAGGAGGGCGGCGAGCGTTGCTTTAGGTGTTACCGCTTAAGGCTTGAAAGAACGGCGGCCCTTGCAAAGAATAACGCTTTCGACTTTTTTTGCACCACTCTTTCAATAAGTCCGCTTAAAAATTCGCAAAAGATTAATGAGATAGGTTTTGAACTTGAAAAAAATACGGCATTAAATGGCTGCCGTCAGATTTTAAGAAAAAAGAGGGCTACAAGCGCTCAATTGTGCTTTCCAAGGAATATAATCTTTATCGCCAAAATTTTTGCGGCTGTGCATTTTCTAAGGCGGAAAGTATTGAAAATAAAGAGTGAATTAATTATAATAAACACATTAATAAATGATTTTTTGGAGTAGATATGAATAAACCTCTTGCAGACCGTATCCGTCCGAGCGAACTCGACGATGTTGTCGGTCAAAGGCACTTGCTTGAAAAGGGTAAGGCACTCAGAAGCCTTATTGATTCGGGCGATATTCCAAATTTAATATTTTACGGACCGAGCGGAGTAGGTAAAACCACGGTTGCTTCTATTATCGCAAGTAAAACAAACAGAAGCTTGCGCAGATTAAACGGTACTACCGCTTCGACTCAGGATATCAAGGATATTGTCAGCGAGCTTGATACATTTTCCGCACCTAACGGAATTTTGCTTTATCTTGATGAAATTCAGTATTTTAATAAAAGGCAACAGCAATCGCTTCTTGAATTTATCGAAAACGGAAAGATAACGCTTATTGCATCCACTACGGAAAATCCGTATTTTTACATTTATCCCGCTATTCTTTCCCGTTCAACTGTATTTGAATTTAAGGCAGTTGAAAGCGATGATATTATCCCTGCCGTAAAACGTGGATTTAATATTTTAAGCGAAGAATATCAGGTTGAACTTGACATTGACGAAGAAGTGTTAAAGCGCATTTCAATCGGTTGCGGCGGTGATGTGAGAAAGTCGCTCAACAGCGTTGAAAATTGCTTTTTTGCAACACCTACCGTTGACGGTAAAAAGCATATTGAACTTGATATTGCAAAGCAGCTTGTTCAAAAAAGTGCAGTTCGTTATGATAAAGAGGGCGACGAGCATTACGATATAGTTTCCGCTTATCAAAAGAGCATGCGTGGCTCTGACCCGGACGCAGCGCTTCACTATCTTGCAAGGCTTCTTGAAGCCGGGGATTTGCCGTCGGCTTGCAGACGCCTTATGGTTTGTGCCTGCGAGGATGTCGGGCTTGCTTATCCGCAGATTATCCCGATAGTTAAATCGGCGGTTGATATTGCAATGGCAGTCGGTCTGCCTGAGGCTCGTATACCGCTTGCCGATGCTGTTATTCTTGTTGCGACAGCGCCTAAGAGTAATTCGGGCGAGGCGGCTATAGATAAAGCGATGGCTGACGTTAAAAACGGTAATTACGGTCCTATTCCACGTCAACTTCAAAACAAGCATTATGACGGTGAGGATGCAGAAGTTAAGGGGCAGTTTTATATCTATCCTCATGATTATCCGAATCATTGGACTTATCAGCAATATTTGCCGGATAAGATTAAAAATAAGAAATATTACGAATTTGGCTCTAATAAAAATGAACAGGCGTTCAAATCTTATTGGGATAAGGTAAAAAATAAAAAATGACGAAAAAGCAGAGAGTATTAAATGTTATAGAAATACTAAAAAAAGAATATCCAAACGCAATTTGCTCTCTTAATTCGTCAAATGCGTTTGAACTTTTGGTAGCTGTCAGGCTGTCAGCGCAGTGTACGGACGCAAGGGTTAATCTGGTAACGCCGGCGCTTTTTGAAAGGTATAAAACGCTTGACGATTATGCAAATGCCGATGTTAATGACATTGAAAATTATATTAAGTCCTGCGGTTTTTATAAAAATAAGGCAACGTCAATTATCGGTATGGCAAAAATGATACGAGATGATTTTGACGGCAGAGTGCCTGATAATATTGATGATTTAATCAAACTTCCCGGTGTCGGCAGAAAGACGGCTAATTTGATAGTAGGCGATGTCTACGGCAAGGAAAGTATTGTTGTTGACACTCATATGATTAGAATTTCAAATCGTTTGGGGATTGTTGATACAAAGGACCCAAAGAAGATAGAATTTGAACTGAAAAAGCTTGTTCCAAGTGATGAAGGCTCTGATTTTTGCCACAGAATAGTCCTTTTCGGTCGTGATACCTGCTCGGCAAGAAAGCCGCTTTGTTCTTCTTGCCCGTTGGCAGATTATTGTAAAAAAGTAGGAGTAAAAGCTAAATGAATTCAAATATTATACTTATCGGAATGCCCGGCAGCGGAAAATCAACCTGCGGTGTTGTTTCGGCAAAAATGTTACTAAAAAATTTTTTTGACACCGATTTGCTTATCCAAAATATTGAGGGAAAAAGTCTACAGGAAATTATAGATAAAAACGGTGTTGAATATTTTGCAAAGGCTGAGGAAAGGGCTATTTTGTCATTGGATATAAAGGGCACCGTTATTGCAACGGGCGGCTCGGTGGTTTATTCCGATAAGGCAATGGAGCATTTAAAAAGCCTCGGCAAAATTATTTATCTTCATTTAAGCTACGAGGATATGTGCAAAAGAATAAGCAATCTTGAAAGTCGTGGCATAGTTTTTCAAAACGGCGAAACGCTTGAGGATATGTATAACGAGAGGCTTCCGCTTTATAATAAATGGGCTCAGGCGGTAATCAATTGCGGTCAAAATACGGTTGAGCAAACGGCAAGGGCAATTGTAAGAGCAAGCAAGTGACAAATAAGGCATTATCATTTTTTTATAATTTGTGCAATTTGAATACTTGAACATATTATAAAAAAGTGATATTATAGTAAAAATATTTTTATATATTTAAGAATATAATTTAATACTTGTAAACGGAGGGAATTTTAATGAGCGAATACGGCGCAAAATTTGTAAAAGAGGGCTTGACCTTTGATGACGTGCTTCTCATTCCGGCTGAGAGTGACGTAACACCTGATAAGGTAGACCTCAAAACCAAGCTTACAAAGGATATTACACTTAATATTCCTGTTATGACTGCTGCAATGGATACCGTTACGGAATCAAGAATGGCAATTGCCATTGCGAGAGAGGGCGGCATCGGCGTTATTCATAAGAATATGACTATCGAGGAGCAGGCTGACGAGGTTGATAAGGTAAAAAGAAGCGAAAACGGTGTTATTACCAATCCTTTCTTCCTTTCACCAAACCATCTTGCAAGCGATGCTGAGGAACTTATGAATAAGTATCGTATCAGCGGTGTGCCTATCTGTGAAGAAGACGGCACTCTTGTAGGCATTCTCACTAACCGTGATATGCGCTTTATGACAGATTTTAACGTTAAAATTTCCGAAGTTATGACCCCGAAGTCACAACTTGTTACAGCACCAAAGGGTACTACTCTTGAAGAGGCTAAAAAAGTTCTTATGGGCTCAAAGGTTGAAAAGCTTCCTCTTATTGATGAAAACGGCAAGCTTTCGGGTCTTGTTACAATTAAAGATATTGAAAAAAGTGTTAAGTATCCAAACACTGCAAGGGATAAGGACGGCAGGCTTCTTTGCGCAGCCGCTTTGGGTGTAACAGATGATGTTCTTGTCCGTGCAAAGGCTCTTGCCGATGCAGGTGTTGACGCATTCGTTCTTGACTCTGCTCACGGTCACAGCCACAATATTATGAAGAGTGTTGAAATAGTTAAGAATGCTTTTCCTCAAATTTCTCTTATTGCAGGTAATGTTGCTACCGCAGATGCAACAGAAGCACTTATTAAAGCAGGTGCAGACGCAGTTAAGGTCGGTATCGGCCCCGGTTCAATCTGTACTACCCGTGTTGTTGCCGGTATCGGTGTTCCGCAAATTACCGCTATTTACGATTCTGCCGAGCGTGCAGATAAGTACGGCGTTCCTGTTATTGCAGACGGTGGTATTAAGTACAGCGGTGAAATCGTTAAGGCTATTGCAGCAGGCGGCTCTTGCGTAATGATGGGCTCGCTTGTTGCCGGATGTGAGGAATCACCGGGTGAAACTGAAATTTATCAGGGCAGGCAGTTTAAGGTTTATCGTGGTATGGGCTCACTCGGAGCTATGAACCACGGCAGTGCAGACAGATATTTCCAAAAGGGTTCAAAGAAATTTGTTCCTGAAGGTGTTGAGGGTCGTGTGCCTTATAAGGGAGCTTTGGGCGATACGATTTATCAGATGATGGGCGGCCTTCGTTCAGGTATGGGTTACTGCGGTTGTCATACTATTGAAGAGCTTAGAAATAATGCTAAGTTTATCAAGATTACAAGCGCCGGTCTTATTGAATCTCACCCTCACGATATTTCTATCACTAAGGAAGCACCTAACTACTCAGGCTCAATCAGATAATTAAATCTATTAACTT
>UMAL01069081.1_pt1 | contig 9990 bp, 5 predicted proteins | sample 1963691 | NCBI WGS metagenome assembly UMAL01 (sample SAMEA4835914, study PRJEB28245) | human gut metagenome | biome: gut microbiome; material: fecal sample | place: Denmark | collected 2008
CGGTCTGATCCGGGGACAGGTAAACGGTACGCTTGAGGGTAACTTTTCCGGGTTTGTACGTGGTGATATGAGTGTTACACTGATTACCGGTGGAGCGGAGAGTGTGAGCGATGAAGAGGATCCGGGACCGGATGCAGTAGAGGTATCTGCCATAGAGGAAAAGAATCCGCCCGGACTGCCTCAGAAGGACGACAGGACAAATGATCATGCAAAGTCCGAAGAACAAAATAAAGAAGAGAAAGGAAGTGCGGAAGATGAAGAAGTTTAAGAAAAGAACATTAGTCGTTTGCCTGATAACTGCACTGATCCTTCCTTCTTTGCAGATATCCTTAAGTGCGCATGCAGAAACAATTAATGAAGACAATGAAAATAAAACCGATGACGTTATGGAGCATCTGCAGGATGCAGCGGAGCAGGATGGAACACTTACCTATGACGAGGATCAGGTAATCTGGATCCGCGGCAATGAAGATCTCAAAGAACTTGCAAACAATTGTACACGGGATATCTGGTCACAGGATAAAGTGGTAATTCTGGATACAGACCTTGATTTTACAAGCGAAGGAGTTACGTTGATTCCGACCTTTGGTGGGATTTTTCTTGGACAGGGACATACAATCAGGGGCTTTGCTATAGAGGGAACCAGTAATAATATCGGACTTTTCCGTTATATTCAGGAGACAGGACAGGTATGGAATCTGAATATCCAGATGGATGCCACAGCGGGAACGGGACATTCCGGTATTGGTATTCTGGCAGGTCAGAATAAGGGACTTATCAGCGGATGCAGCGTCAATGGCAAAATGAATGTAAACAATGATGCCGGACTTCTTGTCGGAATAAATGAAGTAAGCGGAATTATTGAGGACAGCACCGCAAATGGCATGGTTTCCGGAAATCACCGTATTGGTGGTCTGGTTGGAACGAACAAGGGCGGTATTACCAACTGCACAAACAATGCATTGGTAAACACCAATGCCAAGGATAATAAAATTGATATCCAGTCTCTGACTGTACAGGAAATTTTAAGTACGGAAAATGCAGCTTCCGTAACGGATATCGGTGGAATTGCCGGTTCCAATCAAGGAGTTATTCTTTATAGTAACAATAACGGCAGCGTGGGATATCAGCATGTCGGTTATAACATTGGTGGTATTGCAGGAAGCCAGACCGGTTTTATTATGAGCTGCGAGAACCACGGCCGGCTGAACGGACGTAAGGATGTTGGCGGTATTGCCGGACAGATGGAGCCGAGCAGCCAGATGCAATATGAAGAGGACACGATGGAAAAGCTGTCCAGGGAATTTCCGAAGCTGCACGACCTTGTAACGAAGCTTGATAACGATGCAAGCAATATGTCTGCATCTTTGTCAGATCAGATTAATGTGCTGCTGGATGCTGTAGCAGGTGCACAGAATGCAGTAGATAATATTATGTCGGATATCAGCGGTGATTTTGATAATATGTCCAATTCACTGTCTATTTCAGGGTTGAATTCTCCAAGACCGGTATCATTGGATTTTCTGGATAAGCTCCCTACATGGAGCCCGGGTGCATCTCCAACGGAATCTCCGAGTACGACACCGTCTACGACTCCGAGTACAACACCGACAGGAACACCTACATCCACGCCAACGCCTACTCCGAGTGGTACGACAACGAAGGGAAATGAAAATAATACAGGAGCAAGTACCGGAAAAGGAACCGGGACTGGTGGAGGTAATGCTGGAACTAATGGAAATGGAAACAATGAAGGCAATGGTCAGACCCCGACACAGAATCCGACAGGCGGACAGAGTGGCACTGAGGATTCTACACAAGCTTCCGGTCAGAACTCTGCAGAGGGAGAAAAAGGTGCAAGAACTGCCATTCAGGATCTGAGAACTTCCGAAGAGGAGATTGCTTACCAGATTCCGTACAGACTTTCTGAACCGGTGCCGGGTATAACGGAAACGAAGAACCTGTCACAGGATGATGCAGATCCTGCGGATGATACTAATAATGATACCAAGGGTGACACCAAGGATGACAGCAAGGGCGACACTAAGGATGATACTAATAAGGATCCCAAGGATGATACAAAGGATGATGGGGATAGTTTAGATAATCTTCCGAGTCTTCCTCTTGTTCCCACACCAAGCGGTGGATATGACTTTTCTTCCTTTAATATCTGGGATCAGATTGACCGGGAAGCACTGGAAAAAGAAATTAATGATGCACAGAAGGCAGCTTATGAGAATGCAAACCGTGCGATTTCCGATACCGAAAGCGAGATCCGTAACCGGGCTGACCGGGCCAAAGTAAGGGTTGAGTCCGCGCGGACATCGTTAAGCAGCAGCTTTACGAAGATCATTGATCAGACACGCACCCTGAACAATATGGCAGATGATTACAATCAGCTTTTGCTGGATGACTTACAGGCAATTAATGATGAAGTTCAGGTGATTACGAACATTATTACCGATACAGATACACCGGATACCGACGAAATCTTTATGGATGTTTCTGATGATGATACAGTCAAGGATACCGAGGGCAAGGTATTGAGCTGTACGAATTATGGAAAAATCTGTGGTGATCTCAATGTCGGCGGTATTGCCGGAACCATGTCCCGTGAGAACAACCTTGATCCGGAGGATGACTTAAATCTTTCTTCCGATAACGCAACACTGAATGTCAGGTACAAGGAACGAATTGTTATCCGGGAGTGCTATAATAGTGGAAAGGTAGAAGGAAAGAAGGAATGTGCCGGAGGGATTGTCGGTGAAATGACCCTTGGCAGCATTATTTCCAGTATGAATACCGGAAGCATTTCGGGTGATGAAGATAAAGTAGGAGGTATTGCCGGAGAAAGTAAGGGAACGATCCGCAAAAGCAGCTCGAAGTGTGCACTATCCGGAGATAATCAGATTGGAGGTATTGCCGGAAAAGGTAAAACCATTACGGACTGCTATAGTATGATAGAGATTCAGGAGGGAAATTATTATCTGGGATCCATTGCCGGACAGATTGATGATTCAGGAACTGTAGAGAACAACTATTTCGTAGAAGGATGTCCTCCCGGAATTGACGGAATCAGCCTTGAGGGTGAGGCACAGCCTGTCTCTTATGATGAGTTCCTGGAGCTTCCGGATATTCCGGATTCATTCCGCTCAATTCATCTGACCTTCATGGCAGATGACTCCCAGGTAGACCGGATCACCATTAATTACGGAGAGAGCTTTGATATTGCCAGGCTCCCGGAGGTACCCGAGAAGGATGGATACTCCGGTGTGTGGGAAGACTTCTCCCAGGAGAATATTACCTTTGACCAGACGATCGAAGCCGTATATACTGAATATATTACGACACTGGAGGCAAATCTTGATGGAACAAAGCTTCCTAAGCTTTTGGCCGAAGGAACCTTTGATACGGATGATTCCTTAGAGATTAAGAAGGTTGAGCTTTACCCGGAGGATGCAGAAACCAGGGCAGAGAGTTATCAGGTGCGTCTTGAAACATCCGATATCGGAAAGCATCTTTACAGGTTCCTGCCGGATGCTTCTCTTGAAATGGAAAATCCTTCGATTGAGATTTACAGGGATAAAGCTTTTGTCCAAATAGACACGGAGCAGGATGGCAGCTATCTGGTATTTGAATGTGAAGATGATGCGTTTACCTTTACCTGCGTGGACCGTCCGGCAGAACCTGTACCGGTTGCGCTGATTGCGATACTTGCCGGTATATGCCTGGTGGTAATCTTTGTGTTAATTATAGGAATTCATGGTCGTAAGAAAAAGAAGAAAGCTGCCAGGACAGCATAGACTTAGGAGAAAACCATGACACATGCCGAAGCATCCATGAAAACGAAGCAGGCGATGGCAGATTCCCTGAAAAGGTATATGGAGGTGAAGTCACTATCCAAAATAACGATCAGTGCTATCTGCGAGGACTGCGGAATTAACCGGAAAACGTTTTATTATCACTTTAAGGATATTTATGATCTGCTAAAGTGGACACTGGAACAGGAATCACTTGTGGTAGTGAATCAGCTTGATGTTATGGTGGACTATGAGAAAATCGTTCTTACCTTGCTGGATTATGTGGATAAGAACCGTGCACTGCTGGTTCATGCGTATTCCGCGATTGGTAAAAATGGTTTTGGGCAGTTCTTTTCCTCCAGCTTTGAGCGTGTTAGTCTGGATGTGATTGACAGTGCTGCCGAAAGGCAGAACGTAGAACTTTCTGAGGAATATAAAGGGTTTCTCTGTTGCTTTTACAGCAATGCATTGTATGGATTGTTAGTAACCTGGTTTTTGAACCAGAGCCGGTTTGACAGGGAGCGGTTCGCGGGATATATTGTTTTTACCCTGAGAACTACGGTAGAAGCGTTGCTGAATTCTTACGAGAACAGCAAAAGGTAAAGAAATAATAGACGAATAGAATCAAAGTAAAAACGGCGAAGAGGCTTTTGCAGTTGCAGAAGTCTCTTTTGTGTAGAGCACTTAGTGAAAGCGAGCCAAAGGCGAAGCTTGAACTTAGTGCGAAACAGTCCGGAACACTTAACGAGAGCAAGCCGAAGGTGCAGCCCGAGTTTAGTGAGAGGGACAAGTAGAGAACGGCTGCGCACAGGCAGAGCTTTTGGGGTAGATTTTTTATGAGTTCATCCTTGTCAAACATTGTATACCATGATACAATTAGTTGTCGATTTTATACGAAAGGAGTCATTAAAATGGATTTTTATGCAACTTTCTGGGCTTTGGTGCCGCCAATTGTAGCGATAGCACTTGCCCTCATCACCAAAGAGGTGTACAGTTCCCTGTTCGTAGGTATTCTGGTCGGAGGTCTGCTGTATTCCGGATTTTCTTTTGAAGGAACGATTACTCATATTTTTAATGATGGCTTTGTAGGAGTTCTGTCGGACAGCTATAATGTCGGTATTCTGATTTTCCTTGTTATTCTCGGTGCAATTGTCGCATTGATGAACAAGGCGGGAGGATCCGCTGCATTCGGACATTATGCAAAGAAGAAAATTAAAACAAGAGCCGGTGCACAGATTATGACCATTGCACTTGGAATTCTGATTTTTATTGATGATTATTTTAACTGTCTTACTGTAGGAAGCGTTATGAAGCCTGTTACGGATGAGCACAAGGTATCACGTGCAAAGCTGGCTTACCTGATTGATGCGACTGCAGCGCCTGTCTGTATCATTGCCCCGATTTCATCCTGGGCAGCAGCAGTTGCGGGCTTTGTGGAAGGGGAAGACGGATTTTCTATTTTCCTTCGAGCAATTCCGTATAACTATTATGCATTACTGACTATTTTAATGATGTTTCTGATCGTACTTTTACATATCGATTTCGGACCGATGAAAAAGCATGAAGAGAATGCATTAAAGGGAGATCTCTTTACTTCCGGACACCAGGAGGATCAGACAGCTGCCCCGGTGAATGAAAAGGGAAAGGTGATTGATCTGGTAATTCCGATTATTACCCTGATTATCTGCTGCGTCATTGGCATGATTTATACCGGTGGATTCTTTGGCGGCGCAAACCTTGTAGAAGCGTTTTCCAATTCCGATGCTTCGGTTGGACTTGGCATGGGAAGTATCTGCGCACTGATTCTTATTGTGATTGTATATATGTTCCGCAGGGTAATGTCCTTTAAGGATTGTATGGCATGTATTCCCGAAGGCTTTAAGGCCATGGTTCCGGCAATCCTGATCCTTACCTTTGCATGGACCCTGAAGGCAATGACAGATAGTCTTGGAGCAGCAGAATTTGTGGCAAATGCAGTAAAATCTGTAGCAGGAAGCTTTATGAGTCTGCTTCCGGCAATTATCTTCTTAATTGGATGCTTCCTTGCTTTTGCAACCGGTACATCCTGGGGAACCTTCGGTATCCTTATTCCGATCGTTGTTGCCGTATTTGCAAACTCTGATCCGACCTTAATGATTATTTCCATCTCCGCATGTATGGCAGGTGCGGTCTGCGGTGACCATTGTTCACCGATCTCGGATACAACTATTATGGCAAGCGCAGGTGCACAGTGCGATCATGTGAATCATGTTTCCACACAGCTTCCGTATGTTGTCGTGGTAGCGGCTGTATCTTTTGTAACCTACATTATTGCAGGTTTTGTCAGAACTGCATGGATCGTGCTTCCGATCGGTATTGTTCTGCTCGTTGGAACCCTGTTAGTCATTAAGTATCTGGAAGACCGAAAAGCAAAGCAGATTCGAAAAGCAAAATAAATTTAGAGTCGGACAGGAAATCGGTATGGGAATATCATATTTTGACGGCTGAGTCAGAATGTTGAGTTAGAAAATTTCACAAGATAGAATTAAGAAAACAGAACTGAGAAAAGGACCGCAATCGTTGGATTGTGGTCCTTTTATCTCATTATTTAGAGTAGAATAAATTTCATATGGTCTTATAAATGGTTCCTGCCTGAATAGAAATGATTCCTGTATTAGCAGATGTTAAATCTTTGCGAGAGACTGTAATGCCTGATCGTGCAGGATCACTTCAAAATGCTCTTCCAGATAAGCCTCGGAACCCGGAACAGTACGCAGGCCAACCGCATATTCGGAAAGAATATTGCAGACCTTGTTAAATTCCGCAGGAGAGTGATCACTCTTTGCAACGGAAAGAATATAACCACCATCCGGATCTTTGTACAGGGAGTTGGATCCCTGATAAGCATTCACAAGGATATGGGACAATGCGGTTAAATCACGCAGACTGTCAAAGCCGTAGATGCGGACAAGATCCATGGCAGGATTGATGTCTGCCAGTTTCTTCTTTAAGGTCTTGTTCAAAGCGGATTTCCGGGAAGAGCTCTCGGTATTGGATTCACCGGAATTGCCTGCAACGGAGGCTGCTGCTTCCCGTGCACTTGTGATTTTTTTGAACAAATCAAGAACGTCATCGGCACCGGTGCCACCTGCCACAGAATCCATCATTTCATCCAGATCGCCTCCATCCTCATGGACAGATGGTGCAAACTTGGAAAAACGGGTATCCAGTTCGTCGGGATCTTCTACTTTGGTAATAATTAGTACAATGCAATCCGCATTTAAAGGAATTGCTTCAATCATCAGGGGAATATCCTCTGCTTCAAATCCAAATTCAAAGGAAGCCTGCTGCATCATGTCACGGAATAAATCCTTGGCTTTATCCGTACCGTAAGCAAGCTCACTCAATTTAATTTCTCTGTCTGCCAGATCCTCTTTGGTAAGAGTACAACGGATCTGGTGATCATTTACTTTTTCTATTTTCATGAGTTGCCTCCATTTTATATTTAGTTAACGACTTGCGGTTAAAATTGTTGTTTGGTTTATTACATCAATGATATACGAATTGCTTCGTTGTCCCGATGTAACTATTCAGAACTCCATTCGCAAGCTCACTGCTGCGCAGTTCCCTTTGCTCATGTAGTTACTTCGCCATATAAATTTAAAAATGTCCTTACGAATGCAAGCATTCGACGTACATTATTTAAATTTGCATGGCTCTGAATAGTTACATCTTATACTCTACCTAAATTTAAGTCAATATTTTGAAAAACGGTTTATGAAAAATTTAATAATTATGCACGCTTCAGAAAACAATTTTAGTAAAAATAAATAAAAATATCAAAATAACTATTGACAAATTTGGTAAAAACGACCATAATGTAACTCGTAAGATGCTTCCGGATAAATCTGTATCAGGAGGAGGCATGACAAAATTCATAACTAATTAATATTGAAATGATGATCTAGCAACATATGCCCCGCATCTGGCACAATACATTCTGTATAAAAGCAGATGCAGGTGGTCTCTTAGGCTTGTGTGCCTAGTCGCGAATATTCGTCACAGTAAATACACCAATTATAATTCAAACTCGTATAAGCATTCAAAGAAAGTAATAAATAAAAAGGATACTTATCCGGTGCATCTTACCTACTCAGTTATCGTCAGATTTAAAAAGTATAATCAGTTTGGAATTTATTTATGCATATCACGGTGCTTTTGGTCTTTTAATTAAATTCCGGACAGATGGGAGAATGGTATGTTATCAGAAAAAGAAGCTTATTTATCATCTGTAAAGAAACGCCTTCTGCAATATGAGAAAGCCGGAGTGAAGTTATACCTCGATGGGAATCCGTCAGACACGGATCACATTATGAAGAAATGTGTTAAGGAGGATGCTGCTTATATGGCAGACTATATTGCAGATGAAACAGGAAAAGTTAAGGAAATCCGATATGATCTGATTTCTGAACCGGTTATGGATCCGGTTTCTGACACAATCCCTTTAGACCCTTTAGAATATTAATATGCCAAATAGTAAAAAATGATTTTGGAACCCCCTTATAACAAAACATTTGAAGCAAAATTTTAATGACGATAGAAGAATAGTCTGCTATAATATAGGACGATTGGAGGTTAAATACATGAAGAAAAAAATTATTCCGGTGTTAATTGCCATCGTCCTTATTATAGTGGTGTTTGGCATAGCATTTGGGGGTAAGATTATTGATAGATATTCTTATTCAAAAGAACGTGCGGATTTAAATGAAATTTACGCAATACAGGACGAGACGGATACCGCAATCGTTTTGCAGGATGAAATCATTGAACAGAGAGCGAAGCTGTTAGACGGTACGTATTATGTGGCTTTAAGTACCGCAAAGGAGCTTTTTAATGACCGGTTTTATGAGGACGCAGGAGAAGGGCTTCTGCTTTATACACTTCCCGAAGCCATTGTTAGAACGGTTGTCGGAACAAGCGAAGTCAGTATCGGGGAGGAGAACAGGAGCTTCGATTATATCCTTTCCCGCTATGTAGAGGATACTCTGTATGTGGCGTTGGATTATTTAAAGCAGTATTCCAACTTTTCATATGAAGCATTCACCGATCCGAATCGTCTGCAGATATACACTTCCTGGGATCAGAGACAGATCGGATATATTAAGAAGGATACGAAGGTGCGTCGTCTGGGCGGTGTGAAGAGCGAGATCTTAGAAGACGTGAAAGCAAATGATAAGGTGATCGTTTTGGAACAGATGGAAACCTGGACCAAGGTAAAGACGGCAGATGCTGTGATTGGTTATGTAGAGAACAAGCGGCTGCGTGATATTGCACCGGAGCTTCCGATTCCGGTCAATGATTATCAGGAGCCGGAATACACCAGTGTTACGAGAGACCACAAAATTAATCTTGGATGGCATGTAGTTGCCGGAGTGGCAGGAAATGATACCCTGTCGGAATATGTGGCGAATACCAGGGGATTGAATGTAATTTCCCCGACCTGGTTTAAATTAAATGATAATGAAGGAAATTTTATCAGCTTTGCTACACAACAGTATGTGGACAAGGCACATGACATGGGCCTTGAAGTGTGGGCGCTGGTTGAAAATATTGAATATAAGGATAGCATTGATATGTACAGCATCCTGTCTTCCACAACACATCGGAAGACCCTGATTGATAATCTGGTCAATGAGGCATTGCAGTATGGAATCGATGGAATCAATGTTGACTTTGAGCAGATCAGCCTGGACTGTGGAGAGCATTATATTGAGTTTATCCGTGAGCTGTCCATACCGTGTCGTGCAAATGGCATTGTGCTGTCCGTTGATAATTATGTTCCAACGGGTTATACCAATCATTATAATCGTAAGGAACAGGGAATTGTGGCAGATTATGTGATCATCATGGGATATGATGAACATTATGCCGGCAGTGCGGAAGCAGGAAGCGTTGCATCCATTAATTTTGTGGAGGAAGGTATTAAGCAGACCGTAGAACAGGTGCCGGCTAATAAGATTATCAATGCGGTTCCGTTCTATACAAGAATCTGGTCTACGACAGGTGCGGACGTAAGCAGCCAGGCAGTAGGCATGGCGATGGCACAGGAATATATCAAGGCTCATAATATTGAAACCGTATGGGATGAAGAAACCTGTCAGAACTACGGAGAATATATGGATGGAGATACCTATAATCAGGTATGGCTGGG
>UMAL01053789.1_pt1 | contig 9970 bp, 5 predicted proteins | sample 1963691 | NCBI WGS metagenome assembly UMAL01 (sample SAMEA4835914, study PRJEB28245) | human gut metagenome | biome: gut microbiome; material: fecal sample | place: Denmark | collected 2008
CTATGAAATAAAAAAAGGATCTGCAAACCCTTTTGATACTTTATGTATCTTTGATCTGCAGATCCTTTTTCTTTTTTGCTTTTATAACTCTATCACTTTATAATCTATAGGTGCTACATTTGCCTTGATCACAGCGTTGCTCAAGTTCTTTAACAGCGCCTGTAATGCATTCTCATTGACACCTTCTTTGATCTTGTTGAGATCTAGATTGATCTCTTCTTTTTTCATCGTCGGATTGACGAGAAGTAATATTGCTTTGTTCTCACTTGCTTCTCCAAAGACATCTTTTTTCTCACTGATAAATCTTAAGATCGCAAGGACATTTTCAGTCGGTGCCATGTATAATGCATATCCTGTCTGTAAGACTTTTTCCCGGTTTCTAAGGCTAGTCAGTCTCAAAACTTCCTGATAGGTTTCTTTGTCATTTTCAAAAAATGCTCCTCGGTTAAATGGGTCCATCAGTCCATGCATTCCATATTCGTCTCCATAATAAATGCATGGCATTCCTGGGACAAAGAACTGAACTGCCATTGCAAGTCTTGTGAGTGCTTTTCCTTTCTGATCCATCTTTGATGTTATAACATATTCTGCCTGCTGCTCTCTCGATGGCAGATTCTCATTCATTCCAGTTGCAAGTGTTGTCCGAATTCTTGGAATATCATGAGAAGATAACAGGTTCATCAGTGCATAATACAATGGTTTTGGATAATTACACTGCTGGGATATCAAGAATGTCTTCATATCTTTGGCACTTTGATTACCGAGTAAATAATCTGTAACGTTGACTTTCAGCGGATAGTTCATTGCGCTGTCTAAGCCTTTACCCAAAGCATATTTACGTTTCGTTCCGTAACTTTCTTTGGTTGTGACATCTTCCCATACCTCACCGATCAGTGTATAATTCTTGAATTTCTTCTTTAATTCACTTCGCAATTTAAAGATAAATTCATCTGGAAGTTCGTCTGCAACATCCAGACGGAATCCTGATGCTCCAAGTTTTAACCAATGCTTGATCACCGAATCTTCTCCTGTGATAATGTAATCAACAAACTTTTCATTTAATTCATTGACTTCCGGCAGTGTTTCAAACCCCCACCAGCTCTTATAAGTTCCATCTTCGTTAAAGTCATACCAATCATAGTACTTTGACTCTTCCCCTTGATATGCCCCTGGTTCTTCGTAATTTCCCTTTTTGTTAAAATAGACACTATCATCCCCAGTGTGGGAATATACCCCATCCAAGATCACATGAATCCTGCGTTCTTTTGCAAGCTGGCATAGCCGCTTAAAATCTTCGTTATTTCCAAGGAATGGATCGACTTTCTTATAATCTGATGTATTATAGCGGTGGTTTGATGCTGCTTCTCCAATCGGATTCAGATAAATACAACTGATCCCCAATCGTTTCAGATCATCAAGTTTGGATATGATTCCCTCAATATCTCCACCAAAATAATCACATGGATCATAAAATTCTTTTCCTGGAAGTGGTCCAAATACTGGCTGTTCTTCCCAGTCATCATGCAGATAGACCGTTCTTCCCATATTTTCATGATATGCTTTCCCGTGTTTCATATTTTCTTTGTTTCCCTGGCAGAAACGATCTGGGAAAATCTGATACATGATTCCTTTTGACATCCACCTTGGGGTATCAAAATTTTCTTCATATACGGTGATCTGAAAACTATCCGGGTTGTCATCAACGATCATTCCTTCTCCTTGTGTCTTCCCATGTCTGGCTCCATAAAAATAACATTTCCCATGTTCCCAGATTCTGAAATAATACCAGACAACACCTGCTTCACTGGTCATCTTTATGTGTTCTTCCATGCAGTCTTTTTTTCGTTTCATCTCATACTCCCGGTGAAAACTTTCAGAATACATGATGATCTCTGCCTTATTGACTTCCTGCCCTACATCATACAGGCGGATCATCATCTCGCTTCCACATGTGACTGCACCTACGGGAGTTCTGTATTTTTCTACTGACGCGTTATGAATCATAATTTAATCTCATCTTTTTTGTAACTCTTATTTTACTGGTTTCAGATTCCAGATTTTTTCATTATATTGTTCAATCGTTCGGTCTGATGAAAAATATCCGGATTTTGCTGTATTAACAATTGCTTTTTTAATCCATTCATCCTTATGATCGACATACAAATGATATACTTTTTCATATGTTTCAATATAAGACGGAAAATCTGCAAGTATGTAGTATGGATCTGCCTCTCCATATTCCCCAAATAAAAGATTCTGGTAAATCTCTGAATATTTTCTGTTTCCGTATCGTAACAGATTTCCTTCGATCAGACAATTACATACATCACGGATTCCTGGATGATTCTCGAAAATAATCCCTGGATTGTATGTATGGTACATTTTTTTATTGTAATTACCCTCAGCGCTGTCCCCGAAGATAAAGATATTCTCCTGACCTACACGCTCTGCGATCTCTATATTGGCTCCATCCATAGTGCCGATCGTCAATGCACCATTCATCATAAATTTCATATTTCCTGTTCCAGATGCTTCCATTCCTGCGGTAGAAATCTGCTCACTGATATCTGCTGCCGGAATCAGTATCTCCGCAACCGATACACAATAATTTTCTACGAAAACTACCTGAATTTTTCCGTCCATATCTGGATCTTTATTCACCATTTCCTGAATGGAATGGATCAGCCTTATGATCTCTTTTGCCCTGGCATATCCCGGTGCTGCTTTCGCCGCAAAAATAAATGTGATCGGTGTTGTAATATATGCTGGATCTTTTTTGATCTTCTGATATATATAAATGATATGCAGACATTTTAACAGCTGTCGTTTATACTCATGCAAACGTTTGCAATGAACATCAAAAATAGATTCTGGGTTCACTTCGATCCCTTGCTTTTCTTTGATATACTTTGCAAAACGGATCTTATTATTTCGTTTGACCTTCTCATATTTTTTACAAAATTCTTTGTCATCTTTATATGGAAGGATCTGTTCAAACAGACGGTAATCCTTTAAAATATCCCCTTTCACATACTCTCTTACCAGATGATATAGCCCCTGATTGGCCAGTGCTAACCAGCGTCTGTGTGTGATCCCATTTGTGATCGCAAGATATTTTTGTGGAAAGATCTGATAAGATCCTTTAAAAATCCTCGTTTTTAAAATATCAGCGTGAAGATTTGAAACACCATTGATCCTGCGGCAAAGAGCTACGCATAGGTTTGCCATGCGGATCTCATTGTTTCCGATCACTGCCATCTGTGCGATCTTTTCTTCTTCCTTGCTGTAATATACGGAAAGTTTCTGACAGTATTTCTCATTGATCGCACAAATGATCTGATAGATTCTTGGAAGCAGTAAACGAAACATATTCTCATCCCAACATTCCATTGCTTCTGACATAATTGTATGATTCGTATAATGAAATATCTTCTTGACCATACCGTAGGCCTCATCCCATCCAAAATCTTCTTCATCCATTAGAATCCTCATAAGTTCTGGCATCGCCAATGCCGGATGTGTCTCATTGATCTGAATGACAACATGTTCTGGCAAGGAGTTCAGATCATCAAATACTGCTTTATGTCTCTTGATCATCGACTGCATCGTTGCAGATGCCAGAAAATAAAACTGTTTTAAACGCAGCATTTTACCCTGCATATGATCATCTGACGGATATAAGACTTTCGAGATTGCTTCTGCAAATGTCTGGTCTGCCATCGCTTTATCATAGATTCCTTCATTAAACGAATGAAAATCGAACCGCCGCTTGCTTCTGGCACTCCACAGACGAAGAGTTGCTGGCGTCTTAGTCTTGTATCCAATGATCGGTACATCATATGGGACTGCAATGACGGTATTATAATCTTTATGTTCAATCTTTAATCCATTCTCTGTCCAGTTTTCCTGAATCGTTCCATTAAAATGTACTTCCACACTTAATTCCGGGCGCTCGATCTCCCAAACATTTCCATCTCTTAACCAGTCATCTTCCATCTCAATCTGCGTTCCATCTACAATTTTCTGACGAAACATTCCATATTCATATCGGATCCCACATCCGAGTACTGGAAGTTCCATCGTAGAAAGTGAATCCAAAAAACATGCTGCCAGTCGTCCTAGTCCTCCATTTCCAAGTCCTGCATCATTTTCTTCATCCGTAATCTTATCAAAATCAAGTCCCATCTCCCAGAATGCTTCCCGATATGCCTCATATAATCCTTGACTGATCAGATTATTAGAAAATGCCCTTCCCATCAAAAATTCGGCTGACATATAGTAAAGTTTCTTAACTCCCTGCTCTTGTACCCTTTTTCTGCTGTCTGCCCAGGATATCATGATATCATCCCTGATACACTCCGCTGCTGCCTTATAGATCTCATCATTTGTTGCCTCACTGATCGTTCTTCCAAGTGCATGAATTAATTTATTCTCGATCCGTTGTCCGATCTTATTGCTGTCCATATAGTCCATTGTGATCTAAGCCTCCTTTCTAGTCTTTATCTTTGACCTGTAAATTTATCTCATTTTTTGTCTTTATGAAGAATGGGCATCTTAAAATAAGATGCCCATTCTTCTTTTGAATTTATAATACACTATTATACATATCAAGATAAATCTTTGCAGATTTTGCAAAACTGTTATCGGATTCCATCGCTCTTTGGATCAATCCATGTTTTCTCTTTGGACTCTGCAATGTCTGTAATGCATAACGGATTGCTCCCAGCATCTCATGTGCATTGTAGTTTGCAAATGAGAATCCATTTCCTGTGTCCTCGTATTCATTGTAACTTTGTACTGTATCACGAAGTCCACCTGTCTCACGTACGATTGGAAGTGTTCCATAACGAAGTGCGATCATCTGAGAGATTCCACATGGTTCAAATTTGGATGGCATTAAGAAGAGATCACTTCCTGCATAAATCTGGTGTGCAACTGCATTATCATATGCGATATATGAGCATACTCTTCCTTTGTATTTTTCTTCCATGTAACGGAAAAATTCCTCATATTCATAATCACCCGTTCCGAGAATGACAAATGCGACATTCTCTGTACACATGATCTCATCCAACATGTATTTCACAAGATCCAGACCTTTCTGCTCTGTTAATCTTGTAACCATACCGATGATCGGAACTCCTGGTGTGATCGATAATCCAAGAGCCTTGATCAGTTCCTGTTTATCTTTCTTCTTTCCAGAAAGATCATCTTTGTTAAAATGATATGGGATCAGTGGATCTGTCTCTGGATTAAATTCTTCCTGATTCATTCCATTTAAGATTCCCCATGTATCTCCTGCTCTCGCATTTAAGATACCTTCCTGACGGTATGCAAATGCTGGATCACGAATCTCCTGTGCATAAGTTGGACTTACTGTGCTTAAACGATCTGCAAACACAAGTGCTGCTTTCATGAAACTTGCACATTCATAGTTATGCATAAATTCTGGTGTGTCATACTTTGGATCGATTCCTAACCAATGTTCAAACTGATCGAAACCAAATTCTCCTTGATACATCATATTATGGATCGTAAAGATCGTCTTTGCATGTCCAATATCCCAATGTCCGTACTGTGTGCGGAGTAAGATAGGGATCAGACCTGTCTGCCAGTCATTGCAATGGATGACGTCTGGAATAAATCCAATACGGCTTGCTGCTTCGATCACGGCACGGCAGAAGAAAGCATACTGCTCTCCTTCTGCAAGTCCACCACGATATACCGCATCACCAAAAAATCCTTCATTATCGATCAGATAATATGTAACTTCATTATAAACCAGTTCTTCTACACCTACATATGTTTCCCCACCACTAAAATTGATGTTGAAATCTGCCAGATGTCTTGTCTGTGCGCCATATTTCCCTTTCATCTGACTATGAAACGGCATGATCACACGGGCATCCGCACCGATCTGATTCAATTCCTTTGGAAGGGTTCCCATAACATCCGCTAGCCCTCCAAGCTTCACAAATGGTGCACACTCTGCCCCTGCAAGCAACACTTTCAGTGAATTGTTATTACTCATTAACACTTGCTCCTTTCGGAATAAATACTGGATGGTTTGATGAGCCTGATAAGTGTGCATTTGAATAAACTTTTACGTGACGGTCTAAAATTGTATGATTGATCTCTGCCTGTGGTGCGATAAATCCTTCTGCCATAACAACAGAATTCTTGATCACAGCTCCCTCTGCGATCTGTGATCCACGGAAGATAACAGAGTTTTCAACTTCACCATCAATCTCGCATCCACTACTGATCAGGCTGTTGCTGACTTTCGCATTTGGTCCATATTTTGCTGGTGCTCCATCGGCAGATTTTGTGTAAATTCTTCTATTACCCAAGAATAATTCTTTGTAAACATCTGGTTTTAACATATCCATATTTACATTGTAATATGCTTCTAAAGATGTAATACATCCTACATATCCTTTATATTCATATCCCTGAATTACAAGACGATCGAAGTTTGGAACGATAACATCAAAGAAAAAGTGTTTCTTATTATGTGCGATCGCTGTCTCAATAAAATCGATCAATAATGTTGTCTTCATGATATAAGCATCCATGCTCTTCTTATTTGAACGATGTTTTCCTTCAGAATAGCACATATCAAGAACTTTATCGTCTTCATCTGTTTTTAAATAAACACCATCATAATCGCAGTTTGTTGAATCATCACTGTTATCAAAATACATCAGTGTGATATCTGCTCCTGATTTGATATGTTTATCTAACATATCCTGAAAATCTGCATTACAGATCACATAAGAACGTCCTAATAATACATATTTTTCTTTTGCTTTCTTTAAAAATCCAAGTGTTCCACGAAGTCCATCCATAACACTTGCGTATTCTCCGGATGGAGATGCATCATTAATATATGGTGGGAAGATATATAATCCTCCACGTTTTTTGTTTAATCCCCAGTCTTTTCCTGAATTCACATGGCTCAACAGTGAATCGTAATTTCTTCTTGTTAATAATCCTACATTCTTAATCCCTGCATTTACCATGTTACTTAACATAAAATCAACTGTACGATAACGTCCACCAACCGGAAGTGCTGATAAACTTCTGGAGCGTACAAGGTCTTTTAATTTTCTATTTTCTTCTCCTGCATTGATAATACCTAACATCTGTTTATCCATATCTTCAATCCTCCTAGTGTAAGATGGTATCTGGGTAGATCATTGCTCCGTCTTCAACAGTCGCATTCTCTAATGCAACACAATGATATCCGATTACAGTTACATTATTTCCTTCTCCAACCTTGCATCCCTGCTCGATGACTACTTCTTCATCGATCAGTGCTTTGTCGATCTGACAGTCTGTTCTTACAACAGTATCTTTCATGATCACACTGTTCTTAACTACACTGCCTTTTCCGATCTTAACACCAGAATGGATGACACAGTTCTCTACTTCACCTTCAATAACACATCCATCGGCAAGAATAGAATTCTTAACAGATGCACCTGGTGCTATATAATGAGGAGGTAATGAGAAGTTTCTTGTGTAGATTCTCATCTTATCATCATTTAAGTCAATCTGAGGATTTTCATCCAGAAGTTCCATATTAGCTTCCCATAAACTGTCGATCGTTCCTACATCTCTCCAGTATCCATCAAATGAGTAAGCATACATCTTTCTTCCATCTTCTAACATTCTTGGAATAATGTTCTTACCAAAATCGTGTTCTGACTCTGGATCATTTCCATCATCGATCAGATACTGACGGATCAGTTTCCATTTAAAGATATAGATACCCATAGAAGCTTTTGTACTCTTTGGTTCTGCTGGTTTTTCTTCGAATTCATAAATACGTTCATCTTCATCTGTATTCATGATTCCAAAACGTTTTGCTTCTTCATAAGTTACATTCAGAACTGAGATCGTACAATCTGCACCTTTCTCTTTATGATACTGAAGCATCTTGTCATAATCCATGGTACAGATCTGGTCACCAGATAATACAATGATATGATCTGGATCAAAATTATCAATGAAATTGATGTTCTGATAAATCGCATCTGCCGTTCCACGGTACCAGTTACCTGTTTCTCCCTTCATATATGGAGGTAAAACATAAGCACCTCCGTTTAAACTGTCAAGATCCCAGAATCCTCCAGTACCAATATATGCATTTAACTCCAGTGGTTCATACTGTGTTAAAACTCCGACTGTGTCAATTCCTGAGTTTGTACAGTTTGACAGTGGGAAGTCAATGATCTTATATTTTCCACCATAGGATACGGCTGGTTTTGCTTTCTTCTGAGTTAATGCGAACAATCTGCTTCCTTGTCCCCCTGCAAGCAGCATCGCAACGATTTCTTTTTTGTTAATCATAGCTCTTTGTCCTCCTTTATTTTACACCTTGATCATTATTCTTTTTTGTTCTTCTTGTCTTGCTTGTTCTTTTTTTTGGCTGTTCCTCTTCTTTCTCTGTTGTTTGCTTTGTTACCTTTATATCTTCTTTTTTTGGAGTGTCTTTCTTAGTCTCCGGCGCCTCTTCTTTTGTTACTTTCTTTGTAACTTCCAGCTTTTTCTCTACTGTTTTCTTCACAGCTTCTGTTTTCTTCTCCTGTGCTGCCTTCTTTGCTGGCTCTGCTTTCTTTGCAGTGGCTTTCTTTGCCGGCTCTGCCTTCTTTGCTGCACTCTTTCGTGGTTTTGTCTCCACTTCCTCGATCTTATAGTAAACAACACTTAGTGGTTTTAAGGAAATTTCTGCTGCCTGTTGGTAAACAGCTTTCTTTCCTTCAGATGGTACTTTCACCCTCTTCGTTGAAACTTTAGATTCGGAAACATCTCCATCTCCACCAAAATCAAGCTCACTGCTGTCTAAGATCTTCGTAAGTTTTGATTTCTTTGGTAATGGAACCTTGTATTTATCCCATTCCATCGGTGTAAAATTGCAGACACAAAGAATCTGTTGTTGTTTTCTTCCTCTGCCCTTCTTATTCTTTCGTATAAATGCTACAACACTGTGGTCTGCATCACGTTGCAAGCACCATTCAAATCCTGCTGGATCCTGATCTAATTCATATAATGCCGGTTCAGATTTGTAAATCTCATTTAGTTTAGCTACATATTTGTGGAAAGAATCATGCATCTCATACTGATCGATCAAGAACCAGTCAAGCTGTTCTTTGTCTCTCCATTCTACAAATTGGGCGAATTCTCCACCCATAAATAATAATTTCTTTCCTGGATGTGCCATGGTAAATCCATATAATGTTCGCAGTGAAGCAAACTTCTCATCATATGCACCATACATCTTATTGATCATAGAACCTTTGCCATGAACAACCTCATCATGTGAATATGGAAGAATGTAATTCTCACTGTAAGCATAGTCCATAGAGAAAATGATCGCTCCATGATTATCCTTACGATACAATGGATCAAGTTCCATATAGTAAAGAGTATCATGCATATATCCCATATTCCACTTGTAAACAAATCCAAGTCCTTCCGGATCATCAACATCACTCGTTACCTTTGGATATGCTGTTGATTCTTCTGCGATCGTCAAGAATCCCTCATGTGTTGTACGAAGTGCTTCGTTTAGATTGCGAAGGAAATCAACTGCTTCATAGTTGATATTGGTTCCATCTTCATTCGGCACATATTCGCCTTCCTGTTTTCCAAAGTCAAGATATAACATTGCAGATACAGCATCAATACGGATTCCATCGATATGATAAACATCTGCAAAGAACATCGCACTTGAGATCAAGAAGCTCTGTACTTCTGGTTTCCCATAGTTAAATAATAAGGTTCCCCAGTCAGGCTGGCTTCCCTTTCTTGGATCTTCGTGATCATAAATATGTGTTCCATCAAACATTGCCAGTCCATGCTCGTCTCTTGGAAAATGTGCTGGAACCCAGTCAAGGATGACACTGATCCCTGCTTTATGTAACTCATTGATCATATAATTGAAATCTTCTGGTGTTCCATATCT
>UMAL01086369.1_pt1 | contig 9937 bp, 10 predicted proteins | sample 1963691 | NCBI WGS metagenome assembly UMAL01 (sample SAMEA4835914, study PRJEB28245) | human gut metagenome | biome: gut microbiome; material: fecal sample | place: Denmark | collected 2008
ATCGTCTGATTCTTCCGGTCAATCGGGAAAATCTTGTTCATCCGCATAATGGATAACATGATACCGCCGTATTTGCAGGTAGCTCCTCCTGCCAGGCCGGTTCCCGCTCCACGGCAGACCACCGGGATATTTTCTTTATACGCATATGCCATAATGGCTGATACTTCTTCTTTGTTCACAACTTCCACGTACAGATCCGGCTGATACACGCCGTACTCCGGCATCTCATCCCGATAATATTCGCTGGCGATCTCCTCTCCCACCCATACACGGTCAGGAGCGGTGACAGAACGGATATAGTCACAATCCTGGGAAGTCATTTTCTTATAAGGGTATGCCATGACTTAGTCCTCCTTCTGTTTTTTTGCCAATGCTGTCAGTTCCGGGACAACCTGGTATAAATCATCTACGATACAATAATCCGCCACACCGAAGATCTGTGCCTGCGGATCCGTGTTGATCGCTACGATACATTCCGATCCGTTCATACAGGAGGTGAACTGGATCGCTCCGGACACCCCGCAGGTGATGATCAGTTTCGGCCGCACGGTACGGCCGGACAGACCGATCTGATGCGCCGTATCGCCAAATCCGTTTTCCACCATCGGACGGGTAAAGGCCAGCTGACCGCCAAGGGCTTCTGCCAGTTCCCGGCACATTTCCACATCTTTTTCATTTCGTACGCCACGGCCTGCTACCACCAGCACATCCTCTTCTTCCAGGCTCTTGACTTTATCGATCACCTCAGAAGAAAGGATCTTGATTCTCGATTCTGCCATCTTTTCATTGACCGGACAGACAACCACTTCGCCGTGCGGGTTCGCTACCACTTCAGCTTTATCCATGACTTTATATCTCACCGTCGCAAACTGTGGTCTGGACTTTGTGATTCCGATCTGTGCCATGATATTGCCGCCAAATGCTGGACGTACCTGGATCATATCGGTATTCGGTTTGATATCCAGTGTCGTACAGTCTGCGGTCAGACCGGTATGGAAACGGGTCGAAAGCCGCGGTGCTAGGGAACGTCCCAGTGCGGTTGCCCCGATCAGCACAGAACTCGGTTTATTTGCCGCGATACAGTCTGCCACCGCATCTGCATAGCAGTCTGCGCGAAATCCTTCAAATCCCGGATCTTCATATACATACACATGATCCACACCGTAAGGAAGCAGCTTTTCGGCATTTTCCTTCGTTCCTTTGCCACCTACGATCACACAGTTGACTTCGTAACCGACTTTTCCTGCCATCTTTCTGGCTTCTCCCACAAGTTCGTAGGTCACTGGATGGATCTCTCCACGCTCCTGTTCCACATAGATCAGGAAGTTTTTCCAGTCATCTTTGTTAAATGCTTTTGCTTTCTGCTCAAACTGTATGGCCTTCTCCGGACAGTTTCTCACACAGAGACCACACATACGGCAGCTTTCGCTGACTACGATTCCCGCTCCCTCTATGGTCAGCGCACCAAAAGGACATTTTTCCACGCAGATTCCGCAGAGACTGCATTTGTCTGCATCAAATTTCATAAATTCCATATGTATCTGTTCCTCCTATATGATCTTCTTTCCGGTTAAGATGGAAAAAAGTTCCTCTGCTTTTTCTTTTGCACTGCCTTCCAGATAGACCTGTTTTTCTCCTTCCGGCGGTGCAAACATACGCTCTACAGAGGTAGGAGATCCTACCAGACCATATCGGCTCAGATCCTGATCCGGCATATTCTCAAAGCTCAGGATACGGATCGGACGGTCTGCGGTTGCTTTTTTTAGCAGATAGGACGGCAGACGCGGTACACAGGTATCTTTGTCGATTGTCAGAAGACACGGATACGGTATCTCGGATATCTGAGATACACTGACCAGATCCTGACGGACCTGAATGGCTTTCTCATTCACATCCACGATCTCTGCCACCCATGCAGCATGCGGAATCGTCAGATGTTCTGCGATCGCCGGTCCTACCTGTGCGGTATCGCCATCGGTTGTCTGTCTTCCGCAGATGATCAGGTCCGCGCCGCCGATCACCTGGATCCCCTGTGCGAGCGCATAAGAGGTGGCAAGCACATCGGCTCCTGCAAATTTTCTGTCAGAGAGTATCACCGCATCGTCAGCACCCATCGTATAAGCATCGCGCATCATTTCCTCTGCCTGCGGCGGTCCCATCGTCAGTACCGTTACGGTTCCTCCCACTTTTTCACGGATCTGAAGGGCTGTCTCCAGCGCAAACAGATCGTACGGATTCGTCCTGGTCTCCCCGGACATTCTTTTCATGGCACCGGTTTCCGGGTCAATATCTACTTTGGAACTGGCCGGTACCTGTTTCATACATACTACGATTTTCATACTTTCTACTTCTTTCTTTACTTTCTCGCTTCAACGCTTTAAACGGTTGTATTATTATAACATCATACTGTTAAATTGTCGAGGTTTTTATGGCAATTTCACAGATGGCTTCTTTTCTACTCTCACCACTCAGAAATATACACCACAAGATGCACAATGACAGGGCAGGCATTATTTATTCTTCACTAAATGAAATTTAAATAAAAAATTCCCGGACAGATGTTCCTCTTCAGGTTTGTCCGAGAATTTTTTAATATTATTTAAAGTAAATAATTTCCGCGATCGTACAGTTCATAAACGGCATACCGAAAGTATAGAGTTTCATGTAGAGTACCGCTCTATCCATCAGCGGATGTTTTATTTTTCCTGGAAGAATTCAATTTCTTCTCCCACCGGTCCGTTGCAGAACGCCACACGAACCGGAAATTCCGGTTGGGACGGAATCACGATGTCTTTTGGCTCTACGGTGATCGGATATCCTGCCTCACGGACTGCCTTCACGCATCCATCCACATCATCCGTCTTCAATGCAAAATGCCGGATGCTTCCCTGGGGCAGCTGTCCCTCGGCATCGGTAAATACTTCCACAAGTCCTGCGCCTGTATCAAACATGAAACCTGCCAGTTCCGGTTCTCCCCAGGAACGGATCACAGGCATACCCAGCACTCCCTGATAAAATTCTTTTACTTTTTCGATCTCCGGTTTTTCGCATCGGATACATACATGATGAATTCCCTGTACCAACATATTATTTTTCTCCTTTCTTACGGGCCCGTCTTTTTCTTTTGATTTCTTCTTTTTTGGTCCGTATCTCCATGGCTTCCTCTTCCGTGGTATATTTCATAGTCTTTACCGCAAAGACTCTGCCCTGCTCCGTCTTCTTCATCCGGATCTTGCCCTTCATCCAGCCATGTACCGGACAGTACGCCAGGCAGTAATAATTCTTCTGCCCCGCCGCAAACCACCGGATCTTTTTGCGGATATTTTTTCTGCACAGATGACAGCGGCTGCTGGTGATCTCCTTATCCGCCATGGCTTCTTCTTTGGAGTCAAATTCCCGGGAAATAAATTTTTCATACCCCGGATAAAAGACTTTGATCTCTTCTTCCTTTCGTTTCGGATTCTGATAGCAGTCAATGGAATAAAACGTGTCCACGATCTCGCTTCGGAGCTGCATCAAAACCTTTGCCGTATACCAGGAATCCGCCAGTGCCCGGTGAAATTCCTGCTGTTTTTCTATCTCCAGTACATCCACGGCATATTCCAGAGACCTTCTGCTGTCTCCGTCCTCCCGGTCGATACTGAATAATTTTTGCACATCCAGATAACGGATCGGTCCTTTTAAAAGCTGCAGGATGCCGTAGTATTTCATGTTTCGCTGCAGTTCCAGCAGATCGGAATTGCCCCAGCTGCAAAAAAGGGCATCCTCACCGCACCATTTCAAGAATTCTTTGACAGCACGGTAAAAAGGAATCCCTTCCCGTTCCAACAGTTTCATATCCATCTGGATGATCTCTCTGGTACGGTGATGAAGTTTCTTATATACCCGCGGCTGTATCAGTACCTGATACTGGTCTATGATCTGTCGCTCACTGTTCAGTTTTACTGCTCCGATCTCAATAATCTCAAAGGGAATTCTTTCATTTTCCTGGCCTTTTCCGTAAGGACACTGATTCCACTCCAGATCAAAGACAATATAATTCATAAGTGTCGTTCCTTCCTTTTTCCTCTATCTGCAAGTATAATGTATTCTTTCTGTATGGTCAACCTGTTGTTACAGGATGTTGCGGTCACTCCATTCACAGCAGCTACAGAATTTCTCTGACCCTGCACACAGTATTTTCATTTGATTTTTCTCCTTTTTTTTCCATACTAAGTTCAGAAAAATATATGTTATCCATAACCGGAGGTGTATGTTTTATGCGATTACTGATAGCAGAAGATGAAAAATCCCTGTCCCGGGCTCTGGCTGGCAGATATTCAGGAGCAGACAAAACACCTGACTTCCCTGACCAATAACCTGATTACACTCTCCCGGATGGAAGAGGAACGCACCCGGCTGCAAATGATCGATTTCCCATTCTCGGATGTGGTAGAAGAAACGGTACAGTCTTTTCAGGCACTTGCCCGCACACAGAACAAGACTTTTGAAACTTTGATTCAGCCGATGATCTCCCTGTACGGAGACGAAAAATCACTCACACAGCTGGTATCAATTCTGTTAGATAACGCGATGAAATACTCCACTCCGAAAGGCGAGATTTCCCTTCGTCTTGAAAAAGCAGGAAACAACGTGAAACTTTCTGTATACAACACCGCCGACTCCATCAACCGTGAACAGCTGCCACACCTGTTCGACCGTTTTTACCGGACAGATAAGTCAAGAAGCTCCCGGACCGGTGGCTACGGTCTCGGACTCTCCATTGCCGCTGCCGTGGTCAATACCCATAAAGGAAAAATCACAGCAACCACGCAGGATGAACACTCTCTGCTGATCACTGTGACGCTTCCGTTGAAGGCGCAGGGACGTAAGTAAATACAATAATACCAACAGGACTCCCCACACCTCTCAACGATGTGCCCCAGGGGAGACATTTTTTATACGGAGATATTTTTTGAATGAAGTGAAATCACACCTATCTTATGAAGGGCAAATAGATAAGTTATATAAAAAGGGATACTTTATAGAAAGTTTTATCATTGTTGCACACCCTCGCATTGCTTAGTTTTTCATGATTGAGATTGCATTTCCACACCACATTTTATCCGAACACTTTCTTTAACAATTCCATAATATCCTCATTTTTCAAACCATATCTCTTCAATGAATTTTGATCAAATGGCTCCTGTTCCAATTGGTCAATAAAGCTATGTATATCAGCATCTACTGCTATCGGCAATTCTTCTACTTTTTCAAGCATAAGTTCCGAAGCAATGCGCAAAATATCTTTTTTATGTTTCTTAACATCACTGGAATCAACTTTTTCACCTGAGTCTTTCCGCATTTTTAAATCGAGATATGCTTTTGCTTTAAAAAGAATGATATATTCCGGTCTTAGAACAGAAAGTCCATTTCTTATAACTTTTCCATTAAGAAGTGCCTCATAGTAATCATCATTCAAAAGAATTGCTGATAAACTGGATACCTCATCATCAATATGAACCGGGGTAATTCCTTCTGCATTTTTAAGTTCAAAATCACTTCTGCAAAACAATTCAATCATTTTGGGAAATTTATCGTCTTCTGGTTTATCAAATCTATAAAATTGAGGATTGACACCGTTTGTTGCTTTATTTCTGTATCTTCCATCCACTATGAACTTCCAAAATTTCTCTCCAAACTCCGGAGTCAATGCTTCAACGATTAAAACCATATCCAGATCCCTTGTAGCTCTGAAATTTACTTCATTACTCTCAAATAAAATATCGCAGGCTGCACCACCTATTAAAACATACTGTTCTTCATAATCTGCAAAGTATCTCCGAAATGTATCTAATCCTTTGACCATACATATTCCTCCAACATTTTATTAATTGAAATATCAATTCGTTCCTCTTCCTGTTCCTCTCTTGTCTGCGACAGTACCACACTAAAGGGATCCTGCAATCCTTTTCCCAGAAAATCTATAAAATATCCCAGTTCAAAAACAACACAGCCAATTTCTTCCAATTCACTAGCTTGTTTTTCCACTTTCACCCCACTAGCTTTCAACTCTTTCTTCGTTACTGCATAAGTAGGATAAGCATTATCGGACAAAAGAGAATACTCACACAAAGCAGAAATACCTGCTTTCTTTTCTAGTTTCATATCTTTTCTTAGAACAAATCTTCGAATCACCGGATTTCTTAATACACTCTCAATCTGCTGCCATAATTGTTTTCGATCATCCGGGATATTGATGACTCTTGATTTACCTTTCATATCTAACACGCCAATATTTAAATATTCTAACTCATCAAAGCACCGGCTTGCAGATTTTGTTGACACTCCCATTCGTTTCGCCGCATCAGATACTTTCACTTCCATCCATCGTTCATAAATAGCCAACAGAAGCATTTTTTGCGTCAGAAATGAAATCAAATGAACTGGGGATAATTCTCTTTCATTTGACTTACTCGACAAATATCCAATAAACGGAAGAAATACCTGTTTTCCCTCTATTACAAAAGGGATTCCCTCTTCCATCAACTTTTCTTTTATATAGAATGTCGTTCGTTCAAGAAATATTGCACAGTTTAACCCTGTCATTTTTTCCACGCAAGTTCTGTCTCTCCGCAACAGGACAAGTCCAACATCATCTCTAGGCTGAATAGCCATCCATAATACACCATTCGTCTCCACTGTAAAGATATCATATCTTCCACGATATGCTAATGGCAGCTTTTTATATATCTCTTTATTCTCCGTCATTCTTACATTTTGTCGTAATGATTTTTCCAAGAATTCTTTCATATCAATCACCTTTTTATAAATATGACTTTTTTTATGTCACATTTATAATTTATCATGTGCTATTCGATTTTTCAAGGAACAATCCGCCGCATAATACAGCAAAAATGGCAACTGGTATTTTACTACTTTTTAGCGAGTTCCTCTAAGAACCGTTCCCCATATTTCTCATACTTCGCCTCACCCACGCCGGACACCTCCAGCATGGAAGCCCGGTCGGTGGGTTTTTTCACGCACATATCAATCAACGTTTTATCACTGAATACGATATACGGCGGCACTTTCTGTTCTCCGGCGATCGTGAGGCGAAGCTGACGCAGCCGCTCAAATAACTGCCAGGAGGCAGCATCCAGATCTTCCGTAAGCCCGGCGCGTTTCCGGATCTTTTTCCCGCTGCCATCTGTTTTCGTCTTTTTCTCCTTTGGTTTTGAGAATTTCATCACGATCTTCTCATCCTCCTCCAGAAAATCCTCGCCCTTTTCTTCCAGATGAATCAGTGCATATTTGTCCGGTGTCGCCCACAGATATCCCTGTGCCAGAAGTTCCCCGATGATCTCCTTCAGGCGCGGCTCGGTAGTCTGTTTCTGTTTTCCATAACTTTCCACAGCTTCCAGCCCATACGATTTTACTTTCGCATTCTGACTTCCCCGGAGAACCGCGGCGATCGTTCCTGCACCGTAATTTCTCGGCAGTTCCGTGATACATTCCATAATATCCCGGCAAATCTCCGTCACATCCTCCTCCACATACTCATGGAGGCAGTTCGAACAGTTTTCGCACCGCCTCGGACCTTTCTCACCGAAATATTTCAGGATAAAACCACGCAGACAGTCCTTTGTCGTGCTGTAAAACGTCATCATCCGCAGACGCTGTGCATCCCGCTCCCGGACTGCTTCCGCCTCTTCCCTGTCCATATCCTCCCGCAGATCCTTTTCCTCTAACAAAAACTGATTGATCCGGACATCCTGTGGGGAATACAGCAGGATACATTCTGCCCGCTCCCCGTCACGCCCGGCTCGTCCCGCTTCCTGATAGTAATTTTCCATGCTCTGCGGCATATTATAATGTACCACATACCGGACATTTGACTTATCGATCCCCATACCAAATGCATTCGTCGCCACCATCACCGGCTTTTCATCAAAAATAAAAAGATCCTGATTGCTCTTTCTCTCTTCCGCAGAAAGCCCCGCATGATATCTGGTCGCCGGTATATCTTCCATCTGTAACATCGTGCATACCTCTTCCACGTTCTTTCTGGTCGCACAGTAAACAATCCCGCTCTCCGTCCGGTGTTCCTTCACATAATCCAGCAACTCCGCCTTCTTATTCCCTGTCCGCACCTCAAAATAAAGATTCGCCCGGTCAAACCCCGTCACCAGCACCTTCGGACTCCGAAGCCCCAGCACACACAAAATATCGTCCCGCACCTGCTCCGTTGCCGTCGCCGTAAACGCACTCACCACCGGCCGCACCGCCAGCTGATTCACAAACTCCACAATATTCAGATAACTCGGCCGGAAATCCTGTCCCCACTGGGAAATACAGTGTGCCTCATCCACCGTCACCATACTGATCTGCACCCTCTGTGCAAAATCAAGAAACAGCGGCGTCAACAACCGTTCCGGCGCCACATAAATAATCTTATACCGCCCCTGCACCGCATATTCCATCGCCTTATAAATCTGACCTTCCGTAAGCGAACTGTTAATATACGCCGCATGAATCCCGGCCTCATTCAACGCCCGCACCTGATCCTTCATCAAAGAAATCAACGGAGAAATCACAACCGTAATCCCCGGCAAAAGCAACGCCGGAACCTGATAACAAATCGACTTCCCCGCCCCCGTAGGCATAATCCCCAGAACATCCCTCCCGGATAAGATTGCCCCGATCAGATCCTCCTGCCCGTTCCGGAACCCGTCATACCCGAAATATCGTTTCAATACTTCATACATATCCATATATTATTTTACTTTTCCTTTCCTACACTATCGCGTGTCTGAAAAATCATTTCCGCAATCTGCAAGCCCCAGTTTGTGGGAGATTTTACCCTCATTCGGTTGCCGTAGCCCGCTACGCCGCCCTTATTCGGATAAAATCTCCCACAAACTGGGACTCGCAGCTCACGAAAAGCCTTTTTCAGACACGCTCTAAAATCCGATTTTTAATTTTTTGAATTCGCTGATTTTTCTTCGGATTCCGTTGATTTTCTGCTGATTTCACATCAGATTCCTGGTCCCACTTTATCACAAAGAACTGCTCAAAGATACAGGAAATCGTTTCATCTCACCTTCCCGCCGCCAACACCCAGAAAGCCCACACTGACCCGGTAAGGCCAGACAGCCTTTTGCTGGCGCTCTTAGCCAGGATGAGATCCAGTCCTTAGAAGAACTTGACAGTGAGCGGCTCTCCGCGAACTGGCACATAGTTCTTCTTAGGACTTAGCTCAGCTTGGCGTTGCCAGCGGTTGTCTGACCTTACCGGGTCAGTGCGGGCTTTCGTCTGTGCAGCCAGACTTTCCAGACTTTCGTCCGTGCAGCCAGTCTTTTCAGACTTTCGTCCATGCAGGCAATATCTCACTTTACCAACTCCTGCCTTTCATCAAACCAAACCCGATCCCCTTCATTAATATCCCTGTCATACAACATCTGATCCCTCTGTCGAACGATTTTTACCTCCCCGTCCTCGTCCTCCAGCCAAACCACTGCCATCACCGGATCTCCCTCTTTCCGCTCCTCGCAGCCAAACTCCACATCTTCCTCTATCCGTACCACTCTATAATTCATAATCCGTATTTTCCCTATATTAAAACCCTTAACTATTTATTATTCATATGCTATAATATCACGCCCCCAACCCCTTTACAAGAAAGAATCCAAACACAGCAAACCACAACTATGAGAAACACGCTTTGCGAGTTTCTCGAGTTATCGCGGCAGTCGCCAAGGTCTCATGCAAGCATGGGCTTTGGCTCGTTGCTCGCGTAAAAAAAGTACGAACCATACCGCTTACTTTCAAACGATACACTTCGCACTTCTCTTCTTCGCATTAATCTTATATAAACGTAACTGTTCAGTACCTTCACAGTTACGTGCCAAAATGCCATCACCTTCGGTGATGGCATTTTGGCTTGTATGTCTCGGGA
>UMAL01036681.1_pt1 | contig 9876 bp, 7 predicted proteins | sample 1963691 | NCBI WGS metagenome assembly UMAL01 (sample SAMEA4835914, study PRJEB28245) | human gut metagenome | biome: gut microbiome; material: fecal sample | place: Denmark | collected 2008
TGATGCGGACAGACCTGCCGAGGCTGTCTTTGCGGATATCCGAAAAGCATTAGACAGAGTATTTGGCTTTGCGCCACAAAAATAAGGAGGGGTTTTTATGAAACTCATCATTGCGATTATTCAGGACGAGGATGCGAGCGAAGTAATCTCTCATCTGAACGAAGCAAAATTTCAGGTAACGAGACTTTCCACAAAGGGTGGCTTCCTGCGCGCAGGCAACACCACCATTATGACAGGCGTGGAGGATGAAAAGGTAGAAGGCGCGCTGAAGATCATCGAGGAAAACAGCAAGGCGCGTACCCAGTATGCGACACTGCCCTCCTCCTGCGGTGCGATGCATGGGCTGATTCTGGCACCCATTGAGGTAAAGGTCGGCGGTGCAACGGTATTTGTACTGGATGTGGAGCAGTTCCACAAATATTGATTCCGAAAAAATCCAAGGAAAGGAGCGGCGGATTTGTATACATTTGAGGAAATCCGAGGGAATACCCCTTTGGTGGAGCAGCTTAGGCGTTCTGCCGCGAGCGGAAGAAGCTCCCATGCCTATCTTTTCCTGGGCGGCGCAGGGGCAGGCAAGCGGCTGATTGCAAATACCTTTGCGAAGGCACTGCAATGTGAAGGCGAAAAACGCCCCTGTGACAGCTGCAAAAGCTGCCATGCCTTTAATCATGGCAACCACCCCGACGTGATTTATTTTCAGCCGTTGAAAAACGGGAAAACCTACACGATTGAGGATGTGCGCGAGCAGCTGCTGGAAACGGTGGATTTAAAGCCGTTTCAGTATGAAAAGAAAATTTATATCATCGAAAAAGCGGATACCTTGAATATCCAGAGCCAGAATGCGCTTCTGAAAACGCTTGAGGAGCCGCCTGCCCATGCGGTATTTTTGCTTCTGGCGGAGCGTGCAGAGGCATTCCTGCCGACGATTCTTTCCCGTGTGGTGGTGATGAAAATTCGTCCGCTTTCGGCGGAAACGATTGCAGATTACCTCATGCAGGCAGGTCATTTGGCAGAGGAAAGCCATATCCTTTCGGCGTATGCCCAAGGGCGAATCGGGCAGGCGTTGGAGCTTGTCGAGGATGAAGGCTTTCGGGAAATGCGGCAGGATATTTTGGGCAAATTAGAAGCACTGCCCTCCATGAGTGAGGGGGATGCCTATCTGCTTGCGAAGGATCTGGAGGGCTATAAAAACGATTTGCGTTTTCTGGATATTATGGAATTATGGTATCGCGACCTGCTGACGGCAAAAAGCCTGCGGGAGGAAGGATACCTCATACAAAGAGATAAAAAGGATGCCATCTTTCGGGCGGCGAAGGAGCCTGCGGCACTTCTGGCGAAGAAGGCAGCCGCAGTCAGAACCGCACGAATGCGTCTGGCACAGAATGCAAATTTTCGGCTGACGATGGAAGTCATGCTGATGGATTTAAAGGAGACTGGTAAATGATAGAAGTAGTTGGAATTCGGTTCAAGAAGGCAGGGAAGATGTATTATTTTGACCCTGCCGGCATCAAACTGGAAAAGGAAGACGGCGCTATCGTGGAAACGGCGAGAGGAATTGAATACGGCACAGTCATCAAGGGCAACAGCTTTGTGCCGGAGGAGGCCATTGTTCCGCCGCTGAAGCAGGTGATGCGCAGAGCAACAGAGGAGGATACAAAATCCGTAGAGCAGAACCATAAGAAGGAAACAGAGGCTTTTGGGATTTGTCTGGAAAAAATCTCCCGTCTGGGTCTGGATATGAAGCTGGTGGATGTGGAGATGACGTTTGACAGAAATAAGCTGATTTTCTATTTTACCTCTGACGGGCGTGTGGATTTCCGTGAGCTGGTAAAGGAACTGGCGGCGGTATTCCGCATGCGTATCGAGCTGCGCCAGATTGGCGTAAGGGATGAAGCAAAAATGCTCAACGGCATCGGCATCTGTGGCAGACCGCTTTGCTGTGCAAGCTTTCTGGGAGATTTTCAGCCTGTATCCATTAAGATGGCGAAGGAGCAGAATCTTTCCCTCAATCCTACAAAAATCAGTGGTATCTGCGGCAGATTGATGTGTTGTCTAAAATATGAAGAGGATGTTTATGAGGAACTCAATAAAAAGCTGCCCCGCGTGGGGGATATTATTTCCACGCCCGACGGTACAGGTGAAATTCTCACCACAAATGTGCTGATGCAGCAGGTAAAGGCGGCGGTCAGAAAGGCGGAGAACGATCCCCCGACCATCGGGTTCTATCATGTGGATGAAATCAAGCTGATTCGCTCCAAGAAGAAGCGCAAGCAGAATCCGGAGGGCGAAAAGCATCATGAGGAATGATATTACCATCCATCCCCATGAGAGAGTGGATGATTTGCATCGGGACGGGCATCTGATTATTCAGGACCCGAAGCGCTTCTGCTTTGGCGTGGATGCAGTCATTCTCAGCGGCTTTGCGAAGGTAAAAAAGGGCGAGAATGTACTGGATTTAGGCACAGGCACAGGCATTATTCCGATTCTTCTGGCGGCAAAAACAGAAGGAAAGCATTTTACCGGTCTGGAAATTCAGACGGAGAGTGCGGAAATGGCAAACCGCAGTGTGCTTTTGAATGAGCTGGAGGAACGGGTTTCCATCAAAGAGGGGGATATCAAGGAAGCGGTGCAGCTGTTCGGGGCATCCTCGTTTGATGTGGTGACATCCAATCCGCCCTATATGAACGAGGGCGGCGGTCTGGTGAATCCCTTTGCGGCAAAAGCAATCGCAAGGCATGAGATTTTATGCTCTCTGGAGGATGTGGTTGCGGCGGCGGCAAAACTGCTCCGACCCTTGGGGCGGTTTTATATGATTCACAGACCGCACCGCCTGACGGATATCATGGTGCTTCTGCGGCAGTATAGGCTGGAGCCGAAGCGGATTCGTTTCGTGCAGCCCTATGCCGATAAGGAGCCGACCATGGTTCTGGTGGAGGCGGCAAGGGGTGGCAAGCCCATGGTGAAGGTGGATGCACCTCTGGTGATTTATCAGGCACCGCAGGAATATACCAATGAAATTGTAGAGATTTATTACGGAAAGGGACAGGCGTAAGGCGTTTGTTTATGGCAGGCTATGGCAGGAACATTGTATCTTTGTGCCACGCCCATCGGCAATCTGGAGGATATTACCCTGCGGGTGCTCAAGCTGATGGAACGCGTGGATGTGATTGCGGCGGAGGATACGCGCAATACCTTAAAATTACTGAATCATTTCGAGATTAAAACACCCATGACAAGCTACCATGAGCATAATAAGGTCACAAAGGGGCCTGTTTTGGTGGAGCGGCTTCTGGCAGGGGAAAGCATTGCACTGGTGACGGATGCGGGCATGCCCGGTATTTCCGATCCGGGGGCGGATTTGGTCAAGCTTTGCTATGCGGCAGGTGTGCCTGTGACGGTTGCGCCCGGTGCATCGGCGGCTGTGGTGGCATTGGTGCTTTCCGGTATGGATACCAGACGCTTTGTGTTCGAGGGCTTTTTGCCGCCTGATAAAAAGGAGCGGAGAGCCATTCTGAAAACGCTGGAGCGGGAGCATCGCACGATGATTTTCTATGAGGCACCGCATCGCCTGACGGATACACTTGCGGAATTGGCGGAGCTGTTCGGCGAAAGCAGAGAAGTGGCGGCTGTCCGAGAACTGACGAAGAAATTTGAGGAGGTACGCAGGGCAACGATTGGCGAGCATCTGCGGTATTTTTCCGAAAATCCCCCGAAGGGCGAATTCGTTCTGGTCTGCGAGGGCTTTTCTTTAGAGGCACAGCGGCAGGCGGAGCGGGAAGGCTGGGAAAGCATTTCTGTAGAAGAACATGTCGCAAAATACGTTGCCGAGGGCATGAGCGAGAAGGATGCCATGAAGCAGGCGGCGAAGGACAGAGGGGTGTCTAAACGAGAGATTTATCAGATTCTGAAAAAATAACGATTGCTGCCGCTTCGGCGGACAACGGAAAGGAGGTTTTTCAGATGGAAAGATTGCTGGCAGGCTTTTCTGCCTTAGGCTGGAGAGAGTATTTATTTGCGGCAGGGATGGCGTATGTCCTGACCTATATTTACCGCGTTTTTCAGCGCCGCAAGGAAAGCGGGAAAAACAAAGAAAAAACCTATGTGATTCAGACCTTCGATAAGCGCGCGATTGACCGCTGTAAGGAGCTGTTCCCGATCGATGTGCTTTCGTTCAAGGGCAAGGAATTCAAAAGAGGGACGCAGATTCGGATTACAACCCTGCAGAAGAATGTAGTTATCGGGGAATTTATCGGGATGAATCGTGTGAATTTGGTTTGCATTAAGACAGGCAATAAGATTATCGCACATCAGCTGGAAAAAATCGCAGAGGTCACAAAAGCAGAATAAAGGAATAAAAAGAAAGGGCAGTTGCAGAGGATTCTGTGACTGCCCTTTTTGGGTTGGCGGCGATGGGGCGCAGCCGCGCCAAGATGTTAGCAGTGCTTTGCACTGAATGGGCTCATTCGAGCCAAGAATCCGTTTGGTGAAGATAAGAGGTTCACCCGTTTGGAACTCTTTTGGCGAAATAAAGAATTTCGTTCTTACTTTTTATGCTAAAAAGTAACAAAAAACCCGGGACCCCTCCTCAATGGGTCCCGGACCCCCACAGGAGGTCCAAGAGGAACAATGTTCCCCTTGGATATCCCCTCCCCACAAGTCCCTTCGGGCAGTATAAAGTGCCTTTTCGGCATGGCTTGCTGTTTCATCCTTCGGGCAGGCTATCTTGAATTTTTCCGAAAAACGCAATATAGTTGCATAAAATAGTTGCAGGCGCACCTGCGCCGCTTTTATCTATGTCGTTTCCGACCTACGGGGAAGGGTTTGGAAAGGGAAACCTTGTGTCCCTTTCCTCGGTTGCGGAGGTTTGGAACCCATTGCGAAACGGGTTCCAAGTTTTTGTTACTTTTTAGCATAAAAAGTAAGGGTGGAATGCTTTGTTTTGCCGAGAAGGTTCCAAACGGGCGAACCGCTAATGTTGGCGAACCATTCTATTTTTGCGCATCTGCGCCCAATCAGTGCGGAGCACTGTTGCTTTTTCTTGCCCGCACCTATGCCAACATTTTGCCTTGGCAAATCGGCATTTGTACTGCCGCATTTCCATTCCGCGAGTGTCTATTTTGCCTGTTTGTATACAACTTTAACGGGATTTTAACGGGCAAAAATATTGAATTTTTTGGGCAGAGTCATATAATAAAATAGTACAGACCGACTGGTCTGATTTTTTCGTGAAAGGAAGACGGCGGCAGTTTTTGTTAAGCCGCAGGCATAAAAATCTGAAAAAAAGAAAGAGAACAGAGAGGAGGAATCCTGTTTGAAAACAGAAAATGAGATTTTGGAAATTGCTTTTTTGTTGTTTTTGGAAAAGGGTTTTTCCGAGGTCTCCACAAATGAGCTGATTCGTGCGGCAGGGCTGACGAAGGGCGGTTTTTACTATTCCTTCAAAAGCCGAGACGATCTGGATCAGCAGGTGGTGGAAAAATATATCAGACCCTTTTTCTCTCGTCAGACAGAGGAAATGCAGCAGGCATGGGAAAAAAGCAGAGCGGAAACGCCAACGGCGGAGCTGCTGTGGAAGGGGTTTTTCCTGCCCCAGCGCTTTGCGAATTATCAGAAAAAAATCGGCAAAAAGATTGCCTTTCGGAATTTCTATTTCCTGCTTTATGAAGGGATGAAGAAATTTCCGGAGGTGGAGGAATATTTTAAGGAATTCAACAAAAAGAAGAGCAGACTGCTCTATGGAATTCTGGAAAGAGGACAGAAAAGAGGAGAAATCCTCAAAAGCATAGATCTGGAAAACTATGTAACCATGATTTTAGCCATGCAGGATGGCATTTTAGCCCTCCGCGTGCTGGATGAAACGATTGATGAGGAAGAAAAATATACAAAAATTCAATATCAGATGTGGAAGGAAATTTCCACTGCAAAGATGCAGAATTATGAAGACGGAGGTGTGACAAGTGCAGTCTCATAAAAACGATACTACATATAAAATGGGAATCGATATCGGCTCTACGACCGTTAAAGTTGTACTTGCCGATGAGGAAAACAAAATTGCCTTCAGCAGATACAGAAGACATTTTTCGGAAATCAAAAAAACAGTAAAGGATATCCTGAAGGAAGCGAAGGAGGAAATCGGCAATGCCATTTTCTCTGCCATGATTACCGGCAGCGGTGGCGTTGCTCTGGCAAAGGCGATTGGTGTGGAATTCATTCAGGAGGTGGTTGCGACAGCAAATGCCGTAGAAGCAACCGCACCCCAGACAGATGTTGCCATTGAGCTTGGCGGCGAGGATGCCAAGATTATCTATTTTGAAGGTGGCAACATAGAGCAGAGAATGAATGGTGTTTGTGCCGGTGGTACAGGCTCCTTTATCGACCAGATGGCAAGTCTTTTGCAGACAGATGCAACAGGACTGAATGAGCTGGCAAAGGGATATAAGGTGATTTATCCTATTGCATCCCGTTGCGGTGTATTCGCAAAGACGGATATTCAGCCCTTGATTAACGAGGGTGCCAAAAAAGAGGATTTGGCGGCTTCTATTTTTCAGGCGGTTGTCAATCAGACTATCGCAGGGCTGGCATGCGGCAAGCCTATCCGCGGACATGTTGCCTTCCTGGGCGGCCCGCTGCATTTCCTTTCCGAGCTGCGCCTGCGTTTCATTGAAACACTGAAGCTGACGGATGAAACAACGATTATTCCTGAAAATTCCCATCTGTTCGCCGCTTACGGCACAGCCGTTTCCAATAAGGGCGAAGCAGAGCTGGATTTTGATACATTGCTGCATAAGCTGGATAACGGCGTGGAGCTGACGGCAGAGGTTTCCCGTATGGAGCCGTTGTTTAAGGATGAAGCGGATTATGCCGCTTTCAAGGAACGTCATGACAGAGATAAGGTAAGACGCGTGCCCCTGTCGAATTATCATGGGGATGCCTTCCTTGGCGTAGATGCAGGCTCTACTACAACAAAGGTGGCTCTGGTTTCCAAGGATGGCGATTTGCTCTATTCCTTCTATGCAGGCAATGAGGGCAATCCGCTGAACGTGGTTATGAAGAGCCTGAATGAAATGTATGATATGATGCCTGAGGATGTTGTGATTCGCAATTCCTGCGTGACGGGCTATGGCGAAGGGCTGATTAAGGAAGCCCTGATGATTGACCTTGGCTATATTGAAACCGTTGCACATTATAAGGCGGCGCAGTTCTTCAAGCCTGATGTGGACTTTATTCTGGACATCGGCGGACAGGATATGAAATGTATCCGCATTAAGGATAATGTCATCGATAGCGTTCTGCTGAATGAGGCATGCTCCTCCGGCTGCGGCTCCTTCATCGAAACCTTCGCAAAATCTCTGAATTATACCGTTGTGGATTTCGCAAAGGCTGCGCTGTTCGCAAAGCAGCCCATCGACCTTGGCTCCAGATGTACGGTATTTATGAATTCCCGCGTGAAGCAGGCACAGAAGGAGGGCGCAGAGGTTGCGGATATCTCCGCAGGTCTGGCGTATTCCGTTATCAAAAACGCACTGCTTAAGGTAATCAAGATTTCCGACCCGAAGGCAATGGGGAAATCCATGGTTGTACAGGGCGGTACCTTCTACAATGATGCGGTGCTGAAAAGCTTTGAAATGATTAGCGGCAGAGAAGCAGTCCGCCCCGATATCGCAGGCATCATGGGGGCCTTCGGCGCAGGGCTGATTGCCAGAGATAAATACACCGCAGGCTATCAGACCACACTCATTAGCCGCGATGAAATGAACGCATTGGAAGTACATTCCAATATGGCAAGATGTCAAGGCTGCACCAACCACTGCCTGCTGACGGTCAATCTGTTCAGCGGCGGCAGACGCTTCATCACAGGCAACCGCTGTGAAAGAGGTCTGGGCAAGGAAAAAATTGAGAACCCTGCACCTAACCTGTATGATTATAAACGCCATAGACTGTTCGATTATGAACCCTTGACGGCAGAACAGGCAACGAAGGGAACAGTCGGTATCCCTCGCGTGCTGAATATGTTTGAGGATTATCCCTTCTGGTATACCTTCTTTACCAAGCTGGGATACAGGGTGGTGCTTTCTCCCTTCTCCTCCAAGGCAGTGTTTGAGATGGGCATGGAATCCATCCCCAGTGAATCTGTCTGCTACCCTGCAAAGCTGGTGCATGGGCATATCATGTGGCTGATTAACGCAGGCGTTGATTTTATCTTCTATCCCGGTGTGGTTTACGAAAGACGGGACAGCGCCGCGGCGGATAATAACTATAACTGCCCTATTGTGGCATCCTATAATGAAAATATCAAAAACAACGTGGAGGATTTGCGAGAAAAGAATATCAAATTCATGAATCCCTTCCTTGCGCTGGATAAAATTGAAACCGTCATTAAGCGTATGCAGGAGGAATTTGTACCCATGGGCTGTGATGCCAAGGAGATTAAGGCGGCAGTGGAAGCCGGCTGGAAGGAATGGGGCAATTTCCGCAGAGATATGCGCAAAAAAGGCGAGGAAACGCTGAAATATATCCGTGAGAATAACATGACAGGTATTGTTCTGGCAGGCAGACCCTACCATGCAGACCCTGAAATCAACCACGGGATTCCCGAACTGATTGCAGGCTACCGCATTGCCGTTCTGACGGAGGACAGCGTGGCACATCTGGGACATGTGGAACGTCCCACCGTTGTGCGTGACCAGTGGACGTATCATTCCAGATTGTATGAAGCGGCGGCATTTGTAAAGAAGCAGAAGGATATCGAATTTGTACAGCTGAACTCCTTTGGCTGCGGTCTGGATGCCGTAACAACCGATGAGGTGAAATCGATTCTGACAGCTGCCGGCAAGATTTATACTGCCTTGAAGATTGATGAGGTAAATAACCTTGGTGCGGCGCGTATTCGTATCCGCTCCCTGATTGCGGCGATTGAGGACAGAAAGGAAAAGCATGTGCAGATTAAGGAAGGGGATGCCTCCCTGCACCGCGTGCTTTTCACAAAGGAAATGAAGAAGGAATATACCATCATTTGTCCGCAGATGTCGCCCATTCATTTTGAGCTTCTGGAGCCTGCATTCCGTCAGGCAGGGTATAAAATCGAAGTAATGGCGGCAATGGATAAGCATGCCATTGAAACAGGGCTGAAATATGTCAATAATGATGCCTGCTATCCTGCACTCATTTCCATCGGGCAGCTGCTGAATGCGCTGCTTTCCGGTAAGTATGACTTGAACCGCACCGCACTTTTGATTACCCAGACGGGCGGCGGCTGTCGTGCAACAAACTATATTGCCTTTATCCGTAAGGCACTGGCAAATATGGGCATGCCCAATATTCCGGTTATCTCCATCAACCCTGCGGGGCTGGAAAAGAACCCCGGCTTTAAATATGAGCCTGCCCTGCTGCATCGCGCATTGCAGGCGATTGTATACGGCGATTTGTTCATGCGTGTGCTGTACCGCACCAGACCCTATGAAAAGGTAAAGGGCTCTGCAAATGCCCTGCATGAAAAATGGGTAGAAAAGCTGAAAAAAGACCTGCTCAAGGCAGACAGAAGAACGTACTCTGAAAATATCCGTAACATTATCAGGGAATTTGAGGAGCTGCCTTTGCTGGATATCAAGAAGCCCAGAGTCGGCGTGGTTGGGGAAATTCTGGTAAAATTCCACCCTACTGCAAATAACGATCTGGTCAACCTTCTGGAACGCGAAGGCGCAGAAGCGGTTGTACCCGATTTGCTGACCTTTGCGCTGTATTGCTGTCATAATCAGGTGCAGAAGGAAAAATATCTGGGCGGCAGCAGAAAGGCGCGCATTGTCGGGAATCTGGTGGCGAAGGTTATCGAATGGTATCAGAAGCCTATGATGGATGCTCTGGAAAAGAGCAAACGCT
>UMAL01079129.1_pt1 | contig 9755 bp, 9 predicted proteins | sample 1963691 | NCBI WGS metagenome assembly UMAL01 (sample SAMEA4835914, study PRJEB28245) | human gut metagenome | biome: gut microbiome; material: fecal sample | place: Denmark | collected 2008
AAAACTCCTGCAAGAAATATCACGTACAGAATCTTGATAAACTCAGACGGCTGGAAAGAGATTCCCAAGATAGAAAACGATAGTTTCGAGCCATTGATAATACTTCCTGTTACCAGCACTGCACCTAAAAGCACAACACCAAGGATTCCCAGAATCCACCTTCCTCTGATCAGCAGATGCAAATATTTCATAAGTGACGGAATAATCAGTGCAATGATCATAGACACTGCTACAATTGCAAATTGCTTAACAGATCTGCTAAAGGATAATCTGGTCAGAATAACAAAGCTGACAGATAATAACAGTCCTATATGATTCAGGAGTAATCTATTTGATTTGGGATAAATAGCTCTCATCAACACAAAAAATGAAAAAATAGCAATCATTTGAAAAACAGGATAGAATAAATAAGTCATATCATGCCTGGTTGATAACAGCACAAGGCTTCCTGTAAGATGATTAATGAATATAAATACATCCTGTAACACCAGCAAAAATGAAGAACGCTCTTCATCTTCCTTTGGCAGCAGCACAAAGCTGATTATAGTATACAACAGCAGATTCAGCACCAATATGTAATTTGATAATTCAATAATCGCTTTTACCATACTTTATTCTACCCCACGTTTATAATGTCCATTCGTATAATCTGCACAAGGGAATTCCATATTCTTCTCACCTGAATATATCTGTTCATAATACTCCAGAATTCTGGCAGTTTCTTTCTCATCCTCTAAAGTAAAGTCCAGTCTGTATACACCATATTGTTCCGCATATAATCTGTCGAACTGATTATGTAAGGACATCGGAACAGTATTATACAATACATTATAGCAATGTGTACAATTCTGAACGACTGGAAAATCATTTCGATAACGGTCTGTAAGATGTACCGGTTCAGAAGACTTTGGATTACAGGATGTTAATGTCTTTTTAGCACAGTTGGCAGAAAACATCAGTGGCAGTCTTCCATAAATACATATTTCATAAGCAGACATATCCGTATCCTTTTGCAATTGCAACAGTTCTTTACGATTTAATTCCAGCGGCATAGTATGACGGTCAAAATACTTCTGATAAAAGGTGATTGTCTGTTGATTCCATGCATATAATGTATAATCCGCTATTATTTGACCCTTATAGTCAATATTGACCAACCATTGCAATTCTTCCAGATTTCGGATCAGTACACCAGAGAACGTTTTTGACTCAGTCAGTCTATTGTAACTATCTAACATATGATACGATCTCTTACGTAAAATATGTGGAAGAGCCAAAAAGAATTTGATATCAGAATGTTCTTTAACAATCCGCATAACAGCATCCTGATAAGTCGGATTGGCTGCAAGGTCTATATTCACATAGATTCCACGTACCACCGATGAACAAATCGTTGTCCGAAGCTGTTCTAATGTTGTTACCTGTACATATAATTGCTGTTTGTCCGCATGGCATGCCAGCTTGTCCTGTATTTTTACAGGCTGTTCCAAATCTGCTTTATTTTTCTCAGTATGTCTGTTCTCATTCAAAGCCAAAATTGCATTTTCCAGCTGTAGGCAGGCTTGTCTTCTCAGTTCATTCAGGACCTTAACCGGTACAAAGGACTGTCCATCTGTCAAAACCTCCAGCCTGGCCATGGCAAAATTCGTATCTCCCAGTTTACAGATACGATTACTGATATCTTCCTTCGTCAGAGGTCTATTAATTGCCTCTCCTGCCTCACTGCCCTCTTCTGTAACACAGAGCAATTGTCCCTCCTTGTTTTTCAGGCTATCGCAGGTCAGGGTCAGTTGAATGGGCTGCCCGGCAAATACCGATATATTTCCATGAATTGCAATGGTCTTTTTCATATTAAGATATCGGTTACGGATATCGTTAAGAACCGAATCATCACTTCCCAAATACCCTGCTTCTTTCATTGTGACCATATTTCTGCCATTATGTTGTTCATAATAACCCTGACATATATCAGTACGAATATAAAGTCCCCTTAAAACAGCTTCATCTTTTGGAGATACATGATATGGTTTGTCCGGATTCTGCAGATATGCATCAATATATTTACGATACATTGCAGTCACTCCTGCTACATACTCAGGGCTTTTCATACGGCCTTCTATTTTAAAGGAGTCAATACCCGCCTGAATCAGCTTAGGAATAATCGGTAATGTATACATGTCCTTTAAGCTGAGAGGATAGCTCACATGCCCCTGTTCATCTGTATATGGCAGTCTGCAAGGACCCGCACAGCGTCCTCTGTTACCACTTCTTCCTCCCAGAATAGAGCTGAAAAGACATTGTCCCGAATAGGCATAACACATGGCACCATGTATAAAGGTTTCTATAACCAGTCCCGTCTTATCCTTTATGTCACGTATCTCATCAAGCGAAAGCTCTCTGGCAGGTACAACACGACAGACTCCAAGCTGCTTGAGAAATTCAGCTCCATAGACGCCTGTAATTGTCATCTGCGTACTAGCATGAAGCTCCAGTCCAGGGAAATGCTCACGCATCATCATCAGAGCGCCTATATCCTGTACAATTACACCATCCAGTCCTGCCTCATAAAGCGGTGTCAGATAGGGTATCAGGTCTGCTATTTCTTTTTCCTTTACCAGGGTATTTACTGTAAGATATATTTTCTTTTGAAAAAGATGAGCAATCCTCAATGCTTCTATAATTTCTTCTTCCGAGAAATTATGTGCATAGGCTCTTGCTCCAAATTTATCTCCACCCAAATATACTGCATCTGCGCCTGCATTCATTGCTGCCTGAAAACAGGCAAAATCTCCTGCTGGTGCAAGAAGTTCGATTTTCGTCTGATTCATATGAATTCTCCTGCATAAATACACGTATATACTACGTGCGTAAAAGAGGCAGCCATCTTAATGATTAGCTGCCTTATTATCTTCTTTACGATATTCCTTTAATTCTGTCTCCATACGGATAATACTCTTGGAGTTCTCGTTAATCTCATCCTGTGCTTCTTTTAAGGATTTGGAAGTATTCTCAAGTTTTATCTGTGTCGCGATCAATTCATGTTTCAGATCATAAAGCTCATTTTCTTTTGCCTTTAAATCCTGTTCCAGCAGTTCAACTTTATTACGGGCTTTGAAATAATCATCCGCTATATTAATTTCCAACAAGATATGCTGAGTATCTATTGGCTGTCTTTTGAAATTGTCAAGTTTGTTATATTCATTAAGCTTATTATTAATATAAGATGCAACCTTCTGCATGTATTCTTCGCTTTCATGACCACTCATGGTAAGAACTTTGCCACCAATGATTACCTCTGTATCTGTAGTCATATAGAACACCTCCCCCTTATACATTGCCTTATCTTTACGTAAACCTATATTTATTCTATTATATCAAATCACTGTGGAAATTCAAGCCCCAAATGATGATAGCACAACTCGGTGACTACCCTTCCACGTGGTGTTCTCATGATCAATCCGTTCTTGATCAGATAAGGCTCATAGACTTCTTCAATCGTACCATTGTCTTCTCCAATGGCAGCAGCCAGAGTATCAAGTCCTACAGGTCCACCATGGAATTTATCAATCATAGTAGTAAGGATATGGCGGTCTGTCTGATCCAGTCCCAACTTATCCACATCCAGAAGATCAAGTGCCGTATTGGCTACTTCTTCTGTAATTCTTCCATCATAACGAACCTGTGCAAAATCTCGAACACGTCTTAAAATACGGTTTGCCAGTCGTGGTGTACCTCTACTCCTGCGTGCAAGTTCTACTGCACCCTTCTCATCTATTTCCACATTAAGAATTCTGGCAGAATGCTGGATAATCAAAACAAGTTCCTCTATAGAATAGAATTCCAGATGCTGAATTACGCCAAATCGGTCTCTGAGAGGCGCTGTAAGCAATCCCGCTCTCGTTGTAGCCCCCACCAGTGTAAATTTAGGCAGATCAAGTCTGACAGAACGTGCAGATGTTCCTTTGCCTATCATAATATCAATTGCAAAATCTTCCATTGCGGGGTACAATACTTCTTCCACCTGTCTGTTAAGCCTGTGAATCTCATCAATGAACAAAATATCCCCTTCCTGCAGATTATTCAGAATTGCCGCCATTTCTCCCGGCTTCTCAATTGCAGGTCCGCTTGTAACTTTCAGGTTTACATTCATTTCATTCGCAATAATGCCTGCAAGTGTGGTCTTACCCAGTCCAGGCGGTCCATAAAAAAGCACATGATCCAATGCATCATTACGTTGTCTGGCTGCTTCTATATATATACTTAATATCTCTTTTGCCTTTTGCTGTCCGATATAATCCTGAAGTGTCTGAGGTCGTAGACTGCCTTCAAGTTTAATATCCTCCTCCAGCATTTTTGTTTCAATGACTCTTCCAGCCATATGCACTCCTCACCTTTCCAAACAAACTTTAACGAATCACTTTCAATGCTGCCTTCAGAATTGCTCCTGCATCCATATCCGGTGTAATTTCAATTTGTTTTACAGCCTTCAAAGCTTCCGCTGGTGAATAGCCAAGTGCGCTCATTGCCTCAATTGCCTCATTCTTTGCAGTTGAATCAATAGAGCCGGAAGAACTGACACTCATGTCAGTTTCTGACAGACTATCAGGTTCAAAAGTAATCTTATCCTTTAAGTCCAGAATAATGCGTTCTGCTGATTTGGCTCCTATTCCCGGTGCTTTGGCAATTGCTTTAGAATCTCCTGCTATAATGGCAAATCTCAGTTCATCCGCTGTCATAGCTGACAAAATACCTAAAGCCCCCTTAGGTCCAATACCATTTACAGTAATAAGCTTCTTAAATATCCATAAATCATCCCTGGTCAGGAAACCATATAATATAAAAGCATCTTCCCTCACACAGGTATATGTATAAATTCTGACTTGAGCCCCAATGCCTGGCAGCTTCTGAACCACACTGAATGGAACTTTAATATTATAGCCGATATCATGGCATTCAAGAACAACATTATCCTCTGTGATATCTACGATTTCCCCTTTAATATACGCATACATGTATTACTTTCTCCTCTCATTTCTCAGTCTGCAAATAATGTCTCAGTCTTGGCTCTATCGTTTTCTCCAACATGCCAATCACCCAGCCAGTCACAGAACCAGCCAGAAGCAGGAACGGAACATAATAAAAAACACCATATGTCCGTACAACTGCAAAAGCCACCAGAATCTGTCCAAGGTTATGGGTAATGCCGCCAATCATACTGACACACTGGATGCTAAAACCATGCGCCCTTTTGGCAAGTCCCATGCATGCAAGACTTAATAATCCGCCAGCCAGACTATAGAGTATCATGGATACATTGGTAAACAACAGCCCTATAAGGATAATCCTTACCACATTTATCAACAGTGCTTCTTTAAAACCATATAAATATAAAATCAGAATAATAGCCAGATTAGCAAGTCCCAGCTTAATACCTGGAATGGGAATCGGCAGAGGAATCAGAACTTCTATATAACTCAAAATCATGGCAAATGCCAAATACATGCCAAGTACAGCTGTCTTTTTCATGAAATCAGACTCCTACTATCAGATTATTCAAATCATTGTACAACAGCGTCATATTCCTGCTCGGAATCTGCCTGTACCAGTATCGTAAGCTTATGTGGAAGGCAGATAATACTCTGTCCGTTTTTGGATATTTTCCCCTGCTTTACGCATAATTTGTCTGGGCAGTCTGCCTGATCTATCCAGACTTGTCCATTCTCAATCACAATTGTATTATATGAATGATTCTCATCGGTAACAACAAAGGTCTGATTCTCCAACAGGCTGTATTCTCCAATCTTTTCCCCATTCTGAGTAACCAGTATATATGATCCTTTGCTGCCAGCAAAATGCTGATATAGAAATAAAAGCAGGATTACACCTGCCAGAATTACAAGGAATAGTCTGTCATATCTGTTCTTCAATTAGCACACCTCATTAAAACAAATGTTTGCACTATTGACATAATAGCATAAATACATCAAAAAAGGAAGAGGTAAAACATATGTTTCATTCTCTTCCTTTTTATTTCTCGTATCTTATTAAAAACTATTGTAACTATTTATTATTGATATAGTTGACAAGACCCTCTGCCTTGATTATGCGCTGCATAAATTCAGGGAAAGGCTGTCCTTTGAAGCTTTCACCAGTAGTTTTATCTGTAATAACACCAGAATCAAAATCTACTTCAACTTTATCCCCTGCATTGATTGCCTTGGCAGCTTCCGGACATTCTACAATAGGAAGTCCGATATTGATGGAGTTTCTATAGAAAATACGTGCAAATGTCTCAGCAATAACACAGCTTACACCAGCTGCTTTGATTGCGATAGGTGCATGCTCTCTGGATGAACCACATCCAAAGTTCTTATTTGCCACGATAATGTCGCCCTTCTGGACCTGATTGACGAAATCTTTATCAATATCTTCCATACAGTGTGTTGCCAGCTCTGCCGGATCAGAAGAATTCAAATATCTAGCAGGAATTATGACGTCTGTGTCAACATTATCACCATATTTAAAGACTCTGCCTGTTGCCTTCATGTAATATTCCTCCTTATGATAATTGCTCTGGACATGAAATTGTACCTGTAATTGCACTGGCTGCTGCTACTGCAGGGCTTGCCAGATAAATCTCAGAATTCACATGTCCCATTCTGCCTACAAAGTTACGGTTGGTTGTGGATACGCAGCGTTCTCCCTCAGCCAGAATACCCATATATCCACCAAGACATGGTCCACAGGTAGGTGTGCTGACAACGGCTCCCGCCTGAATAAAGGTCTTTAACAGTCCTTCTTCCATTGCCTGCATGTAAATAGCCTGAGTTGCCGGGATAACAATACATCTCATGCCTTTTGCCACATGTCTGTTCTCAAGTACCTTAGCAGCAATTCTCAAGTCATCAATTCTACCGTTTGTACAGGAACCGATAACAACCTGATCAATCTTAATATCTTCTTTGATCTCATCAATTGTTTTGGTATTTTCCGGTAAATGTGGAAATGCAATGGTAGGACGAAGTGTACTTAAATCAATGGTATATTCCTCGTCATATACAGCGTCTTCATCTGCTTCGTAGATTGTATACTGTCTTTTGGAATGCTCTTTCATATAAGCAATTGCCTTATCATCTACAGGGAAGATACCGTTCTTGCCACCGGCTTCTATTGCCATGTTCGCAATTGTAAATCTATCGTCCATAGAAAGATTGGCTACACCATCTCCTACAAATTCCATGGATTTGTAAAGTGCACCATCTACTCCGATCATGCCGATAATGTGAAGGATAACATCCTTGCCACTGACCCATTTAGGTAATTTACCTGTAAGGTTGAATTTGATTGCGCTGGGCACTTTGAACCAGGCTTTACCAGTTGCCATACCAGCTGCCATATCAGTACTGCCAACACCTGTTGAAAAAGCACCAAGAGCTCCATAAGTACAGGTATGGGAATCTGCGCCGATAATCACATCACCCGCTACAGTCAGACCTTTCTCAGGCAGCAGGGCATGCTCTATACCCATTTCTCCAACTTCAAAGTAGTTGGTTATCTGATTTCTTATAGCAAATTCACGAACACATTTGCAGTGTTCTGCAGATTTAATGTCCTTGTTCGGCACGAAGTGATCCGGTACAAGAGCAATCTTATCCTTGTCAAATACACCATTGACCTTCATCTTATCCATTTCCTTAATGGCAACTGGACTGGTGATATCATTACCAAGAACAAGATCCAGGTCTGCTTCGATCAGCTGTCCGGCAGTAACTGAATCAAGACCGGCATGCGCAGCGAGAATTTTTTGTGTCATGGTCATTCCCATTGTCTCATTCCTCCTGTTAAAATCATATTAAGTTTACGTATGTATGCAGTATAATATATTTTCATGAATTATTGTTATCATAACACGAAAATTGCTATAATAATAATACATATATTTTATATTTACTATAACAAACAGTTATGGTAAAATGTAACTACTAGTTTAAATACCGGAGGATAAATCATGACACAGAACTTATCGTCATATTACGTATTCTATATTGCAGCCAAAACCGGAAATATCTCCGCTGCTTCCAAGGAATTATATATCTCGCAGCCCGCTGTCAGCAAATCCATTACCAAGCTGGAAGCAAATCTGAATACCAAACTTCTGATTCGCAGTTCTCGCGGAGTCACTCTTACAAGAGAAGGGGAAATTCTTTATGAACGTTTGAAAGAAGCCTTTCATTCCATTGAGCTTGGCGAAGAACAACTGCGTTTTGAAAACAAAATGGAAGTAGAACATCTGACAATCGGAGTCAGTACAACTCTATGTAAATATGTGTTACTGCCTTACCTCAAAGAGTTCGTCCGCAGAAAGCCTCATGTGAGAATCTCCATCGCCTGTCAACCGACTTATCAGACGCTACAGGCATTAGAAGATGGCACTATTGATATTGGACTTGTCGGAGAGCCGGATGCCTCTTCTCCTTTTATCTTCTCACGGATTCATTCCATTGAAGATATTTTCGTTACCACACAGAGTTATCTGGATAATCTCATGATCCGGACAGGTATAGATTATCACTCCATAAGCGATACCAGAGAATTGTTTAAAGTTACTACATTAATGTTAATGGATAAGGAAAATCTGTCCAGAAGATATGTGGATCAGTATATTACTGCCAACGAAATACAGGCAGAGAATCTGATTGAAGTATCTACCATGGATCTGTTAATTGAATTTGCTACAATTGGAATTGGCATCGCCTGCGTCATCAAGAACTTTGTAGAACAGGAGTTAAAAGACGGAACTTTGGTAGAAATTCCAATGCCTTTTTCTATTCCAAAACGAAATATCGGACTTGTGTATCCCAAGAAGCAATTCAGGAATCCTGCATTGGAAAGTTTTTTAGAATTCTATAAAGATTATGTTTAAATGCTTTCACGCAAAAAGGCTATGGAATCAAATCCATAGCCTTTTCTATGTAAGAATTAGTTGTTTACTAACTTATCTTCTTCGTTGTTCCAGCTGTACAGTTTACGAATCTCTTCGCCAACCTTCTCTGAAGGATGCTCAGAAGCTAACTTTCTCATAGCCTTGAAGTGAACCTGACGTCCTGCAGGAGACATATCCAGTAAGAATTCCTTAGCAAATGTACCATCCTGAATATCAGAAAGGATCTTCTTCATAGCCTTCTTAGTATCTTCTGTAACGATCTTAGGACCTGTTACATAATCACCATATTCTGCTGTGTTGGAGATAGAATATCTCATTCCGGCAAAACCTGACTGGTAAATTAAATCAACGATCAGCTTCATTTCATGGATACACTCGAAGTAAGCGTTTCTTGGATCGTAACCAGCTTCTACTAATGTTTCAAAACCAGCCTGCATTAATGCACAAACACCGCCACAAAGAACTGCCTGCTCACCGAAGAGGTCTGTCTCTGTCTCTGTTCTGAATGTTGTTTCAAGAACACCAGCTCTTGCACCGCCGATTGCTAATGAGTAAGCTAATGCAATATCAAGAGCCTTACCTGTAGCATTCTGCTCTACAGCTACTAAACAAGGAACACCCTTGCCAGCCTGATACTCGCTACGTACTGTATGTCCAGGTCCCTTAGGAGCGATCATTGTAACATCTACATCAGCAGGTGGCTTGATGCATCCGAAATGAATGTTAAAACCATGAGCGAACATTAACATGTTACCTGCTTCAAGGTTTGGCTCGATATCTTTCTTGTACATATCTGCCTGTAATTCATCGT
>UMAL01057591.1_pt1 | contig 9707 bp, 10 predicted proteins | sample 1963691 | NCBI WGS metagenome assembly UMAL01 (sample SAMEA4835914, study PRJEB28245) | human gut metagenome | biome: gut microbiome; material: fecal sample | place: Denmark | collected 2008
GTAGGTGCCGGTCAGGCTGCGGAACTCGCGGTTGTAGGCAAGCTCGCGCACGCCCTCCAGCTGCTGCGCGATGCGGTCGAGCCGGGCCGGGTCGCCGGGCAGGATGGCATAGCGGACGCCCAGGGTCTCATCCAAACAGATATGCGGCTGCTTCATGCAGAACTCCTCCTTGTCAGACTGTCAGATCGTCTGAATTTCAATGTGGTAATGGTTGCGGCTGCACAGCGCGTGCTCCACCTCGACGCGGTATTCCAGGTCGAGCACGCCGCCGTGCTCGTTGAGCAGAATGGTCATATCCTCCGTCACGACGCTGATCATCATGACGCCGAAGCCCATGTCGTACAGCGAATCATGCGTCTGCCCGCGGACAAAGCGCATCTCAGCGTTGAGCTTGCCGGTGCGGCGGAGCGTAACGGTCCTGCCGTCTTCGACGGTGAAGGAGGTCACGACGCCCTCAAGCCCGGTCATCTCCGACTCGACGTAGGAGACGATGGCGAGCCCCGGCTCATAGCAGTACGAGCCCTCGGTCACAAGGCCGAGCGTCTCGGGCTCGACGCCCTCCATGCGCTGCGTGCCGGTGATGGAAATTTTGGCTGCCTGTACCATCACGCCTCCAGCGCGAGCGCGATCAGATCGTCGATGAGCTCGCTGTAGGGGATGCCGCTGGCCTCGAAAAGCTTGGGGTACATGGAGATGGACGTGAAGCCGGGGATGGTGTTGATCTCGTTGAAGACCGTGCCGCCGTCCGGCGTCACGAAAAAGTCGACACGCGACAAACCCCGGCAGCCCATGGCCGTATAGACGCGGACAGCCTGCTCGCGCACCTGCTCAGCGGTCTGCTCGGCGATGCGGGCGGGGATGTAGAGCTGGGCGGAATCGGAGATGTATTTCGCCTCATAGTCGTAGAATTCCGCGCCGGAGTCGATCTCGCCGCAGACGGAGGCGAAGGGGTTTTCGTTGCCGAGCACAGCGACCTCGACCTCCTGCCCGCGGATGAACTCCTCGACGAGGACCTTGCGGTCATATTTGAGCGCGGCCTCGATGGCCGCCTCCAGCGCTTCGCGGCCCTGGGCCTTGGCCACGCCGACGGACGAGCCGGTCCCGGCGGGCTTGACGAAGACCGGGTACGGGAATTTCGCCTCGACCGCGTCCAGCACGGCTGCGCGGCTGCGGGCAAAGCCTTCGCGCGTGACGAGCTGCCAGTCGGCCTGACGTACGCCCGCCTGGGAGGCGATGAGCTTCGTGATGGTCTTATCCATGCAGGCCGCGGAGGCCGCGACGTGCGGGCCGACATAGGGGATCCCGGCGATCTGCAATAGACCCTGGATCGCGCCGTCCTCGCAGTTTTCGCCGTGCATGACGGGGAAGACGACGTCGATGCGCTCGCGCACGACGCAGTCGTTTTCAAAGCTCAGAAGCCCCTGGCCGCGCACGGGCGAGATGGCCGCGCGGCGGTTTTCCTCGCAGTTCTGCCAGGTGCCGGCGGGCAGCATGCCGTAGTCCTTGCCGCCGAACAGGATCCAGTCGCCGTCCTTGGTGATGCCGACCGGGAAAATGTTATATTTGTCTTTGTCGATATGGTTCAGCACAGACTCGGCTGACCGCAGCGAGACCTCGTGCTCCGACGAGACGCCGCCGAACAGAATACAGACACTCAGTTTTTTCAAAACAGGACCCTCTTTTCCGCCGCCGCAGCTAAAACTCACGCGGCAGCACTCCTATCATATGCGAAACTGCCGCAGAACACAAGTATCTTTTTCCTGAATACTGTGATTTTAACAGTAGAAAATGCCAAGCAATGTGTATATAATGTTTAGAGACAGCAGAGGAGGCTTTGGTATGCAGATCGATCTATCAAAAAAAGAGTTCCGCCGGCTTCTGGATATGGTCTATATCGGTAACTGGATCCTCAACTCGACCCGCGGCGACGACCGCTTCGCAGATTATGATGATTTGGAATCGAAGCTCTTCGCCCTTTGCCGCGGCAACGGCATGGACGCGCTCGTCGAGCGGTATGAGGGCACGGACGTTCCGTCGCGCGCCTTCTCTGACGGGGGCATCCACGAGGCCATCATGGATTACGAGGACACCGTCTTCTACGAGATCCTGGCCGAGGAGCTGGCCCGGCGCGACATGGACTATCAGCCCGTCTCCAACGACAATTACGAGGCGCTCGTCTCCCGCATGGACGATTACATCGCCGAGTTTGAAGCCCACGGCACCGACAACATCTCCATCCCGGATATGGACCTGCCGTGAGGCGCGGCATCCGGCAAAACAGACAAATACCCCTCCGGCGGTTCCCGACGCCGGAGGGGTATTGTGTTGCTGACAGGCGTTTGCAGAGGGGGATCTGCTCACGCTGCCCGGAAAGCACATGGGGTGTGCAGCTTTCCAAGCGGCGGCGGGCTCCGGGGGGAATGGAGCGCAGCGCCAGATAAAAAGTCCGCACAGCCACCAGCCGTGCGGACAAAAATTCGTCCATCGACTCCCGGTGACGGCAGGAGCACAGGTCTGGTCCTTACGTATCTGACTTAGCGCGGCATGCGCGCATCACAGTGACCCACTCGCGGGGCTTCGCACCCCATTCCGCTTCCGGCTTCCGTTCAAAACCGGGCGGACCGACCCGCCTTGTTTACTTTCCATATTCATTATATCATATTTTTTCCGCTTTGCAAGCCCTTTTGTACCGCTTTTGTTCTTCTCGTTTTTTAACACCAAATTAACGCCCGCCTGCGGTATAATAGCCCCGAAAATCGGAGCGCGCAGGCGCTTTGTGAGGAGGAAGAAACATGTTTCTGGTAAACGCCGCGATGGAGGATGTCTCCATCGGTACCGCCGCTTTGATCGTCGTGCTCGGCATGGCCGTCGTCTTTTTCGGCCTGATCCTTCTGATGTACGTCACGAAGATCGCCGGCGCGATCATCAACCGCAAAAAATCCGCGGAGCCCGCTGCCGCGCCCGCCGCAGCCCCCGCTGCGCCCGCTGTGAAGACAGCCCCTGCCCCCGGCACCGCCGGCAAGATCGCCCTGCACGACGTGCCCGACAAGACGGCCGCCATGCTCATGGCCATCGTCGCCAGCAAGACCGGCAAGCCGCTCAACCAGCTCCGGTTTATCTCCATCCGCGAGATCAAGGACTGACACCATTGCTACATAGGGACGCGCACGGTTCGTGCGCGTTCCCTTTTTTGCGCTATTTTGTGCATTATGCTCATTCATAACGTTAACATCTCGTTAAGATTAGGCAGTTTGTCTTTACCGGCTATCCGTTTTATGGTATGATGAGTGCAATCTGAGGAATATCCTCAAAAAAGAAAAGGAGAAGGAAAGCATGAAAGAAAAGAAGAAGCTCAGTTTGCCGGCATGGATATTCATCGGCATGCTGGCCGGTATCGTCGCCGGTCTCATCTTCGCATTCGCCGGTCTCGGCGATTTTACCACGGAGTGGATCAAGCCCGTCGGCACGATCTACGTCAATCTTCTGAAGTTCCTGGTCGTCCCGGTCGTCCTGTTCTCGATCGCCGACGGCGTCATCAGCCTGAAGGATCTCAAGCGCGTCGGCTCCGTCGGCGTTAAGACCTTCATCTACTACATGATCACGACTGCACTGGCCGTCGTCATCGGCCTGATCCTGGTCAACATCTTCAAGGGCAATTTCACCCCGCTGCCCTCCGCCGACCTCGGCGCGCTGGAGTACGAGGCCAAGGAAGCCCCGTCCGTCATGCAGGTCATCGTGAACATCTTCCCGTCCAACCTGCTGCAGCCGATGGTCTCCTCCGACATGCTGCCGGTCATCATCATCTCCATCTTCCTCGGCGCGGGCGTCCTGGCTGCCGGTGAGAAGGGCCAGAAGATCGCAGAGCTTATCAACTGCATGGAAGAAGTCATCATGAAGATCATGATGATGATCATCAAGTTCACCCCGATCGGCGTTTTCTGCCTGATGACCAATGTCGTTGCTGTCAACGGTGCGGACATCATCGGTAAGCTGGCGCTCATCATCGGCGTTGCGTACCTCGGCTATATCGTGCACGTCGTGGTCGTCTACGGCCTGTCCGTCAAGTTCCTGTCCAAGATGAGCCCGATCAAGTTCTTCAAGGGTCTGGCTCCCGCCATGATCACCGCCTTCACCACCACGTCCTCCAACGCGACCCTGCCGGTCAACATCGAGTGCTGCAACAAGATGGGCGCGGAGCCTGAGATCAGCTCCTTCGTCCTGCCGCTCGGCGCAACGATCAACATGGACGGCACGGCCATCTATCAGGCTGTCTGCGCAGTCTTCATCGCCTGCTGCTACGGCGTTGAGCTGACGCTCGGCGATATGGCCATGATCGTTCTGACCGCGACGCTCGCTTCCGTCGGTACCGCAGGCGTCTCCGGCGCTGGCATGATCATGCTGGCCATGGTCCTGACGCAGGTCGGTCTGCCGGTCGAGGGCATCGCCATCATCGCTGGTGTCGACAAGATCTTCGACATGGGCCGCACCACGCTGAACATCACCGGCGACGCCACCTGTGCCCTGTTCATCTCCCGCCTCGAGCGCGAGAAGGCCGCCAGAAAGGCTGCCAAGGCCGCAAAATAACGACGTCCCCTCATCCCCATACACCCCACACCAAAAGCCCGCCGCCAGGCGGGCTTTTGCCATGTCCGTCCGTGCGCCCACCTCATCAGTCAGCCGCAAGTCCAAAGCCTCCCCTTCCAGGGGAGGTGGCTCGGCGCAGCCGAGACGGAGAGGTCGCAGCAAATTTGATACAACCTCTCAGTCAGCCTGCGGCTGACAGCTCCCCTGGGAGGGGAGCCTTTTCTTTATTCCTCGCCAAAGAGGCGGGATTTGAGGGCTTGCAGAAGCTCGAGGGAGCGGAATTTGACGGTGTAGGCAGGGTCGGCCTGGGTCAGGAGGCGGATCTCGCCGGTGGAGAAGCCGCCGGCGGCGGCCGCCTCGGCGAAGCCATCCGCCGTGGCCGGGACGCAGAGCGACGGGAAGATGACGCACCACCAGTTGTGCCCCTCCCCCTGCCCGATCGTCACGCGCAGCGAATCATACACGCCCGCGGGCAGCGAAAAGGTATCATATTCCCGCGTCGGGAACAGCTCGCGGCGGAAGCTCACGCGGGCCAGGTCTTCGCTCCCCTGCCGCTGCAGCTCCGCGTTCGCCGCGGCCTCCAGCGCGGGCAGCTGCGCCGCGACGGCCTGCTTCGGATCCTCGGCCCCGTCCAGCACGCGCCCTGCCTCGCGCAGCACTGCGTCGCGCACGGCGAGCTTGACGGCCTGATCGGCGCTTGTATCGGAATTTGCCACCACGTGCAGGCGGATGATCTTGTCCGCCATGCGCTGGCTCTGGGCCTGCAGCACGGCGCAGAGCGTCACGCTCAGGGCGCTGGCGGCCAGAAGGATGAGGGATACGACTCGCTTTTTCATAAAAAACACCGTCCAAACTGGTTTTACAGACAGTTTGGACGGTATTTCGTTGGTTTAAACCGTTTTTGCCAGGAAGATCTCGCTGTATTTGTCCTTGAGCATCGTGCAGGCGACGGTCGCGTACTCAAACGAGTCGTAGATGCCGAACACGGCGGAGCCGGAGCCGGTCATCTGCGCGCCGTAGGCGCCGTAGGTGTACATCATGGAGCGGATATAGTTGATATCGAAATGCTCCTGCATGACGATCGGCTCGAACACGTTGCACAGCCCCCCGCCGATGCCGAGCAGCTCGCCCTTCTGCAGGTTCAGCTGCATGGACTTGTGGTCCGGCCGCTTCTCGATGAAGGTCTCGTCGAGCTTGCGGTAGAGCTCCGGCGTGGAGACGGAGAAATCCGGCTTGCAGATGACGAGGAAGAACTCGGGCGCGGGCGGCAGCTTCGTCAGCAGCTCGCCGCGGCCCTCCACGATGGCCGTGCCGCCCATCACGCAGAACGGCACGTCGGAGCCGACCTGCGCGCCAAGCTCGCACAGCGCGGGAATGGACAGCGGGGCGTCATACGCGCGGTTGAGCGCCCGCAGGACGGCTGCCGCGTCGGCGCTGCCGCCGCCGAGACCGGCCTGCATCGGGATGCGCTTGCTGATGAAGATCTCCAGCCCCTCCCTGGGCAGGCCGGTGCGGGCGTAGAACGCCTCGGCCGCCTTCCATGCGAGATTGTCGCGGTCCTGCGGCAGGCCGCAGGTCACGAGCTCGGGCGTGGTATTCTCGTCCGCGTCGGGCGGAAGCAGCTCGCGGTAGCAGTGGACCTGCCAGCCCTCGCCGCCGAGGTCGACCAGCACGTCGTCATGCAGGGAAACGGTCTGCATGATGGACTTGATGTCATGGTAGCCGTCGGCGCGCCGGTCCAGCACGTCGAGCGTCAGATTGAGCTTTGCGAAAGCCCCTTCGGTGATGCGCTTCATTATGCCTTGATCTTTCTGCCTTCCAGATAGTACCGCTTTTCACGGCTGTGGCCCATGGAGAAGGTCTTCCGGGGCAGGACGCCGTCGGCGATGACGCCGCGGAACAGCTGGCTCTTTTCCATCGCAGGCAGCAGGAAGCCGATGGCGTTTTCCTGCTTGGCAAGGCTGATGAGCGCGTCGTCGTCGTGGATGTAGTCGATCTCACCCGGATTGGACTTCAGATATTCATCGAGGAAATGCTGCAGGATGCCAACGGCCAGCTCGCCCTTGTTCTTGTCGAGGACGATGGTGCCGGATTCTTCGCCGATGTACCACTTGACCGGAAAGCCTTCGGTGCCGCCGCAGGCGTCTTCGAGGGCCTTGAGGAGCTTCTTCGGCTCGGTCTTGAAGATGACGCGGTGGATGGGCTCGAAGACCTGTGCGGGGTCGTGGATGTTCTCGAGCTCGACAAGGGCATAGCGCGCCGGATGGTTCGAGAGGTCGACGCCGGGGTTGTTCTTCTTGAGCTCTTCATAGCAGCTCTTGGCGGTAGCGAGGGAGTGGTTGCCGTCGCCGACGGCGAAGACCATCGGAGTGCCCTTGAGGCCGGTGTACTTCTCGCCGACAGTGGCGGAATACTCGGTCAGGGCCTTGTTGAAGTCTTCGACGTCCTTGCCCTCGACGAGCCAGCCGGTGATGTGGCCGCCGTCTTCCATGAGGTCGAAGTCGTAGATCTTCTTGAGAGAATCCTTCTTGGCGGCGATCGGCTCGATGAGCTTCTTGTCGTGGTCGTCGCAGAGCATCAGCACGTGCGGCAGCTCGATGGGAGCGTCGCGGCGGACACGCTGGCGGGGCGGGATGCGCTCCGGCACAGTGCGCTCGGTGGCGCGGATGGCGGACGTCGCGCCGGGGGTGTAATCATACGCGTCCAGGTCGACCATGCCGACGAGGCCCTCGCGGATGGAGCCGTTCTCGAGCGTACGCTCAACGTAGACGTAGCTGTTGGGATAGACCGTGAACACGCCGTCTTCCATGTACTTTTTCATGGTGGCGTTGATCTCGGCGGTGTGCTCCGCTTCCTTCTCGGTGCCGAGCTCGGCCTCGGGGAGGATGAGGTTGATGGTGGACACGGCGCCCTCGGCGTTCTTGCGCACGCGGTCCCAGTACGCCTGGTCGGACGTGAACTGGTCGCAGGCGATGACGGCCCATTTCTCCATATGGTCTGTTTTGGGCATCAGGATATCAGCGGGTAAAAATGCGTTCATCTTGAATCACCTTTCACATTGTTTTTTTCGTATTATCAAGCCATAGCGGCTTTGATTCCGTTGAGAAGCTCGTCGTAGGTCTCGAAGGCGGGCAGCTGGGGATAGTCGGCCTTGATCTTGTCCGTCGAGCGGAAGAGGAAGCCGGCCTTGCTGGCGAGGATCATCTCCAGATCGTTGTAGCTGTCGCCGGAGGCGATGGTCTCGTAGCCGATGGACTGCAGGGCGCGGACGGTGGTGAGCTTGGAGTGCTCGCAGCGCATCTTGATGCCGGTGAGCATGCCGTCGCGGTCGATCTCGAGCGAGTTGCAGAGGATGGTCGGCCAGCCGAGCTTTTTCATGAGCGGCTGCGCGAATTCCTCAAACGTGTCGCTGACGATGACGGCCTGCGTCGTCGCGCGCAGCTCGTCCAAAAAATCCTTCGCGCCGGGCAGCGGGTCGATCTGCGCGATGACGTCCTGGATCTGCCGCAGGCCCAGGCCGTGCTGCCGCAGGATGTCCATGCGCCAGCGCATGAGCTTTTCATAGTCCGGCTCGTCGCGCGTGGTACGGCGCAGCTCCGGAATGCCGCTGACTTCGGAAAATGCGATCCAGATCTCGGGCACCAGCACGCCCTCAAGGTCCAGGCAGGTAATATACATAGGGCAGTCCTCGACTAAAAAAATTTGTTGAAGCCTAAAAAAATAACAGGCTTTATGTTCATTATACAAAATCCTGCCGCAAAAGCAACAGGTATTTGAAGATTTTTGCCGCGGACGCATGAAGTGGGAACATGGGGGCCATACTAGCTTTGATTCAAGCTTGATTTTATGCAAGGAGATGGAATTATGGACACACTTTGTCTGATCCTCGCCACCATCGGGGCGATCAACTGGGGCCTGGTCGGCTTCGCGCGGTTCGATCTGGTCGCGTGGATCTTCGGCGGGCAGACCGCCGGGGTCAGCCGCGTGATCTACGCCGTCGTCGGCATCGCCGGACTGTGGTGCATCACGATGCTGTTCCGCAAAAAAGGCCGCCAGGAGGCATAAAAAGAGGCTCCCTTGTCACGAGGGAGCTTCTTTTTTTCATACGCAGCCCGCCAAGGCTCCCCTGGGAGGGGAGCCTTTTCTTTAGTGTAGGTTGCAGCGGACGATGCATTGGTAGCTGATGCCGTTGTAGGTGGTGGAGACGTAGGCGGTGCCGCTGCCTTCGGCTTTGACGACGCCGGTGCCGTCGACCGAGCAGATGGACAGGTCGCTCGAGACCCACAGCAGGCCCGTGATCTTATTGCCGTTCGCGTCGCGCAGAGAGATCTGGAACGTCTCGCCCTTGACGCCCATGGTGACGTCGCTGTTGCTGATGGTACAATCGCCGGACTCGGCCGCGCCGTCTTCAAAGTTGCAGCGGACAATGCACGTCATCGCGGGGTTATCGTCCACGGTGACGGAGACCGTCGTGGTGCCGCTGCCCTTCGCGGTCAGAACACCGGAAGAAGAGACCGTGGCGATGGATTCGTCGCTCGAGACGTAGGTGATCTTCGCGCCTTCCGGCGCGCCGGTGACGGAGAGGGTGTACTGCTCGCCGGCATTGAAGAATGTCAGATCGTCCTTGCTGAGGGCAAGCGGGACGCTCCCCTCCTCCGTCGTCTCCGCGCCGACGTAGGCAAAGTCGCAGGTCACGAGGCACTGGGCCGTCTGCTCGCCGCAGGCGGCGGTGATGACGGCAGAGCCGGCGTTGACGGCGACGATCTTGCCCTGCTCGGAGACCGTGGCGACGTTTTCGTCGCTGGAGGTGAAGGTGACGGGCTCGGTGCACTCGGCGGGCTTGCGGGTGAAGGTGATGTTGAAGAAGCGGCCCGCGTCCTCGAACGTCACGGTCGGGGCTGAGAGCGTCAGGCTGGTGCAGGCGGCGCTTTCGGGCTGCTGGGACGTTTCTTCGGTCTGGACGGGCTTCTGGTCCTCCTCGTTGCGGTAGCGGTTTTCATCCGCGGCGGGGTCAGACGCGGCTTCTGCGGGCTGCGCAGACTGCGCGGGTTCGGGCTGCGTTGTCTCAGGCTGGGTGTCGGCGGTCTGCGCGGGGGCTTCGAGCGTCGTCTCGCGGTAGAGCG
>UMAL01010287.1_pt1 | contig 9460 bp, 7 predicted proteins | sample 1963691 | NCBI WGS metagenome assembly UMAL01 (sample SAMEA4835914, study PRJEB28245) | human gut metagenome | biome: gut microbiome; material: fecal sample | place: Denmark | collected 2008
AATCCTTGTGTCCACAGTTCGATTCTGTGCTGAGGCACCATAAACCAAAAAATCCTGCTTTTTTAAGCAGGATTTTTTATTTTTCAGCAACTGACACTTTGGGCGTTCAGCAATTAATTTTACAATAAAAATAAACAGGCAGCAGCTTTACTTGTTATCAGCATGCTTCTGCCTGTTTTCTTTAAGCCGCCGTATTCTGCGCACGTTCGCGGCTTTTCATCTGCACCAGATCCATTTTGGTAAGTCCCAAATCAACATTGTCATTCAGCTTGTAATCTATTATTGTGCCGGGCGGGCAGTCAATTTCCCTGCCTTTAAAAAACATTCCCGAAAACGGCACCACAAAACCCATTGCCGTGCCCACCGCCATATTGGCGTAATTAATGCCGCCTTTAATTTTTACATCCTGCTTAAAGCTGACGGGTTTGCCGTTGGCAAGCAGCACATCATCAAGCTTAATGCGGATAACCGCGCTCTGGTTAAAAATGCGGCTGCCGTGCGCTTTGCGTATAACGCCGCTGAATTTTGTCCCTTTCGGCACGATAACTATATTTTCAACCGCAAGGTCATCCTTCAGTTCAAAATTAACTGTATCGCCTTTTTTATTAACGTTGCTGTCAAGTTTATCAAGCAGTATTAAATTTATAACCGTATCCTCCGGAATATATGCGTTGCCTGCTTCCACATCTTCTATTTCATCCGCAAAAGCCGCGGAAGAAAGTACCAAAAGCATTAAACACATAACTGTCAGAACAGATAAAAACTTTTTCATAACACCGCTCCGTTATCTGTTTTGCATCAGCCTGTTGGCGTAATTGCGCATCTGCTCGTTGGCTTTTTTGGTAAAACCGGCAGGAGGCAGTGCAAAAGCGGTTTCAGCATCCACCGTTTCGCTCATTTCCACCACGGTAAAGCGCGGCAGGGTATTTACTTCGTATCCTTTCCATTCGGCAGTGCCTTTGGCAAAGTAAAAGAACATTACGCGTTCGCCCTGCGTCATCTGGTCATAATCATATCCTGTAAGGCTGTCGTTGCCGCTCTGCGGGCGTTCGTTAAACCAGCTTACTAAAGTTTCCGCAAACGGCAGGCTCATTCCCGGCAAGGCCGGAAGTTCATCATAAGTTTTATTAACGTAATCTATAAAATACCAGCGTCCGCCTTTGGCGAAGCTGCAGTAATCGCGTACAACTTTGCCCTCGCCGTCCGTTGTTACGCTGCGCTCGGCATTAATGCCGTTCATTTCATTATATTCCGTGCGGATGTAATGCACTTTCTGCGCCGCCGTCAGCTTGGCGTAGGCATCGGGCTCAAGCACTTCTTTCATATCAATGGTCTGTTCAACAACAAGATGCACCGGATGCTTATCGCTGTTTAAAGCGCCGCCCAAAAGCTCGATTGTGCGCTGCCCCGGTCCGAATTCCGCCGCCATAACGCACGCCGCATTAAAAAGCATCAAAGTAAAAACCGCCGTAAGGCTTAACAAAAATTTTCTCATTGCTTTCACCTCATTTGTAAGATAATTTAATTATAACATATTAAATAAGAAATTTACCGCCTGCTGCCCGCAGTTCTTTTGTAAATTTACTTTTGGCATTATCTGAATTTTTAAATATTTTTTACAAAAAGCATAGCATTATTGAATTAGTGTATACTTTTTCCTTGCTATTATGGCATTATATGGTATAATTAATTTTATAAAGCGAAGTAACGGCATGGCTTCATCATTACTTTGCAAAATAAAAAAGAAAAGAGGTATCTCACATGACTGACGAAAAAAAGAAAGTTGATGTGAAGGAAACAGCCGATTCCATCATCCGTGAAACCAAGGCTAAATCCAATAACAGCCAGTTTGTTTTGTGGTTTGCGGCACTGATTCTCGGCGCTGTTTTAGGCTGGATGGGCATTCCGGCGCTGAACGAATTCTTTAATTTCGTAGCAACCGTATTTACCCGCCTGTTCCAGTTCATTGCAGTTCCTACTATCGCGCTGGCGGTTATTACCACGCTGGCAGCTCTTGGCGGCAACAAAGAAACCGGTATTATTTTTGCACACGCTGTTGTGTACACCTTACTTACTACATTTTTAGCCGCCTTCATCGGCCTTGGCCTGTACCTGTACATTGCCCCGGATAACCTGCCGGCAGACATTGTAAACGCAGGCTCCGAAGTTGTTAAAGGACAGAGCGTAGCAGCACTCAGCTACTATGACCACATTCTCGGCGTTATTCCTAACAACGTACTGGCTCCGTTCCTTTCCGGCAACGTACTTTCCGTTATGCTTATCGCTGCTGCAGTTGGCCTGGCACTGGCTTTCATGCCGAAAACCGAAAACCGCGAAGCACTCCTTAAAATCATTCAGGGTGTTCAGGAACTGGCATTCACCCTTATCCGTGCTATCCTTTATGTTCTGCCGATTGGTATCGTTGCTTTCGCAGGCCAGCTTTCCGCACAGATTGAAGCAGGCGTAATCGTTGGCGCACTGGGCAAATACACCGCAGTTGTAATGCTCGGCAACGCTATTCAGTTCTTCATCGTTCTGCCGATTATCCTCGTAATCCGCGGCCTTAACCCGATTTACGTTATGCGCCAGATGGGCCAGGCAATCGCTGTTGCACTCTTTACCAAGAGCTCTGCCGGCACCCTGCCTGTAACCCTGGCATGCTCCGAACAGAACCTGAAATGCAACCCGAAAGTTTCCCGCTTCGTACTGCCTATCTGCACCACCATCAACATGAACGGCTGCGCAGCTTTCATTCTGGTAACTTCTCTGTTCATTATGCAGAATGCCGGTTTTGAAATGACCATGACCACCATGCTGACCTGGGTATGCATTGCAGTTCTTGCTGCAGTAGGCAACGCCGGCGTACCGATGGGCTGCTACTTCCTGACCCTCTCTCTGATGGCAGGCATTGGCGCACCGATTGGCTTAATGGGTATTATCCTTCCGATTTACACCATTATCGACATGATCGAAACCGCTGAAAACGTATGGTCTGACGCTTGCGTATGCGCAATGGTTGACCACGACCTTAAAGGCAAACTTTCCGACGACGGTGAAATTCCCGCCGCTCTGTAATAAGCCTTAAAGCCTTACAAAAATTAACACCCGTGCTGTAAAGCGCGGGTGTTTTTATTATGTCAATGGATTTATTGACTTATATTTTATTGTTTTGCTTAAAACGTATATGTCGCTTGTAAGTTAAAGGTTGCTCCTTCGCGTTCTCCGGCATAGCCGCGCATATTCAAATCAAAGCTCCACGGGCTGTCCGGCGCAGGCTGGTAGTTTAAGCCAATTTCAGCCATATAGCTGCTGCCCTGCAAGCTTTGTGTTGGCGCGTCCATACCTGCGGCACGCATTTCGGCGTCGCCATTAAATTCATATTCGTATGCCAAACCATAATAGGTGCTGAACTTATTTTCCTTATTGGTTGTCAGCCTTGCGCCTACGCGCAGACGGTCGCTGTTAATGCTGTCAAACTCAAATTCATCGCCTGCTACATTAAAGCTGTCGCTTTCGGTATAGGTATGGAAAAATTTTCCATACACATCCAAGGCACTGCTTTCCGTAAGCGGTATAATTTGCCCAATGCCGATATGCGCGCCGTAGTATTCGCTTTCGCTCTTGTAGCCGTATTTGTTTTCGCCGTCGCTTAAGGCGTCGGTCATTTCGCTTTTAAGCATACCGGCACGGAGCGAGCCTTCGGTATAAACGCCGTGGGCATTTTCGTACCTTGCGGCAATACCGCCGCCGTTATATACAAGGCTGCCGTCACCGCGGAAGAATTCGTTGTTGAATTCGTTAAAGGTGCGGTAGTTGCCGCTGCCATTTTCGTAGAACACGCCCCAGCTAAAATCGCCGCCGTTGTGTTCGTTCTCACTGCCAACGCCGACAATGGTACTCCAGCCGTTAATTTTAATATCGCTGTTTACATCATACTTGCTGCGGTTACCATGCACGGCGGCAAAGGTTTTAATGCCGTATTTGCCGTCACGGCTTAAAGTATCAAGGCTGTCAGCAATTAAATCTGTGCCCTGATTAATAAAAGCTGCGGCAACGGCGCGGTTTTCGGCGACAAGTTTGGTTTGGTTATTTTGTTTAACGGAAGTAATTGTATAAATTAAATCACCATTTTCATTGATACTTGTTTCGCCTGTACCAACTTTTGCTACACCTGCTGTAAAATCAGCACTTTCTTGTACTTTAGATTCATTAATTCCTAAAACATTATATCCAGTAGAATCTTTAATCAAAGCCATACTTTCCTGTTCTGCTAATTCAGAACCACCAGCAAAAGTGAGATTATTAAGGTTAATATTAGTATTTGATAATGCGTTGTTGACAGCAGAAGTAATTTCTATTACCGAAGCATTATTTTCCCATTCAAAATTATTAAAATTTATATTATCAAAAAATGAAATGCTTTTTACTTTTCCACTCCAGCCATCAATAACTAAGCTATTATTCGCTATTTTAATTGTAGATATTCTATTATTCGTACCTTTTAGTGTCGCATCTGATAAATCAGCTTTTTCCAAACCTTCTTTAACACTTAAAATAATACTATTGTCTTTAATAAAACCTTTTTTATCATTTTCAGGATCATCTTTATCCTCTGTATAATTACCAGAAGCAGCATATATTGTTTTATTATAATCTCCACTATAAATATGTATCGTATTATTTATAACACTACTGCTTGTAGCCTTTCCACCATAAATATCGCAATTATATGTCCCACCATTTAATTCTAAAACATTATCTTTTACTGAATAATATTCTGCTTCAAATCCAGTTCCATATCCCCCATCACTAATGCCTCCATATATAGCACCAAAACCTCTACCAGTAAACGTACCATTATTTATAGTAACTTTATTATTACTTATTTGAGATGATACTGTATAGCCACCAGCAATTTTACATCCTGTAGATAAATCAAATTCACCTTTATTAATAGTTATTTGATTATTTTGAACTACTGCGCTTTCAGCGCCAGAAGTCTCATTATATCCTCCATAAACTGAATACTTTTTAAAAATGCCATCATCAATTAATACTTCGTTATCTCTTACTGCACCGTTTCCACTAGAATTACCACTAGCAATATACTTATTATACGAAGCTTCAAAATTACCATTTTTTATTTCAATATAATTTTTAGTAACACTGTTATCTATATTAAAATCATTATATGATCCAAATCCACCTACTATATTATTTGTAAAACTGCCATTTTCAATATAAACTTTATTTTCAGTTACATTGCCTGCATTACCCTTCATACCAGATTCACCTGTTTCTCCTCTATTTTCATCGCCAGAGGGACCTGATGCCTGTCCAACATAACCAGATTGACCACCAGTACTATAACCACCATATATAAAATTTTTAAAAATACCATCATGGATTTTTACAGTATTTTTAATTGCATTACCACCATTACCACCGTTTCCAGCATTACCACCATTACCACCTATGCCGTAGTTAGTACTACCGGAACTACCACTGTTTCCACCATCTCCTCCTTTCCCGCCAGAAGTATACCCACCATATATATTATTATTAAATGTCCCCTTTGAAATTTCTATATAATTATTAATTACATCGCTACCATTACCACCATTACCAGCATTACCGCCATTGGCATGAGGTATCAAACTATTTTTATCTTTATTATATCCACCTCGGCCACCATTGCCGCCTGCTCCGCCGACACTATAACCTCCATATATCGCTTTATATTCTCCATCTTTAATTATTATTTTATTATTTGTTGATTCAACTGCATCAGTTCCATCACTACCATCTTGACCATCAGTAGGATTGCCAGCTTCACCGACCTTCAAATCTGTCCCCTGCGCACCATTTGTTCCTTCTGTGCCTTCACTTTTTCCACCATATATTGCTGTTTTTGAACCGCTATCATAAACTATCTCGTTATCATTTGCTTCATCTGCAAAAACATAACCATTCATACTCATCAATAGCAAAGTTAAAACAACCGCTTTTTCTAATTTCTGTCCTTTCATTTCCAACTAACATCCTTTCCTTAAATCAAAATAAAAATTATATAATCAGCCCTGCACGGTTTTATGCCTTTTCACTATTACCGATACCGAGGGCTGGCTAATGCCAAAGAAATTTGCCAAAAAGTTTTGCGAAATACCGCATTCATAATAAAGCCGCCGTATTTCCCAGTTGCGTTCTTCACGCCCTTTAAATTCATTAACAACTGCTTCTTCGCTTGTTATTTGCAAGGCGGCATCGTGCAGAACAATTATTTTGCGACGTCCGTTGGAATAATAAACCTTTAATTCCAGTTTTTTCATGCCGTCTTTATTCCGCGGTGAAAAATTATAAAACTCTATTTCTCCATTACCAACAGCCTTTTTTATGGCTTCCTGCGCAAAGGGAATTTCTTTAATATCCATTTTCGTCACCTTCTTCTGTTTTAATATCAATGTATACCATTCTTTATCTGTAATTATTTTACCAAACCATCTCCCCCCCGCAAGCAAAAGTTCGCACGCGAGCGCGGCGAACTTTCCAAACGGGCGGGAAAGTTTAGCGTAATACAAAAATACCGCACTACGCTACGCACAGTGCGGTATTTTTTATCCGGCGTTATTAGCCGCTGCAAACAAAGCTCCGTTTTTAATTTTTACAGCTAAAATAAAAAACAGACAGTGCGCAAAACACTGCCTGTCTTAAAAAATTAATCTGCCTTATTTTTAGTTTTCAGCGCTTACAAAATTCTTAAAAATACCAAGGATTTTTTCCACATCATCCATGTAAATTTCGCCGATATTGCCCAGGCGGAAGGTTTCCGCATCGATAAGTTTGCCCGGGTAAATTACATAGCCGTGGTCTTTTAAATAAGCGTACATTTTTGCAAAGGTAAATTTGCAGTTTTCGGGATAGAAGAAAGTTGTAATAATCGGCCCCTGATGTGCTTCATCAATATAGGCTTTAAAACCAAGTTCTTCCATGCCTTTGCGCAAAGCCCTGTTGGTTGCAGTATAACGTGCATTCCTTGCGGTAATGCCGCCTTCTGCTGCCAGTTCTTTAAGCGCCTGGCTGAAAGCCGCCACAACATGGGTAGGAGAAGTAAAACGCCATTTGCCGCCGTCTTTTTCCATAGTTTCCCACTGGGCATATAAATCAAGCGAAAGGCTGCGGGCAATGCCTTTGTTTTGTTTTAAATCGCTGGCTTTGGCAATAATAAAGCTGAAGCCGGGCACGCCCTGAATGCATTTGTTGGCGCTGCTTACAAGATAGGTAATGCCAAGTTCCGGCACGTTAATATCAACACCGCCAAAGCTGCTCATAGCGTCCACGATAAATTTTTTGTTATATTTTTTTGCAAGTTCGCCAATGGCTGCAATGTCATTTAAAAGGCCGCTGGTAGTTTCGCTGTGCACCATGGAAATATGGGTAATATTCCCGTCGGATTTTAAAACATCCTCCACAATGGCCGGGTCAGGCACGTGCGCATAATCTTCTTCGTAAACCACGTATTTAATGCCGTGGTAATCACACATTTCCACCATGCGTTTGCTGTATGCGCCGTTTTGCAAAACCAGCACTTTATCCGTACTGGAAATTACACTTGAAAGCACGCTTTCAACGCCAAAGGTTCCGCTGCCCTGCATCAGCACCGTAGTGTAATCGCCGTTATCCGCATGGGCAAGTTTTAAAAGGCCGGTGCGTATTTCCTGCGTCATGTTTTTATAATCTTCATCCCAGGTGCAGCGGTCAATCTGCATGGCTTCCTTAACGGTTTCCGTAGTCGTTAAAGGGCCGGGAGTTAAAAGTTTATAAGTATTTTTATCCATTTATGTCACCTGATTTATTTTTTGATAAGATCCTGATGTTTTTGCAAAAGTTCTACGGTTAAAGGCTCTTTGTAAACTTTCGGGTTAGCCGGTTTGTTGGCATCGTCTACTTTTTCGCCTTCAAACAAAGCTACCGGGTAAATTTTCAAAAGTTCCGGGCGGGCATTTTTAAGAATGCATTCGGCAATTTTTTTAGCCTGTTCGTTTTCGGCGGCATTTTTATCAATAACAGCAACAGATTCAGTCAGCATAAAGTTGCCTTCAACAGGGTCTACATAATCAACCGGCAGGCCTTTGGCTTTATCAGCAACAGCCTGATGGCGCAGGCCGAAGCCTACTGCAACTTCACCGGCACGGATTTTTTTCAGCGGGCCGGAGCCGGATTTTTCCAGATGCGGCATAGCATTGGCTTCGATTTGTTTCATGATTTTGGCGCCTTCTTCGTCGCCATATTCGTTAAGCACAGCCTGAGTCATCAGCCATGCGGTGGAAGAACCGGTAATATCAGGCACAGAAATATGGCCTTTATACATCGGGTCTGCCAAATCTTTAATGGCTTTCGGCATCGGCAGGTTGGCTTTTTTAAGTTCTTCGGTGTTTACAAACAGTGCGCCGCAGTTGCCAAGCACAGGCACATAAAAGTTAGGGTGTTCTGCCAGCGGTTTGGCAACGTCTTTAATTTCAAGGAACATCGGGTGCTGTTTCTGGTCGCTGTCTAAATAATAGCTGGTCATTGTTACAACATTGGCTTCAATGTTTTTGCCTTCGGCAGCAAGCTTACCGCCAAGTTCGGAAGTACCGAAGGACTGCATGATGTATTTTCCTTCAAAACCGTTTTTATCAAGCGCGTTTTTCATTGCGGTCTGCGCTTCTTCATCGGAATTGGTGTAAATTACGGTTTGTTTTACTGCGGCTGCGTCCTTGCCGCCTTCACTGCCGCCGCATCCGGCGATACCTGCTGCCAGGCAGCCAATCATCAGTGCTGTGGTTAACAACTTAGCAAAATTTTTCATTGGGATTCTCCTTTGCTTTGAATAAATTTTTAATTTTTTTATAAAGAGGAATTTCCTCCTGTTCAGCAAGTTTGTCGAAGAAGGTTTTAGCCACCACGTTGGTAAAGAAAATCAGGAGTGACAATACAAACACTGCGTCAAATTTTTCAAAATATTGCAGCTCCTTAATTTTGGTGGTAATAACCATTGTCCGCGCACCTGCCAGAAAAACAATGGCGCTGATGGTTACCATGGCATTAACGAAAAAGTAGCTCAGCATCTGGCAAATGGTTGCCCTTGAATTGGGTATTACTACTTTAATTACCGTTTTAAGCCAGGTATCGCCCATTAAAAGGCCCGTGGTTTCCCACGATTCATTCATTTTGGAAAGCGAAGATTTAATCATTAAATACGGCGTGGTGAAAAAGTGCAGGATGTTAGCAATTATTAAAATTGCAAACGTGCTTTGCAGCGGCGTGCCCGAAAAGATGAAGATGAAGGCAACGCCAAGCACCATGCCCGGCACCGTATTGGTTACCATGGCAATAACGTCCATAATAATTTTGCAGTATTTGTTAAGGTCGCTGCGCGCATTAACCATGGCTGCCGCGTAGCACAGCACCGTGCCTGCCA
>UMAL01069448.1_pt1 | contig 9399 bp, 18 predicted proteins | sample 1963691 | NCBI WGS metagenome assembly UMAL01 (sample SAMEA4835914, study PRJEB28245) | human gut metagenome | biome: gut microbiome; material: fecal sample | place: Denmark | collected 2008
GTTCTATTTCTACGCGAACTACACCTCGTCGTACTCGAACTCCGACGTCGGCGCGCGACTCCTTTTCCACCCCTAATGGGGGACCGGGGGCCGCAGCCCCCGGGGCTTTCCCGTCTGCACCAGCTGACGGTAAAAGCGCAAGCCAAAAGCTGAATGGGGTACGGGGCGAAGCCCCGTCGACACGATTTTTGAAAATAACGTATTTTGTTATTTTCTCCCGTTTTTTCGTATGCGCGGCAAGCCGACGGTATAATAGTCACCGGGACTGTCTGCGCCATGCGCCGGGGGCTTGATCTCTACGCCAACTACAACTCAGGCTGGCGTGTGCTCAATGTGGGCGGCAACTACAGTAACACTACTGGGAATGTCGGCCTGTTCAATTTCAACGCGAACAACACCTCGTCGAACTCGAACTCCAACGTCGGCGCGCGACTACTTGTTTTTTCTCTGATTGGCGCAGGCTTTTCCTCACCGCTTGGTGAAAATATTGCCGCATAGGACGGGGTTTAGTAGGCCATGGCTCGAACGATCTCGCAGGCAAACAAGGACGGAGGAAAATCCTATGCCTAAAAGGGTTGGCTATCTCTATGACAAGATGGTTGACCGGGACTTCATTCGTGCTGTTATTCTGGAAGCAGCCAAAGGACGCCAAAGCCGGAAGGATATTGCCCGCATATTGGCGGATCTGGACGGGTACGTCGAAAAGACCTATGAGATCGTTGCAACAGAGAGCTTTGTTCCGTCGGAGCCACGGGTGCGCGAAATCTACGATGAGAGCAGCGAGAAGTTCCGCAAAATCAAGATGGTCCCGTTTTGGCCGGACGGCGTGATCCAATGGATGATGGTAACGGTCATGAAGCCGGTGCTCATGCGTGGAATGCACCCGTGGTCCTGCGCATCCATTCCCGGGCGCGGCGGGAAGCGAGTCCACAAGAAAATCAGCAGCGCACTTCGCAACGACCCCAAGGGAACGAAATATGCCGCAGAGCTGGATGTCGCGCAGTATTATCCCAGCATCTCCGGCAGGCGCCTGATTTGGGCGCTGGCCCGGAAGATCAAGGACAAGCGTTTCCTGCGGGCGGTCTACTCCATCATTGAGTCCTGCGGCGGCGGGCTGGCCATTGGCTATTACATCTGCCAATGGCTGGCGAACTTCTATTTGGAGCCGCTGGACAGGTACATCATGACGCTGCCGGGTGTGAAGTACATGACCCGCTACATGGACAATATCACCCTGCTGGGGCCGAACAAGAAGCAACTGCATAAGGCGCGAAAGATGATTGCCGCGTTTATGCAGCGGCAGCTCGGTCTGTCTATGAAAGCGAACTGGCAGATCTACCCCACGGCGAAGCGCATGGTGAGCGCGGTCGGCTACCGCTTCTCACGCACTCATATCATTCTGCGCAAGCGGAATTTTCTGCGCTTCACCCGGCAATGCCGCCGCGTCAAAAAGCGGCTCGATGCCGGGAAGCCCATCACGTTCGCTCAGGCCTCCGGGCTACTGAGCCGCGCGGGGCAGCTGAAGCATTGCAACAGCCAAAAAATCCGAGAAAAATACATCGACCCTATTGGGGTGCGAAATCTGAAGGAGGTCGTGCGAAATGAGAGTAAGAGGCGACAATGCACCCAGCAACGCCTTTACGCTGGAGGAGCAGCCTAAGAAGCCTGGCTTCTTCCTCGTCCGCTTTTACGAGAACGCGCAGGAATTTTCCGAAACACGCGACGGTCTCACCATTACCGGCTGGGAGTATGACGAATATCATTTGGAGCTGGCGGACACCGGCAGTCTTTCGGAGGATGTTCTTGCGAACTTTGATACTCTGCTCGCCCAGGCAAAAGCGGCTGAAACGCCGGCTGAGCAAGGGGATTTGGAGTCGCGCGTTACTACGCTGGAAGAAACATCTGCCAGCAAGGATGACGTGCAGGCAGTATGGGATCGGATGGCCGCAGCGTATAACGAGGGGGTGAACGAGGCGTGAATAGTCAGGACTTGATATTGACGATGATGCGGGCGCAGGGAAAGACTGATGCCCTGAGCCTCCGGAGCCGGTCGGCCGGCATGGACGGCACGGCCATCATTGCCGAGGAAGAGAAAATCCCCGCTTTCAATCCGGAAAAGGATTATTCCAGCTGGCCGGCAGGCGCGCCGGTTACGGACGAAGGGCAGGTCTGGACATTGATCCAGCCGTACAATGCGGCGAACTATGACGGCCGCCCTTCGACGCTCCGAGCGCTTTGGGGGCTTGTGCATACCAAGAACCCGGTGAAAGCAAAGCCTTATGTTGCACCTTTCGGAACAAGCGGGCTTTACGCCAAGGACGAGTGCTGCACAGACCCTGATGCTGAAGATCCTGCAGCTGTGTATCGCAGCAAATGCGATAACAACGCATATTCCCCCAGCGCCTATCCCGCAAACTGGGAATTGGTGAGCTGATAATACGACAAAGCAACCGCTTCGGCGGTTGCTTTTTTTCGTGCCAATGCAAAGGGGGCGATCAACAATGCGTAAAAGCGTCGGAGCGGGCTGCTGATCCCGTACTGTTTTATTTGGCACCTCTCGCCATGTGTGCTTCCCAAATTGTGAACGGCCGAGAGAGTCCAAGCTACACATTGCAAAGAGAGGTATAAGCATGAACTTTGGTGAAATCTTGCTTTCTGTTCTGCTGGCTGTTGCCGGCGGAGCAGCAGGCGCCGCCGTGATAAACGGCATCAATGAGCGGTGGAAGTTCAAGGCAAACCGCAAAGCTGTCAAGGAGGATCGTGCGGAGGCGAAAGCTGATAAGACGGACGAACTGTCGAAGACGCTGGCAGACCTCCAGGGCCAACTAAAGGTCCTGAAGACCAGCGACACGGCACAGGCCGAAGCTCTGCGGCTGATCCTGCTTGACCGGGTCCTGTATCTCGGGCGCGGATATATCAAAGCGGGGGAAATCTCCTATGATGACCGCCGCCGGTTTCACGCTATGCACAACTGCTACCACAGCGGTCTCGGCGGGAATGGCGATGCCGATTTAGTTGTGGCCGCTGTGGATGAATTGCCGCTGAAAAAGTAAGGAGGAAAACTTATGCATGTTCTGGATATGACGATTATTCGCCTGGCTGCTGGCCTTGTGCTGCTTATCGCCGCGAACATTGCCCTCGGTTCCATCAATGCCATCATTGATGGGGAATGGGATCAGACGAAGTTCCGCAACGGCTGCATCAAGAGTGCAGTTGTGGCAGCGGCGCTGGTCGCGGTCTACTTCGCCGGGTACCTCAACCCCGATCTGATGGTGGTGGAGGTCGATGGGCAGACCGTAAACCTGATGACAGCGGTATCGCTGGCTATGCTGGCAGCCTTTACCGCCTATGCCGTTGATGTACTGAAAAAGCTGAAGGATATGCTCTCTACCGCGACACCCGGGGCGGACGCGGCGCCTACTGCGCTGCCTTCTGGTGAGGGCAAGGAAGACCATACCGCCCCCGAGGAGGAATGACCTATGAGCAATAGCCCTCTTGTCAGCTACACAAAGCTCAGCCCGAATCACTCCGGGCAGAGGACCCGTAAGATCGACCGCATCACGCCGCACTGCGTAGTGGGCCAGTGCAGCGTGGAGCGGCTGGGAGATATCTTCCTCCCTGCCTCCAGAGAGGCGAGCTGCAATTACGGAATCGGCGCGGACGGCCGCGTCGGTATGTATGTCGAGGAGAAAAACCGATCCTGGTGTTCCTCCAGCAACGCAAACGACCAGCGTGCGGTGACTATCGAATGTGCGTCCGACGGCGCAGAGCCGTACGCATTCCGCGATGTGGTCTATCAGTCCCTCATTACGCTTTGCGTCGACATCTGCAAACGCAACGGCAAGACCAAGCTGCTCTGGCTGGAGGATAAGGACAAGACGCTCGCCTACACCCCTGCACCGGACGAGATGGTGCTGACCGTACACCGCTGGTTTGCCAACAAAAGCTGCCCCGGGAACTGGATGTACGCCCGCATGGGCGACCTCGCCGAAAAGGTGACAGCCCAGCTTTCCGCAGGCATGGACGAGGAGGATGACGATATGGATATCAACAAATTCAAGGAGCTTTGGCGTGAGATGCGCAAGGAGCTTCAGGACAACGATGCTTCCGCCTACTCGGAGGAAGCGCGCAAATGGGCCGTGGATAACGGCATCATTCGCGGCGGCAACTCCGATGAGTTCAATGGAATGTGGGAGGACATGATGACCCGCGAGCAGCTGGTGACCGTCCTCTACCGCTTCGCCCAGAAGTTTGGGCTGAGCTGATGGCAAAGCGCAAGCGCAGAGCCGCGAAGAAGCGCAAGGTCGAATGGAGTAAGGTCGTGTGCCTGCTGGCGATGCTGGCCGGTCTGTTGATCGTTCAAGAATGTCTGTTCCTCATGTATCTGTGCATCAAAAGCGGCTACACCGCCGCCGCTGCATGGCTTACTGCCGCCACCGGCGTTGGCGAGGCAATCATCATCGCCGGAGCAAACGGCTACCTCTCGCTTGCGAAGTCCGACCACAAGCGCGGCGGGATCACCTTTGAGGCAGCCAAGGCAAACAACTTCCGGACCGACACGGAGGACGACGGCAGCATCGACAGCCCCGCCATCTGAATACCACCCACACAACGAAAGCCCCCTCGCAGGATTTTACCGTCCTGTCGAGGGGGCTTTTTCTGTTTTCCGGCGCTTTCGCGTTTACGGGGCGCTGTGTCGCTTTTCACGGTCTGGGTGTGCGTCTACCCTCCCGAAGTGCAAAGGGCGTGTTGCAACTCGCCTACGGCGGCGAGAGAGGGCTTTGCGGGCGGCGTGGTTACTTATCGCTGAGCGTGATGCGGATTGTCTGCTGTGATGTGCTGACGGTAATCTCGCCACTTTGCAGCAGACGGCCAATTTCCGAGACGCTGACGGACAGGTAGACAACGCCGCCCGCTTTCGCGTTTTCATCGGCGAGAAAATCGTCTACGGAGAGGCCAAGCGCTTGTGCTATCTTACTGAGTTGATCAATTCGTGGTCGCTTTGTAATTCCGCGTTCGTACTGTTGGAGCGTTATAACGGGAATACCTGCCATTTCCGCAAGATTTTTTTGACTGATGTCCCGCCGCTCCCGTTCGGTGCGGATTCGCTTGCCAATTTCTTTAGAATGATCTTCGTTGGTATCACTGGTATGCAAGAGATCGTCTACCGAGATATTGAGAGCATGCGCCAGTTTTATAAGCTGGTCTGTCCGAGGCGACGATCTCGCGCCGCGCTCATATTGCCGCAATGTGAAAATCGAAACGCCTGCGCGGTCGGCTAATTCTTCCTGGGTCAAATTCTGCTCTTTTCGATAAAAGCGTATTTTGTCTCCAACTCCAGCAGACGCGGTTTTAGGTATCCAATCTCTGCTCACAGGTATTGTCTCCCTTCTTCATCGTCCACAGTGAAATGATAGCCCTCTGTCAAAAGCACAGTCCCTTTGATTGGCGCGTGGATCATGACGGTGCGGCGACCGATGTAATCCGCTGGAATTTCACCGCGCTCGACCATATCCCGAAAGTACGGGCAATCATTCCAGCGGTCGGTGTACTGCTCACGCGCCCACGCTGCGGCGGAGTAGTGCCGCCTCATGCGCCAGTTCTCCGGCGCGGAGACGATAGCCCATGCGGTCAGCGGCCGCCGATCCCCCGTCATGTCTTCCAGCGCCTCCACCGTGCCGCAGGCATCGCAGATATGGACCATTGCCCTGCGGCTCAGTGCGTTGCGGGTGACGCTCTCCGCATCCATCGCCATCTTCCCGCAGCGGGGGCAGGCAAAATGCCCGCCCTGCTGCTTCTCTGCAAAACGCTCGATCAGTGTCTTGGCTTCGTTCTCGTTCATAGAAATCTCTCCTTTCTCAGAACTGTTTGATGATGTCCTGCGCGTTTTCGCCGTAGTAACCCTTAATCCATCTATCGGCAAGAATTTCAATGTCAGTGGTGCGCTCGTAGCGCACGTCAATCAACAGCGTTTGCGTTGATGTCTTAACCGTCATGTAGTAGCCTGTGCCGTAGTGCTTGTTGTCGGTGGGGGGAACGAGGGTAAATGTGAGACTTTCAGTAAAAGGCTCGCCCTCACAGGTTGTCCCCTTGACGGTAGCGTTCATAGTGTTGTAATCCATATCGTGTCCTTTCTCCCCGTTGTGCCGATAGGTCAGCCGGTCATGTCATTACAAGTTGGCGTTGTAGTCTTTCAACTTGACTTGGATGATGATTTCTTCGCGGCCCATGGTAACATAGGTGATTTTGGCTTCCAGAACTCCCGGCATCGCTTGCGCTGGGATTTTGTATAAGCTGCGGAAGTGGCCGATCTCCTGCATACCGGCTTTCACCACAACTGGAATCTCATCACTGGCTGCGCCAATTTGATTGCAGAAGTCGAGGACGGTAATTTTTTTCATGCTCAATAGTCCCCCTCAATACATTCGTCTGCTTCGGTGTAATATGCTCCGTCGTAGCCTTTTGCCATGACCTTTTCGTAGCAGCCGAAGCAGACCAGCCGGAAAGTAATGCCGTGGCAGTCGCGCGTAAAGGTCATGTCCTCCCGCAGAAACTCGCCCTTGCAGACTGGGCATTCAATCTTCCGCACTTCCTCCCAGCCGGCGTCTTCCAGATCGTCGAAGCCGTTCCAAACGTCCTCCAAGACGATCTGCTTTTCCTCGTTGACAATCAGGCACGCGGCTTCGTCGCCGTAAAGTTCGCTTTCGAGCAGGAATAGGTGTGCGGTAAGCGTTTCCGGTTTGCCGTCCACGTCCGGGGTAATCTTATAATCGCCCTCGTCAATGACGTACCACGTTCCCTTGTGACCGGTGATCTCAATGCCGCCGCTGCTACGATCCAGCTTTTTACTCATCGTCATCGTCCTCCCCATAGTCTTCTTCAAAGCGGCCCTCGGTAATGCCGCCGTAGGTGTAGCCGTTGTCAAAACTCAGATAGACCGGCGTATCTTCATCGTACTGGGCGAGGAAGTTAATCAGCTCGCCGGCCGTCATCGTTCTGCGGATCTGGTCGATGCCGTAACCTTCGCGGAAAGTAGAACAAATCAGCTTTTTCATTGTCGGCGCTCCTTTCTCAAAATCTGAATACCAGCCCTTTGACCTCGCGGCGGCCTGATGGATCGTGCAGTGGATCGCGGGTAACAGTTCCGACACCCTCCAGATATGCGCCCTCGGCTACCAAGGCGTGGACACTTTCCATGAGCGCGGTTGACTGATCTGTGACGATAATCTCGTCAATATCAGCTGCGGTTAATGCGGCAACGAATTCTTTCATCACGCCGTCCTTAATCTGACTGCCCCATGGAAGCGCTCTGACCTCAAACATATCGGCTCGGTCTTCCGTGCTCTGCTCCCAGCTCCGGTATGCGTAAACCTGTCCGCGAGTGGGGTTCTTCTCCGTGTCGCGGAGTTTTTCAAAGTATTCCTTTGCGGTATCTCTGTTGAGCGTATCCAAAACCTCCTGCCTGATTTCATCGGTGATATTGATCTTCATCGTTGTTGCCTTTCTGCCCTCGTGACCTCCGGGGCGGGCGGTGGTTTAGCAGCAGTAGAAGCGGAGTTCGCCGTTGACCAGCTCATACATGAAGCAGGCGCAGTCAAAGCGGACGTAGTTCCAATCGGTGGCCTCGTACACGGGCGCGCGGTCGAAGGTACCAGCCTTGCGAATGCGGCGGTGCTTGTTGACCTCGTAGGTGTTGACCTCGTGCAGAATGCGGATCTTCTCGGGATCGAAGCCGCACTCGTCAGCGATAAACGCCTTGGTCTCCTCATCGGTCATCGCCTTGCCGCAGTCGGCAAGGTGGGCGTAGTCGCTCTGTCTCATGTTCGTGCCGGTACCATCGCTGGGCTTCCATTCAAGCTCACGGTCCAGCTCGGCGGTCAGCTCGTCGATCCGCTTTTCGCGGTCGGCCATATCCTTCTTGTACTGCCGCTCGCTCTCCAGCAGCAGGCTGTTCAGTCGGTCGATCTCGGCGGCCCTGGCCTTGCAGAGCTTCCGCGCCCCGCCGTCTTTGACGAAAGCCTTACAAAAGGCGTCCTTGTCACCGTCGAAGTCGTAATAGGCTTCTTCGATCTTGGCGTACTCTTTGGCGGTCGGCTCGAAGCCGGTGCGGTCGATAAACTCGGACATCATCATTTTGCGTTCCTCCTTGATTTTTCTGCCTTACTCGGTTATAATCAAGGCGGCGGGAGTAAGGCTTCCCGCTCGCCTTTCGGGGTGTTTGAGTAGCGGCGCTTTAGCGGGGGTCGCTACTCTTTTTATGCCTTGACCTTGCTATCTCGCACGATCTTTGCGGCGGTAGCCGGGTCGTCGGCGGTTGCTTCAATCAGCTTTGCGATGTTCTCTAAGAACTGATTGAGCTCGGCGGTTGTCATCTCGTTCAAGTCCTCACTTCCTTTCGTAAGAGGCTTTCGACCTCTGCCTTACGAGTATATAGTACACCATTTTGATTTACTTGTCAATGGTTTTGATAAACTTTTTTGATTTATTTTCAAACTTTTTCAGTTGACAAGTCCACTCTTTTGATGTACTATGTGAAGTACAGAAAGGAGAGTGCATATTGTGTCGGTATCGGACAAGGTAAAGGGGCTGCTGGCTCTCTGCGGCAAGAAGCAGGTCGACATGGCTGCAAGCTTCGGAATGAGTAAGCAAACGATGGGAAACAAGATGAATCGCGGGAGTTGGTCTGCCAACGATCTCGCAAAGGCTGCGGAATTCTGCGGCTGCAAACTGGCGTTTATTATGCCAGACGGTCAGCAGATCATCATTGATGCCGAGGAAAAAGAAAAGGCCCCGGGCGAATGAACGCCCGAGGCCTCGGAGCAGGCTTAACGCTTGCTATGTATATCCGCGCCGGTGCGCGTCCTGACTCTGGTCTCCTTGTTTTCCTCTCGGATCATCAGGTCTGACAGCTCACACCCCAGCGCCTCACAAATAAGATCCAGATGCTCCAGGTTTACCCTTTCTGCGATCTCATGGTACAGGTCATTGATCGTCGAAGGTCGAATGCCTGTTGCCCTTGCAAGGTCAGCTTGTGACCACCTCCGCTCGCCAAGCCGGGTGGACAGTAAAATCCTAATCATAGCCATGCTCCTTTACGGTAGATTCTAACAACGATTTTAGAATCTCGCTGGATTTTGGTAGATTATAACGAAATCCGTTATGGCTATGAAAAAACACAAAGAGGCTACCGCGCAGGAACAATCCTGTGCAGTAGCCTCTTTTTTATTCTTCCGCGTCGAGCGGACAGACCAAAACGAAGACTCCGCCGACCATATAGATTGCAGAGATAGGAGCAGAGCCAGGCGACCTCTCGGTTCGTCTGGCTCTGCTTTGGTGGAGATGGGGGGAGTTGAACCCCCGTCCGAAAGCGCTTTGACAGGAACTTCTCCGGGCGCAGCA
>UMAL01063102.1_pt1 | contig 9372 bp, 3 predicted proteins | sample 1963691 | NCBI WGS metagenome assembly UMAL01 (sample SAMEA4835914, study PRJEB28245) | human gut metagenome | biome: gut microbiome; material: fecal sample | place: Denmark | collected 2008
AATTCTAAGCCATTTCCATACTCATCTACCATACGTCTATCATATTCATGCCAAGCAACTATTCCACCCAGATTATTATTTTTAGCTTTTGCTAATATTACTTCTTCAAAAGCTTTCCATTCTTTAAATAGAATTGATATATTTTCTTTATTTGCAATAAGTTTTAATTTTTCTTTTACTTTTTCTACCCTTATTTGGTGAAGCTGTTGCAATAATTCTTTCTCTTCTTGTTGCATGTTTTCAATATTGTTAAATTTTCTTGTTACCTCTTTTTCTTCTAATTGTAGTATTTGACTTTCTTCTAACGCTTTTTTCCTTAATTCCTCAATTTCTATTTTTTCTTCATATTCATCATCTACAATAGTATTATTTAATCCTTCGTTTTTTTCATCTCTTCTTAATCTTTTGGCAATTCTTTCATTTATCTTTTGACTTCTTTTTCCGTAATCTCGTGTATGATCTGTTTTCTTAGATTTCCATGAATTGTATCTTTCTGCTCCATATCCTTGTGCTTTCTTTCCTTTCAATTTAAATCTTTTTAACCTACTTTTGACTTCTTCAAAGTATTCTTCCATATTATTCATTTCCTCCCTCTCTTGGTTACATAATTATTTTACCATCATTTACCTCTTATGTAAAATTAATAGTTTTTATATTGATTATTAGTTTTACTTATATCTTTATTCCTTGTGTCAAGTATTTTTAATAGCAAAAAAATCAGCACCCATTTAGATGCTGATCTACTTTTAAATATTTATTTTTTCATTTAAAAAGTCTTTCATTATTTTGCAGTCTCTTTTTATATGTGAAAAAATTGTCTTATTTTATTAAAAATTCTTTTGAATATATTTTCTTTGTATTCAATTAATTCAGTATGTTCTTCTTTAATAGGTTGTTTCTTCTGCTTATTTGCAAATACATCTGAATTATATTGTTCTTGTTTTTTTTGTTCATTCTTTAGTCTTTCTTCTGCTTGCATTTTTATTATTTTTTCTTTTTGTTCTGGTGTTGATAAATAATCTCTGAATAGATTAAATAATATTGCTTTTGTTTCTGGTAACAACTCTTGGTCTTTTAATTCTATATCTTCATCTAATTCAAATTCATATTCAGTATTCATGTTTTCTTCTATTGCTTTTATTACTTGTGGAGGTATTTTATTATACTCTTCTTCATTTAATTGTTCTATTATTTCATATACTTCTGTATATGCATTTTTATATTTAGTCATCTAATGTTGACCTCCTTCTTTTGTTTGTTGTTCTTTAATTAATCCGTCTAAGTCTGCTTGTGCTTCATCACATTCTTGTACTGTTGCTGTATATGAGGCTTTGCCTATGGATTGACCTGTGATTTCTTCACCTATTTTTATTCCAAAACTTCTTATTTTTTCTACTTGGGCTTCTATTACTACATTTCTTTTTGGCTTTTCTCTTTTTTGCCTTTTATTATAATTGCTTCTTATAGTTCCTAACTTAGCCCCTATATTATCATCTGGTTTTAATCCTATTCCTTTTATTCTTTGTATTAATATTTCTTCTGGTTCTTCTAGCGTTTTTCTTGCTAAACTTAATATTGTATCTGTTGTTATAATTTTTGATACATTTACTCCTATTTCTTCCAATTTTTCTAGTTCTTCTATAAATTTATCTGTTGAGTTTTTCTTCCATACTCTCATTTCTTTTAATCTTTTTACTTGGGCTTCTGTTGCTATAGTTGTAGCACCCATTTCTTCTCCTTTTTGACTTTTATTATAATTTCTTTTTATAGAATTTATTTTGCTCCCAATATTATCCTCTGGTCTTAATCCTATTCCTTTTATTCTTTGTATTAATATTTCTTCTGGTTCTTCTAGCGTTTTTCTTGCTAAACTTAATATTGTATCTTTTTCTACACTTTTTGATACATCTACTCCTATTTCTTGCAATTTTTCAAAATCTTTTATAATATTATCTACTATATTTTTCTCCCATACTCCCATTTCTTTTAATCTTTTTACTTGGGCTTCTGTTGCTATAGTTGTACCACCCATTTCTTCTCCTTTTTGACTTTTATTATAATTTGATTTTATATCATTTATTTTACTACCTATTTTATCATCTAGTTTTAATCCTATTCCCTTTATTCTTTGTATTAATATTTCTTCTGGTTCTTCTAGCGTTTTTCTTGCTAAACTTAATATTGTATCTCTTTCTGTAATTTTTGATACATCTACTCCTATTCCTTCCATTTTTTCTAGTTTTTCTATAAATTCATCTATTGTATTCCTTTTGGATAATCCTTTAACTGCTTTATCTAATTCAACAAAATCATGTAAATATCCTTTTATTTCAAAACTATCAACATCTAAAATTTTACCAATTTGCACTTTTGGAATCTTTTCAAGCTCTCTATCCCATAAGTCTATTTCTTCACCTTTTGATATAATATTTTCTATATTATTTTTTTCCTCTTCTGTAACCTCTTCATTATCAATTCCATTTCTATATTCTATATATTTTTGTTGTATTCTATATAATGTTGCTGCATATTTTCTTTCTTGTTTACTGGTGCTTGTTACTTGTGGTAAATTATCTCCATGTGCTTTTACCCAATCTACTACTATTGTTAATAGTTCTAAGTCATCTTTTCTATTAGTATTTTTCATTTCTTTATCTATATTAACTCTTTGCGTATTATTGGTTAAATCTATTACTACTGGTCTATCTTCATCTTTTACTGGATTATTTGGATCTATTGATGTTATTGTTCTTCCCAATTGTTGTAAATATAATATTCTTGAATTTTCATCTAATGCTCTAAACCATATTATTCCATCTACACCTTTTACATGTAATCCTTCATTTGCTTTGTTCATTACTACCATAAATTTTGTTTTATCTGAGTTTTCACTTTCAAATCCTTCTAATTGTCTCTCGTTTTCTTTATCACTATAAGCTCCAAGCATTGAATAATATACTGGTTCTATTCCTGAATTTCTTAAATATTCACTAATCTTTCTTTTATATTCTTCTATTTTTTCTACACTTGTTTTACCTTTTTCTGTTTTATTTCCGTCTTCATCTTCTATTTCTGTACCATCTAAATTTTCTGTAACTGGTATAAATACTATATATTTTCCACCTTTTTTTACATTTTGTTTTAATATTTCAGGAATTCCATCTGCACTTTCAAGATTTTTTCTTAGTTCATCATATTGTTCTAATTTCTTCTTTCTTTCATTCTCATCTTCTATTTCATTTATTTGTTCTGCTAAATTTTCCATACTTCCATCTGTTAATAAATTATACTCACATGAAACTACCTTTGGATTTACTACCATTCCTAATTGTATTGCTTCTTTTAATTCTATTTTTGTTGCTATATGCTTTCCTGCACTTATTTCTTCATCTGTATATCCTAGTTTTCTTGCTACTTCATCAGACATATTTCTATCATCTGCATCTCTTGTTGGTGTTGCTGTTATTCCTAATACTTTTGTTTCTTCTGGTTGATTTTCTATTAACTTATCTAATGATTTTTCCCATCTTTCTGCACCTGTTCTATGTAATTCATCAAATATCATAAAATCATATTGTGTTTTTAATGTTTCTTTACCTGCTTTTCTTATTAAACTTTGATATGTTGCAAATTGTAAATTTGGAAATACTTCTGCTATTATTTCGTCTTTGCTTTTTCTGGTTATTCCTTTTTTACCGTGAATATTTTCTATTATTCTATCTTTAGTCTGCTCTAATATTTCATTTGATGGAGCTAAATATAGCATTTTTTTATTATTAGTTTTATATGCTATTTCTCCTAGTCCTATTTGATTTTCTTCTTTTTCTATTTCTTCTGCCGTTTTTCCATATCGTAGCATCTCTGTTAATGCTACATATGTTTTTCCTCCTCCTGTTGGCAATATTACACTTGCATATCTTTTTTCTTCATATAGTTTCTCTGTTTTATCTATTGCATCTTGTTGATATTCTCTTAAACTTATTCCTGTTCCTTTTACATCATAATATTTTAAATATCTTTCTATTTGTTCTATTGAAAGATTTTGTGTTACTTCTTCTATGAATTCTTGTATTTGTTCTACATAATTTCCTGATTGTACTATTTCACTTAATCTTCCTTTTGATGCTATATTTATAACTGCTGCTGGTATATCTTCATTTTCTATTCCTGCTTCTTTTAATTTCTCATAAATTAAAAGACAATTGCTCTGTTTTAATTTTTGGATTAATTCATTTCTTTCTGGTACAGATAATCTTTCAATATTAAGACTGCCCCAATCGTATGCATCCACTATTGCACTTGCAAAATATTCTTCTTTTGACATTGCTTCTGCTGCCTGTAATTGTGCAAAATTTGATGTCATTATATCTCTTACATTTGAAAGACCTCTGCCTTGTATTATTTGCATTTGTTCTTCATCTGTTAAACTTTTTATTGAGTCTACTAATCCTATTTCATTTGGCTTTAAATTTAAGTTTACTGATTCACTTACTCTATACCCTGTATTACTCTTTCTTGTTGTTATTTTTGATTCTATTTCAAATCCATTATTTTCAATGTACTCTATAATCTCTTCATATTTAGGATTATTTCCTGTTATCTCTCTTAACATTCCTGCTAATACTCTTGCATTTGCTTGTCCTTTTGATAGATAATACATATTTTTTACAATAGAACTTGCCTGTCCATATTCCACTTTTCCTTCTGTCAAATTGTACATTTCTTCTATTGATATATCTGTTCTTGGTGTTCCATCATCTCTTAATATACTTCCTTCTGGTATTTCTAGTTTAGCACCACTTGTTATATATCTTACTAATTCTGTTTTTAACTCATTTACTACTTGTTTATCTTGATTTTCTGCTTGTTGTATTAATGCAAACATATCTAAAAATTCTTTTGATATATCTGTTACTCTGCTTCCATCTATATCTCCATAATATATTTGCTCTCCTGAAGCAAATGCACTTCCAACTGTTTGTATTAAAGAGCTATTACTTTTGTTTCTTGGCATTAATGTATTCATTAATCCATTTTTCTCTAATACAGTTAATTTTGCTACTATTTTATTTTTCTCTAATGTTTGCTCATCATCTAATGCTTGGAAACTGCTTACTCTAGCTAATGGTGCTTTATATATTATTCCTTTTTTCATTCCAGATTTACTTGTATCTATTCCATCTGGAGCAGTATATTTTACTTTTATTATCTCTTTTAATTCTTTTGATTCTGTAGCTTCATCTATTTTTTTTAAATCTTCTAATACTTCTTCTGGGATATTTCCTTGGGCTATTCTTTCTTGTACTTTTTTATCTATTTCTGCTAACATATATTGCCCTGCATTATATACTCTTTGTCCCATTTCTTTCCTTGGAACTTTTATCATTACATATTTATCACTAAATGTTTCTCCATATGTTCTCGCTACATTTGCATTGCTTGATAAAGAAATACAGTTTGTTTCTAAACTATAATGCATTTTTATATGATTATACATTTCTTCTAATGAGATAGTACTTTCCGAATTCCATCTTGGCTTTATTTCATGTGTTTCTTCCCATCTTTCTCTGTCTGTACGTAATCTTATATATTTTCCGTTCTCATCTTTTATGTTTCCTTCTTCTAAGTCTTTTATATCTCCTGGTTCTAATGACCTAAAAAAATAGTAATTTTCTTCATCACTTATTACATTGAATTTTTCTATATCAAAAATTTCTTCCATAGTGTTTCCCTCTCATTTTTTCTTCCGATTTCTCGACATTTTTCTTCTTTTATTTTAACATATCAAATATTTTTTGGAAAGTATTTTTGGATAAATTCTAATATTACAAAAAAAGGATTTAAGATTTTCCACGCAATGATAATTACTCAGAAATTCTTGAATCCTAATATTTATTCTCCAATTTGAATTAATTTATCAATATATTCAGCCATAAAAATTGGCACATTCAAAATCTTTCCACTCATATCCAAATTTCTCGTTGAAAATCTTACTGATATTTTATTATCATTATTTTCATTAAATCTTGTTAAACTAGCATTATTTCTATTTTCACTAGATTTCACTTCAATTGGAATAATCTCATTTCTCTCTTGTACAATAAAATCTATTTCATGTCTATCAAATACATAATAATTAGGTCTTTCCTCATATTTAAACAATAACATATTTAATATAAAATTTTCTGTTAGAGCTCCTTTAAATTCTTCAAATAATTTATTTCCTTCAATTACTATTCTAGAATCTAAATTTGCTTTTCTTCTCAATAATCCTACGTCTAGCATATATAATTTAAAGCTACTTAAATCTGTATATGCATTTAGCGGAAAATCTGGTTTTGTTACATTAAAAATTTTATCTACAATATTAGCATTATTAAGCCAATTAACTGCATCTTCATACTCTCTTGCTCTCGCTCCATCTTTAGCTACTTGATATAAAAATTTTTTATTTTCCTTTGCTAATTGCGATACTATGCTTTCCCATATAATAGATATCTTAGCTTGCATACTAGAATTTTCTATATGTTTTCCAAAGTCGTCTTCATATCCTTTTAAAATTTGTTTCTGTAACCTATTTACTTCTTCTATATCTTTATTTTCCACCCAAGCTCTTACTACTTCTGGCATTCCTCCAACTATAAAATATGATTTTATTTTTTCATTTAATTGTGTAAAAATAATATCTGGTATTTTTTCAATTTTATTTATTGATTCCATATATTTAACTAAATTTTCTGCTCCATCTGCTAGTAGAAATTCTGTAAACGTCATTGGATACATTTCAAGATATTCTACTTTTCCTACAGGGAATGATGTATGTGATAATTTTATTCCTAATAGGCTTCCTGCACAAACAATATGATATTCATTTGCTTCTTCTTGGAAATATTTTAATGAATTTAATGCATCAGAACATTCTTGAATTTCATCAAATATTATTAATGTTTTCTCTGGTTTTATAGCTCTTCCTGTTGCAAATATTAATTGTTCCAATATTCTTTTGGGGTCTTTTGTATTGGCAAATAGTTCTTTTAATGGCTCGTCATGATCAAAATTGAAGTATGCAATATTTTCATATTGTTCTTCTCCAAACTCTTTTAATATGTACGTTTTTCCTACTTGTCTAGCTCCTTTTAATATTAATGGTTTTCTATCTTTTCTGTTTTTCCACTTTATTAATTGTTCTTTTATATATCTACGCATCTTTATCACCTCTTATATTATATGTATATCTATATAAATTATACATCAAGAATCACACTTTTGCAACTTATTTTCATTATTTTATCACATTTTTGCAACTGTTTTAGATAATTTTATCACATTTTTACAATAAAAAATAGTAAGAACATAAAATTCTTACTATCCTATAATTTTTTATTTTCCATAATAACTATCTAACAATATTTGTTTAATCTCTGAAACAAGAGGAACTCTAGGGTTAGCAGTAGTACATTGATCTTCAAAAGCTCTATCAGCCAATAAATCAACTTTAGCTAAGAATTCTTTTTCATCAACACCTGCATCTTTAAATGATTTTGGAATATTTAATTCTTCATTCATTTTTCTTACTTCAGCAATCAAAGAATCTACACCTTCTTCAACTGTATCTGCCTTTAATCCTATCTTTTTAGCAATTGTTGCATATTTTTGATTTGCTATATAATACTCATATTTTGGCCAAGATACAAATTTAGTTGGTTCTGTTGCATTATATCTAATTACATATGGTAATAAGATTGCGTTAATTCTACCATGTGGCAAATGGAACTCTGCCCCTATTTTGTGAGCCATAGAGTGACAGACACCTAAAAATGCATTTGTAAATGCCATACCAGCAATTGTACTTGCATTGTGCATTTTTTCTCTTGCAATTTTGTTATCACCATGTTCATAAGCTTCTCTTAAATATTTTACAACTAATTCTGCAGCTTTTTCAGATAATCCATCTGTATAATCAGATGCCATAACAGAAACATAAGCTTCTAAGGCATGTGTCAATACATCCATTCCTGTATCTGCTGTAATTGACTTTGGTAAACTCATTACTAAATCTGGGTCTACTATTGCAACATCTGGTGTTAATTCATAATCTGCTAATGGATATTTCTTATTTTTTGCTTTATCTGTGATTACTGCAAATGATGTTACTTCAGAACCTGTTCCAGATGTAGTTGGAATTGCAACCATTTTCGCTTTTGAGCCCATTTTAGGAAACTTATAGGTACGTTTACGTATGTCCATAAATTTCAATTTTAAGCCTTCTGGGTCAGCATCTGGATTTTCATAGAATAACCACATTCCTTTTGCTGCATCTATTGCACTTCCTCCTCCTAATGCAATTATTACATCTGGTTTGAAAATATTCATTGCAGCTAAGCCCTTATTTACTGTATCAAATGATGGGTCTGGTTCTACTTCACTAAATACTTCACAATGCACGTGATTTTGCCTTTTTCTAATGTGATATAATATTTTATCAACATATCCAAATTGAACCATTCCTGGGTCTGTAACTATAAATGCTCTTTCTATATTTGGCATTTTCTCTAAATATGATATTGAACCAGCTTCAAAATATATTTTTTCAGGCACTTTGAACCATTGCATATTAACTCTCCTTTTTGCTACTCTTTTAATATTAATTAAGTTTACACTTGATACATTTGCTGTTGTTGAGTTGCTTCCATAAGAACCACATCCAAGTGTTAATGATGGCATATTTGTATTATATATGTCTCCTATTGCACCATGTGTTGATGGAGAATTTACAATAATTCTTCCTGCTTTCATTGTCTTTGAAAATTTCAATATTGTTGCTTTATCTTCTGAATGTATTACTGCTGAATGTCCTAATCCACCATATTCTAGTAATTTTTCTGCTTTTGATATTCCTTCTTCAGAATCATTTACAATATAATATGTTAATACTGGACTTAATTTTTCTTTAGAGAATGGATATCCATCTCCAATTCCTTCTTCATATACAACTAATACTTTAGTATCTTCAGGCACTTCAAATCCCGCTTCTTTTGCAATTGTAGCTGGACTTTGTCCTGGTACATGTGATTTTAATTTATATCCATTTTCAGCATCAAACATGCTATTTTTTAATTTTTCTTTTTCCTCTGGATTTACAAAATAACATCCAGCTTCTCTCATTAATTTTTCAAACTCTTGATATATATCTTTATCTACTAAAACAGCTTGTTCTGATGCACATATCATACCATTATCAAATGATTTTGACATAACTAAATCATTTACTGATGTTGGTAGTTTTGCTGTTTTATCTATATAACATGGCACATTTCCAGGTCCTACTCCTAATGCTGGTTTTCCACATGAATATGCTGATTTTACCATTCC
>UMAL01080377.1_pt1 | contig 9289 bp, 6 predicted proteins | sample 1963691 | NCBI WGS metagenome assembly UMAL01 (sample SAMEA4835914, study PRJEB28245) | human gut metagenome | biome: gut microbiome; material: fecal sample | place: Denmark | collected 2008
AGACGCTGATGAATTCCTGCAACGATGCGCTGATGCAGATGTCCTATAAAATAGGAAGAGATAACTTTGAAAACTACCAGCAGATTTTCGGATTTGGTCAGAAGACCAACATTGATCTGCCGGGAGAGACGAGAACCGATTCTCTGATCTATACCGGCGACAACATGACGGTGGTGGATCTTGCGACAAACGCATTCGGCCAGAACTTCAACACGACGATGATCCAGCTTGCCACAGGCTTCTGCTCGATTGTAAACGGCGGAAAGTTCTATCAGCCGCATGTGGTAAAACGGATTACGGATGAGAACGGCAACGTTGTGCAGGAGATCCAGCCGACACTTCTTCGGGAAACCATCTCGGAGAGTACGTCCGAGACGCTGCGGCAGTATATGTATTCCACCGTTACCTCAGGTACCGGAGCGACAGCGAAAGTGGACGGCTACTCAATGGGCGGCAAGACGGGAACGGCACAGAAAGCGGGACGTGACGGCGTCAACTATCTGGTATCGTTTATTGGATTTGCACCGGTCGACGATCCACAGCTTGTGATTTACTGCGTGGTCGACGAGCCGAATGCGGTGGAGCAGTACCACAGCTCTTTTGCACAGAATATTGTGCGTGAGATCTTAGAGGAAGTGCTTCCTTACATGAACATCTACCGCGATGAGCAGACCACCGGAATTCATGCAGGGTGGGACATTACGGGAACGGATACCGGAGCGACAGCGATGACGGACGTTGTAAACGAGGAGACTCCGGTGGAAGAAGGACTGGATGTGCCGGACACAACGGATACCCTGCCGGGAAATGAAGAGGAGGCGGAAGGCACAGACACGCCGCAGGATAGCGGAGACACGCCGCAGGATAACGGGGATGAACCGCAGGATAGCGGAGACACCCCGCAGGATAACGGAGATATCCCACAGGATAGTGGAGACATCCCACAGGATAACGGACAGCAATAACAGACATAACCTCACGAAAGGATGAATAAAATTTCATGGAGAACTTTCGTGAGGTTTTTTCTATATGTCACAGGAACATGCATTTTACCGGAGCAAGACATTCAACCGCAGAAAAATATGGCTGATGTTCCTCGCCGTGTTTTTCGTGCTGATGTTTCTGGGCGGACGGCTCGTCTATCTGATGGTCTTCTGCTCGGAATACTACGGGCAGAAGGCGGAGGATCTTCATGAGAGAGAGCGTGATATCAAGGCAGCGCGGGGAAGAATCATCGATGCCACGGGAAAAATCCTTGCGACGAACAAATCGGTCTGTACCATTTCCGTGATTCACAGTCAGATCGATGAGCCGGAGAAGGTGATTGCGGCACTGCAAAAAGAACTGGGGCTCACGGAGGAGGAAGTGAGAAAGCGGGTGGAGAAGGTCAGCTCCATTGAGCGGGTCAAGACGAATGTTGACAAGGAAACCGGAGACCGCATCCGTGCCTACGGCCTTTCCGGAATCAAGGTCGACGAGGATTACAAGCGGTATTACCCTTTGGATACCATGGCATCCACGGTGCTCGGCTTTACGGGTGCGGATAACCAGGGAATTCTGGGGCTTGAAGTCAAATACGATTCCTATTTGCAGGGAACGAGCGGCAAGATCCTCACCCTCACGGATGCGCGCGGGATTGAGATTGAAAATGCGGGAGAGACGCGGCTTGAGCCGGTGAACGGCTATGATTTATATATTTCCATGGACAGCAATATCCAGCAATACTGTGAGCAGGCGGCGGAAAAGGCATACATAAAAAAGCAGGCGGATGAGGTGTCCGTGATTGTCATGAACCCGCAGAACGGGGAGATCATGGCGATGGTAAATTATCCGGAATTCAATCTGAACGAACCGTTTACCTTAATTGAGGAGATGGGAGCGGATGGGACGGAGTCTGCGGACAAAAAGCAGGAACTGCTGAACCGCATGTGGAGAAACCCGTGTATCAGCGACACCTATGAGCCGGGTTCCACATTTAAGATTATCACGGCGGCGGCAGCGCTCGAGGAGGGCGTGGTGTCGCTGACAGATCAGTTCTACTGTCCCGGCTATAAGCTGGTGGAGGATCGCAGAATCCGGTGCGCGAAGACAAGCGGACACGGGGCGGAGACGTTCAAGACAGGCATTATGAACAGCTGCAATCCCGTCTTCATTGAACTGGGCGAGCGGCTGGGCGTGGAAAACTATTACAAATATTTCAAACAGTTCGGTCTGACACAGAAGACGGGAATCGATCTGCCGGGAGAGGCGGCGACGATCATGCATAAGCAGGAAAACGTCGGCCCGGTGGAACTTGCGACGATCTCGTTCGGACAGTCGTTCCAGATCACACCGATCCAGCTCGTGACGACCGTTTCTTCTATTATAAATGGGGGAACGCGCATCACACCGCACTTCGGAGTGGAGGTCCGTGAGACGGACGGAACGTTGGTCGAGACATTTTCTTATGATAAGAGAGAGGAGATCTGCAGCGGGGAGACCTCGGAGACCATGCAGTATCTGCTGGAAAAAGTGGTGTCGGAGGGAGGCGGAAAGAATGCGAAGATCGAGGGGTATGCGATCGGCGGCAAGACCGCGACTTCCCAGACACTGCCGAGAAGCGAGCACCGCTATATTTCCTCGTTCCTCGGATTTGCTCCTGCGGACGATCCCAAAGTGCTTGTGATTGCGATTATCAATAACCCGAAGGGCACGTATTACGGAGGTCTGATTGCGGCGCCGGTCGTAAAAGAAATTATGGAAAACATATTGCCTTACCTTGATAAATCATGAAAAATAACGTATACTAGTTGGGTTAAAAAGCACATGTTGCTTTCGGCAAAGATAAAATACATGAGGTGTTTATTATGACGTATGAAATTGTAATCCCGGTAATCGTATCTTTTGCAATCAGTGCATTGTTGGGACCGATTGTAATTCCTTTCCTGCGAAGACTCAAAGTCGGACAGACGGAGCGGAAGGAACTGGAATCCCATCTGAAGAAAAACGGAACGCCTACGATGGGCGGACTTATGATATTGGCAAGTATTATCATCACATCGGTGTTTTATGTAAAAGATTATCCGAAGATTGTTCCGATTCTGTTTATGACCGTCGGATTTGGTGTGATCGGCTTTCTGGATGATTATCTGAAGGTTGTGCTGCGCAGATCGGACGGACTGCTTGCATGGCAGAAAATGCTCTGTCAGATTGTGGTGACGACCGTGTTCGCAGTTTATATGGGATGCTACTCGGATGTCCCGCTCACCATGCTGATTCCGTTCTCCGGAGGAAAATATTTAGACCTCGGCTGGGGAGCGTTCCCGGTACTGTATCTGGCGGTCATCGGAACCGTCAACGGTACGAACTTTACCGATGGTCTGGACGGCCTCGCGTCGAGCGTCACCATCATGGTGGCAACGTTCTTCTCCGTGGTGGCGATCGGAACGAATGCAGGCATTGCACCGATCACCTGTGCGGTTGTGGGTGCGCTGCTTGGATTTTTGCTGTTTAATGTCTATCCGGCAAGTGTTTTCATGGGAGATACCGGATCACTGGCGCTCGGCGGATTTGTGGTCTCGGCAGCCTATATGATGCAGATGCCTTTGTTTATCGTGATTGTCGGACTGATCTATCTGGTCGAGGTACTCTCTGTTATCATCCAGGTGACCTACTTTAAAAAGACCGGCGGAAAGCGGATTTTCCGTATGGCGCCGATCCATCATCATTTTGAGCTGGGCGGATGGTCCGAGACGAGAGTGGTTGCAGTATTTTCGATTGCAACGGCGATCTTATGCATGATCGCCCTGTTAGGATTATAGGAGGAAGAACATGGATCTGACAGGTAAGACAGTGCTTGTGGTTGGTTCCGGAATCAGCGGTGTTGCCGCGACGGAACTTCTGAAAAAGAAGAATGTGAATGTGGTATTGTTTGACGGAAATAAGGAGCTGGATCTTACGGCGCTTCGTGAGAAGCACCCGGTCTTTGCGGATGTGAAGATCATCCTCGGAGAGCTGACAGCGGAAGATAGAAGCGGACTGGATCTTGTCGTGTTAAGCCCGGGAGTGCCGACGGATCTTCCGATGGTTGAGGATCTGAAAAAAGACGGGATTCCGATCTGGGGCGAGATCGAGCTTGCCTACCATTTTGCGAAGGGACGGATCGTGGCGATCACCGGGACCAACGGCAAGACGACGACCACGGCGCTCTGCGGCGAGATCATGGCAAACTATTACCGGGATGTGAAAGTGGTTGGCAATATCGGAATTCCATATACCTCCGTGGCTGCGGACACCACGGACGAGACAGTGACGGTGGCGGAGATCAGCAGCTTTCAGCTGGAGACCATTCACACATTTCACCCGGCAGTTTCCGCTATTTTAAATATCACGCCGGATCATCTGAACCGTCATCACACGATGGAGTGCTATATTAAGACGAAGGAGCGGATCGCGGAGAATCAGACGGAAGACGAGGTCTGCGTGCTCAATTACGAGGATGAAGTCCTGCGCGCATTCGGTGAGACGCTTCACACGAACGTGCTGTATTTTTCCAGCAGACAGAAGTTAGACCGCGGACTGTATCTGGACGGCGAGGATATTTACTATGTAGACGGAGAGAACACCACGAAGGTCATCAACGTGAATGAACTCAATATTTTGGGAACGCACAATTACGAGAATGTGATGGCTGCGACCGGCATGGCGTTAAGCCTCGGTGTTCCGATGGATAAGATTGTCGAAGTGCTGAAGCGTTTTCAGGCAGTCGAGCACCGCATCGAGTATGTGACGGAGAAGCGCGGCGTGAAGTTTTATAACGACTCTAAGGGCACCAACCCGGATGCCGCGATCAAGGGCATTTGTGCCATGAACCGTCCGACCCTTCTGATTGGCGGCGGCTATGATAAGCAGTCGGAGTATGACGAGTGGATTGAAAGCTTTGGCGGAAAAGTCAAGCTGCTCGTGCTGATCGGACAGACGCGGGAGAAGATTGCAGCCTGTGCGCGGGCACATGGATTTGAGAATATTGTGCTCTGTGATACGTTTGAGGAGGCGATCGACACCTGCTACCGGAACGCGGTATCCGGTGATGCGGTACTCTTATCCCCTGCATGTGCAAGCTGGGGAATGTTTAAAAACTATGAGGAGCGCGGACGCATTTTCAAGGAATATGTGCGTGCCTTAAAAGAAGACTAGGAGTGGAGAATGGCGCGAAGGCAGGAAAAAGAAAAAAAACAAAAACCAATTCGATATTTTGATTACAGCCTGCTGTTTTTGATTATCTTTCTGCTTTGTTTCGGTCTGGTGATGCTCTATAGCACGAGCTCTTACTATGGTTCCACGCGTTTCGGGGATACGGCGTATTATCTGAAAAAGCAGCTGTTTGCGACAAGTCTTGGAATCATAGCGATGATCATCGTCTCGAGAATCCCGTACCGGTTCTGGATGAGAGTGAGCGGTCTGGCGTATCTGATGGCGTTCGGACTGTGTACGGCGGTTATCTTTATCGGTACGGAAGCCAAAGGACAGGCGCGTTGGATCTACATCGGACCGCTTTCGTTCCAGCCATCCGAGTTTGCGAAGCTTGCGGTCATCATTTTCCTGGCGACGATCATCTATAAGACGTCGAAGCAGGTGGGGGATTTTAAGACGCTGGTCAAGGTTATGGCGATCGTGCTTCCCGTCGTCGGGGTGGTCGCATATAATAACTTAAGTACAGCGATTATTATCCTTGGCATCGCGGTGTGCATGCTGTTTGTGGCGAGCCCGAAATATTCGCATTTTCTGATTGTGGGAGGCGTGGTACTCGCAGTCGGCGTCATTTTTATCGCGCTTGCATCCTACCGCGCCGAGCGTATCCAGATCTGGCTGCACCCGGAAGAGTATGAAAAAGGTTATCAGACGCTGCAGGGACTCTATGCGATCGGTTCCGGCGGGCTGTTCGGCAAGGGACTCGGGGAGAGCATGCAGAAGCTCGGTTTTATCCCAGAGGCGCAGAACGATATGATCTTCTCCGTCATCTGTGAGGAGCTGGGACTTTTCGGCGCGATCTGTCTGATCCTTTTATACCTGCTGATTATCTGGAGATTTATGGTGATTGCGAACAATGCGGCGGATCTCTACGGGGCGTTGCTTGTGGTCGGCATTATGGCGCATATTTCCATCCAGGTGGTTTTAAATATTGCCGTTGTGACCAACACCATTCCGAATACCGGAATTTCCCTTCCGTTTGTCAGTTACGGTGGAACCTCCATTCTGTTTCTGCTCTCGGAAATGGGGCTTGCGCTGTCTGTGTCAAGGGGAATAAAGTTTGAGGTTACCTAAAGTATGATTAGAGAACAGAGAAAAAAGAAAAGAAGACGGAAAATCGGACTGACGGCTGCACTGATCCTTCTGATGCTTCTGGCGATTGCATTTCTGATTGTCTGGAAAGTATTTACGGTGGAGAATGTCGTGGTGGAGGGAAATGAACTCTATTCTTCCGAACAGATCGAGCAGCTGGTGTTAAATGATGAGTATTCGTGGAATTCTCTGTATGTTCTTCTGAAATACCGCATCAGGGATACCGGCAAGGTGCCTTTTGTCGACACGATGGAAGTGACGCTGGATGATCCGCACACGGTGCATGTTCTGGTATACGAAAAAGGAATTCTGGGCTGCTTTTACATTGATGCCATCGGGCAGTACGCCTATTTTGACAAGGATGGATTCGTCGTGGAGACTTCTTCGGACGAGATTGAGGATGTGCCAAAGATCACCGGAGTGACATGCGATGAGGTCGTGCTCTACGAGAAACTGCCGCTGGATCAGCCGGATGTGCTAAACAACCTTCTGAGCCTGACGCAGATTTTGAAAAAATATGACCTTCTGCCGCAGGAGATTCACTACGACAGCAGTTTGAAACCGACGCTGACCTACTACGGCATACAGGTTTCGATCGGTTCGGACGACTATCTGTCACAGAAGATTGTGCGCCTGTCGGCGATCCTTCCACAGCTTGCGGGAATGTACGGAACACTTCATCTGGACACATGGACACCGGACACCACAGATATTGTGTTTGACAGAGATTAGAAAATCCTTAATTTGTTCAAAAAAGTGAAAAAATTAGTTGATAAATTGAAAGAAAGAATATATTATATTGTATATGAGTTTATAAGCGGGCAGTATGGATTCTGCACTGCATTGAAAGACGATATACAGAACAGACGGTGTAGGAAGAGGAGCACCGGATGATTCTCTGATAGATGGTGTGTTTACATCCGTTTACCACAGGACATGAATTATGGGAGAGAATGAAGGAGGAACTACCTTGCTAGAGATTATGACGACAGAAGCAGATACCAGTGCGAAGATTATAGTCATCGGAGTTGGAGGAGCTGGTAACAATGCTGTAAATAGAATGATTGATGAAAATATCGGTGGAGTGGAGTTTATCGGGATCAACACGGATAAGCAGGCACTTACACTTTGCAAGGCACCGACCTTAATCCAGATTGGCGAGAAGCTGACGAAGGGACTTGGAGCCGGAGCACAGCCGGAGATCGGCGAGAAGGCAGCGGAAGAGAGTATGGAAGAGCTCTCCTCGGCAGTGAAGGGCGCCGACATGGTATTCGTTACCTGTGGTATGGGCGGCGGTACCGGTACAGGCGCAGCGCCGGTTGTAGCGAAGATCGCAAAAGAGCAGGGGATTCTGACGGTCGGAGTTGTGACAAAGCCGTTTAAGTTCGAGGCAAAACAGCGTATGGTCAATGCGCTTTCCGGTATCGACCGCTTGAAAGAGAGCGTTGATACTTTAATTGTGATACCGAATGACAAGCTTCTTGAGATCGTGGACAGACGTACCACGATGCCGGATGCATTGAAGAAGGCGGACGAGGTATTGCAGCAGGCAGTACAGGGTATTACAGACTTAATCAACCTGCCGGCACTCATCAACCTCGATTTCGCAGATGTGTCTACCGTCATGAAGGACAAGGGTATGGCTCACATCGGTATCGGTAATGCCAAGGGAGACGACAAGGCGATTGAGGCAGTCAAGCTTGCAGTTGCCAGCCCGCTGCTTGAGACAACCATCAACGGTGCTACCCACGTCATCATCAATATTTCCGGTGATATTTCTCTTATGGATGCGAATGATGCGGCAAGCTATGTACAGGATCTCGCAGGCGACAATGCCAACATCATCTTCGGTGCGAAGTACGATGAGTCCATGACCGATGAGGCTACGATCACCGTCATTGCGACAGGACTTGAGAATCCGGGCGCAACGAGCAAGATCATGCCGAAGTTGAATTATGCAACGCAGACACCGACCAGACCGGTATCCGGTTCCACACTCGGAAGAACCACAGGAACCGCTGCTCCGACCTATCAGCCGCAGGGAGGACATGGTACAGTAACACCGCCTCTGCCGGGTATCCAGAGACCGCGTCAGCCGGAGAGCACGGTGCAGCAGATGGACATCAAGATTCCGGATTTCCTGAAGAATTCACGCAAATAGAATTACAATGACATAATATGAACTGCCATGTGTCTGTCCGATTACAGGACTTGCACATGGCAGTTTTTGTGTTGCAGGAAGATTATGTCGAACCGGGCAGATGACTCGCCGCATTATAGAGCGGACTTTTGACAAAAAAGGAGACGGCGGCATCGTATAATAGGTGGCATGTCAGAGAAAAACCGAGGTGAAAGGAAATATATGTATTTTATGCAGACGTATTTTTGATCCAGAATTTTCTCATGGATTTCCTTGCCGTTGCAGGGGCAAATCTTTTTTTGAAGAGATGCAGGAAAATGCGGTGGCTGCTGCTTGGGGCGGCTGTTTCCGCAGTGCTCGGGCTGTGCTGCATCCTGCTTTGCCGCAATTATCTGCTGTACTGCCTGCTCACGCATTTTCTCATCAACACACTGATGACAGTCATCTGTTTCGGGAGGTGTGACAGGAGGCAGTTCTTTGAGAACTGGGTGGCGGTGTATCTGGTGGTTCTTCTGCTCGGCGGGGCGTTTGAGTGGCTGCAGGAGAGCGGTATTTTATCAAAAAGCAGAGGAGTGGCGATTGCGGCTGCAGTGACGGTAACGTGCGGTCTTCTTCGGTATCTTGGGAGAAGAAGAGCCTTTGGCAGCCATGTGCGCCGGGCATGGCTTGGAAAAGATGCGCGCCGGATGGCGTTAAGCGCCTACTGGGACAGCGGGAACCAGTTAAGAGATCCCTATACCGGGCAGCCGATCTGTATTTTGAGCTATAGCCTGGCGGAAAAATTTGTGGATCAGACAAAAGACAGAATCCGGTTTGTGCCGTACCGTG
>UMAL01015515.1_pt1 | contig 9242 bp, 7 predicted proteins | sample 1963691 | NCBI WGS metagenome assembly UMAL01 (sample SAMEA4835914, study PRJEB28245) | human gut metagenome | biome: gut microbiome; material: fecal sample | place: Denmark | collected 2008
TATTCCATATTTACTTTTTAATTCCATTATTTCATCTACATTCAAATCCTTAATGTTTTGATACTGTTTATCTGGAATTATAAATCTTGATAATACTTTATTAATTACTTTTGTAATTTTTGTATACATTGTTTCTAATAACTTCATAATTATCCCTCCGATTCGGAATCTAACTATATTATAACATATTTGTTTCATAAATGTGTTATTTGGCTCAAATTTCTTTAATTTCTAGGTCTTTTATTGCTGGTTCATAAATATTTCTTCCCATATAGTCAAATCTACTTCCATGACATGGACAGTCCCAGGTTTTATCTGCATTATTCCATGAAAGTAAGCATCCTAAATGTGAACAATTCGGTTTTACTGCATATATTTTTCCTGTTATATCCTTATAAACTCCAACATTTTCACCATTTATTTCTAAAATTGCAGCATTATCACTTTCTATTTGATCTATGCTATATGGTTCTATTTTAAATTTATTAAAGGCAATTGAATTAACAGTTTGTTTCAACATGTTTTGGACTTCCCATCTATTTTTTATTGGCTTTACCCTTGTAGCCGAAAATACATCTGAAAACTTATTTTCTTTTCCTAATATTTTATCAGTTACTATAGTAGCTGCTACATTTGAAAAAGTCATTCCCCATTTTTTAAACCCTGTCCCTACATATATATTTTTCATCAAATTTGAAAATTCCCCAATATAAGGAATTTTATCTAAACTAATACAATCTCTTGTATCCCATTTAAATAACACCCTACAATCTGGGTACAATTCCTTTGCTTTCTTTTTCAACTCATTATAATGAAATTCATTAGTTATAGGCTCACCAGTTTTATTTCCAACACCACCTATTAACAAAATTTCTTTTCCGTCATATAATGCCGTTCTAAACGAATATGTTGGCTCTTTAACATTAATATACATTCCCTTTGGCAATTTGCTTTTAGTCTCAATTGCAATTAAATATGAAGTAGATTGATACATTTTTGTAAAATAAAAACCAGGTGCATTTACAATAGGAAAATGAGTAGCTATCACAACATGTTTTGCATATACATCATTTCCTGTATCTGTAGAAATTTTATATCCCTCTTTATCTTTTTCAACATCCACTACAGTTGTATTTTCATATATCTTGTTTTGTTTTGATATAACATTAGCCAATCCCAACATATATTTTCTTGGATGAAATTGAGCTTGTCCATCAAACTCAATAGCTGCCTTTATCTTCATAGGCAAATCAATATTTGAAACCAACTTAGCATTTTTTCCTAATTTATTAACAACCTCTACCTCTTTTTCTATCTCTGGAACTTCATCTTCCACTGTTGTATACACATATGACTTCTCTTCAGAAAAATCACAATCAATCTGTTCATCATTTACAATTTTTTTAATATTCTCTATTGCCTGCTCATTAGCCTCTAAATATTTTTGAGCATAATCATATCCATAATCATCAACTAAATAGGCATAGAACAAATCATGTTGACTAGTTATTTTTCCAGTTGTATTTCCACTAACCTTCTCTCCAATTCTCCCTTTTTCTAAAACAATAGTATTTATATTATTTTTAGTCAAATAATATGCTGTTGTAAGCCCAAATAATCCTCCTCCAATTACACATACATCCACTTTTTTTGTATCATTTAATTGTTCAAAAATTTCATTATTTTTCGTAGTTTTTATCCATAAAGATTCCATACTTTTTTCCTCCTTTTTGCCATATTTTTTCCACTTTTTTTTATTTTATGCTGACAATTTGTTGTCAATTTGGTGTCGGTGTTTTTTTTGACAAAGTGTCAATTGGGGGACAGATATTTTTCTGACATTTTAGGAATATTTTAAATAATCTATGGAAAAATAAAACATAAAGTGATATACTACAATAAAAAATAACACATAAGAAAGGAAGATATAAAATGGAAGAAAAACTTTTTAACAAAAAAGAAGTTGGATGGTCAAGTATTGACACTCGTGAAAAAGAAGCTATTTATTCATATTGTAATAATTACATGAACTTTATGAATAAATCAAAAACAGAAAGAGAAGCTGTTGTTACATCTAAAGCAATTGCTGAAGCTAATGGTTTTAGAGATTTAGCTAGTTATGAAACACTAAATCCTGGTGATAAAGTTTATTTTATTAATAGAGAAAAAAGTATGTACTTAGCTGTTATTGGAACTGATAAATTAGAAAATGGTTTACAAATTGTTGGAGCTCACATAGATTCTCCAAGACTTGATTTAAAACCAAATCCATTATATGAAGATTCTGGATTCGCATATTTTAAGACTCATTATTATGGTGGAATTAAAAAATATCAATGGACAACAATTCCATTAAGTTTACATGGAGTTATTGTAAAAGCTAATGGTGAAAAAATCACAATAAATATTGGCGAAGATGATAATGATCCAATTTTCACAATTTCTGATTTATTACCTCATTTAGCTCAAGATCAAATGGAGAAAAAATTAAAAAATGGTATTGATGGTGAAGATTTAGCTATCTTACTTGGAAGCATTCCATATGATGATGAAAAATGTGCTGAAAAAGTTAAATTGAATATTTTAAATATTTTGAATCAAAAATATAATATTACAGAAGCTGATTTCTTGAGTTCAGAAATTGAAGTTGTTCCAGCTTTCAAAGCTCGTTCTTTAGGTTTTGATGGAAGCATGGTTGCAGCTTATGGTCAAGACGATAAAATATGTGCTTACACATCTTTATCTGCTTTGATGACTTTGGAAAATATTAAAACAACTGCTGTTTGTATATTATCTGATAAAGAAGAAATCGGTAGCATGGGTAATACAGGTATGGAATCTCATATGTTTGATTATTTCATTTCTGAATTATTGAACAAAACTGGAGAAAATAGACCTAACTTATTAGATAAGGTATTCTGTTTCTCTAGAATGTTATCTGCTGATGTTGATGCAGGTTATGATCCACTTTATGCAAGTGTTTCTGATAGAAATAATGCAGCTTTCCTAGGACGTGGTATTGGTCTTAACAAATATACAGGTGCTCGTGGAAAATCTGGTGCTTCTGATGCTAATGCAGAATTTGTTGCATGGATTAGAAGAGTTTTAGAGAAAAATGATATTAGATATCAAATTTCTGAACTTGGTAAAGTTGATGTTGGCGGTGGTGGTACTATCGCATATATCCTAGCTAATAAGGGTGTTGATGTTATTGATTGTGGTGTTCCAGTTCTTTCAATGCACGCTCCTTATGAAGTTACAAGTAAATTTGATGTTTATACTGCTTATAGAACTTATAAAGCTTTTTGGGAAGAATAAAAAATATTAGAGAGTCATTTGCTGAAATGAACTCTCTTTTTAGCTTAATTTTCCGTATGAAATCAATTGTTTAATATCGCCAAGTCAATAAAAAAAACACCTATGCCTCAACATAAGTGTTTTGTGTTATATGGTGAGCCAGAGAGGGTTCGAACCTCCGACCCCAGGCTTAGAAGGCCCGTACTCTATCCAACTGAGCTACTGACCCATTTCTTAACACCTAATTATAATAACACATTTGTAGAATAAAGTCAACAACTTTATTGAATTTTTTTGAATTATTTTGGCATTTTGCATTTAATTTTAGAACCTGCTGTAATTTTGACATTTTATATAATTTATACCAATTCTTTTTCAACTTCTCCGTTTTCTTCTAAAAGTTCTGGTTTCTTTAAATATTTTGATAAAAGTTTAAATGATGATGCATAATAATATCCATCACAAATTCTCTCATCACCAACAAAAGCTAGTGTTATACATTTTTCTTCCTTAAACTCTTCATCTTCATATATATAACTCTTTTTCTTTTTTCCCATAGAGAAAAACATACTAGTAGTACCAAAATTATAAATATGATGATATATACTATCAATTCCTAATGAGCCTACATTTGTTAAAAATACACTTGTATGGAATGGACTGGCTTCTATTATCTTCTTTGGCATAACTCCATGCTTATCTAAAAACATTAAAAATTTAACTATTGCTCTTATTAATCCACTTGGAATAGCACTTAATATTGAAACCAATTTATCAGTTTTATTAGATACTTCAATGTCTTTGTTCTTCTCTATTGCTGCATCTAATTTTTCTTTTATTTCAAATATATTTTCATCACCATTAAATGGTAATTTTAGTGGCGTTTCCACACCATCATCTGTAAGACTCTTTTTAATTACAAGAGATACATATATTTTATCTCTTTGATATAATGCTCCATTCATTGCAAATCTATTTAATCTTGGTCTTTCTCCAATTATTCTTACAATAGCAGCATATATAATATTCATATAAGAAAGTCTTATCCCTTCTTTTGCCTTTCTATCAATGTACTCATCCAAATATTTTAAAGCTATGTCTTGTTTAAAATAAACTTGTGAATCTGCTCTGTCTAACATTACACAAGGCATAATTTTAAATATTGGTGTCAATTTTTTTATCTTTTTTCCATCTGATCTGTGTCCAAACATCTTTATCCCCTAATCTATTTTATATCCCTAATATTTTTGCTTCCACATTAACCATTTTATATTTTTTATTTTCTGCATCTAATTTAAATTCTATTAAAGTATTTTCTAATGTTTCATTATTTTGTCTTAAGTCTGTTGTAAAATAGAATTTAATTTGTGGAATCTCTAATTTATTTTTTACAATTTCTTTAAATACTTCAGCTGTATGTCTATCATCTTCACACACAAAAATTAATTGTGGCATTGCTGAAAATCCTGAATCTCCTTGTACAAAATTTTCATAAAAATCTTTGTACATATTCATTTTATCAACTAATTTCTTTTGCCAATCTGATTCTCTTCTAATTACTTCAAATAAGAATGTGATTGATTTATTGTTTTTTGTTAATTTTACAGAACCTCCTGTTGCCTTAAAGATTTTTCCTGATATTTTTGCTGTTAATGCTGGTTTTACAACATAACTATCAAATGCTTTTACTTTTCTAAGATATGCAATTATTGTTTGATTTCCTGCTAACCTCTTTTTTATCATTGCAACTGGTTTTACATTATCTGTTTGTTGCCACTTACATTCTATCTCTTTTGAGGTCAATAAATATTTTCCCATTTTTTCAAGACAATATATTCTATAAATTCCTTTTCCTTCTTCTGATGTAAAATAATATCTTGTTAATATTTTTGATTTTACTAATTGGTCTAATTTATTGTTTAGCTTGTCTTGTGACTTTGGATCTATTCCCTTCCATTCTAACATTTGATATATTTGTCTTGATGTTATAAATTCAAATTCATTTACTAACTCTAATATTGCAAAATGAATATCTGTAATATGTCCTATGTTTATTTTATGTATTATTTGATTCATTGAAACATATCCATCTTTTCCATCAAATGTTTTTATTTCTCCTTCTCTTATTGCAAATGGTGATACTTGTGCTTTGATTTGGTTATCTTCAACCATTTCTTTTACCTCCTCTTGATATTATTAGAATTTTCTACAATATCCTATAAAATTATTATACTATGGTCAATTTTACCTTCTTCTTATCTGGGATTATTTTTTTTATGCATACATCTATAGTCTGACCATATTTTAAATCTTCAGTATATTCTGTCATTCCTACTAAATTTGGTGTTAATTCTATAAATACACCGTTTTTGTTCTTTTCTGTATCTCTTACAATTCCTTTTACAGTCATTCCTTCTTTAAAGTTACTTACATTTTCTTCCCATGTTCCTAAACAGCTTTTATATGATAAATTAATTTTGCCTGTTTTTTCATCTATGTATTTTACCATACATTTTACTTTTTGTCCAACCTTTAGTCTTTCCTCAGGCGATTTTATTCTTACAACAGATAAATCTTCTATATAAATAAGCCCATCTTCTCCATTGTCCATTTTTATAAAGGCTCCATATGGCTTTATTCCAGTGACTTTTCCATCAACAATTTGTCCCTTTTCAACTTTCATATTTCTGCTCCTTTTTCTTTTGTTCACTTTCTATTATATATTTTATCTTTATAATTTTCAACTATTTTTTAATATTTGTTGTACTTCATTTGCTGTCAAATATCTCCATTTTCCAAGTTCTATATCTTTAACTCCTATTCCTCCAATTTTACTTCTATGTAAAGCAAGAACCTTTCTTCCAACTGCTTCACACATTTTTCTAACTTGACGATTTTTCCCCTCATGAATAGTTATTTCTAATCTTGAAATATCTTTTTCTGTATCAGTTTTTAGAATTTTAACTCGTGCTGGTTTAGTTATATAATCATCTATTTTAATTCCGTTTCTCAATTGCTCAACTTCACTATTTTGAACAATTCCTTTTATAGTAACTGTATAAGTTTTTTCGATTTCATGTTTTGGATGTGTTACTTGATATACAAAATCACCATCATTAGTTAATATTAAAGCTCCTGATGTATACATATCTAATCTTCCAACAGGCACAATTCTTTCTTTAACCTTAACTAAGTCTAAAACAGTATCTCTTCCAAATTGATCATCAGCTGTTGTAACATATCCAATTGGTTTATTTAATAAGATATAGACTAATTTTTGTGCTTGTTTTATATCTTTTCCATCAAATTTAATTTTGTCTTTTTCTGGATTAATTTTAGTTCCAAGTTCTGTAACTGTAACCCCATTAACTTGAACTCTTCCTTGCAAAATTAATTCTTCACATTTTCTTCTTGAAGCTACACCACATTGTGCTAAATATTTTTGCAATCTTTCTTCCATTTTTTCCTCCTAATTATGGTAATATTTATTCAATTATTACATATTATATATTAATTCCTTTTACTTTTCTAAAAGGCTTTATATAGATTTCTCCGGCAAGGTTCTCTTGCCGGATTCAATTTATTCATTATCTAATTTTTGTATTATTTCTTCAAAATATTTAGGTAATGGTGCTTCTAATTTCATTTCTGCACCTGTGATAGGATGTTTAAATTCTAAACATTTAGCATGCAAACATTGACCTACAACTCCAAATTCATTTTTTCCATTAGAATATGTATAATCTCCAACTATAGGATATCCTATATGAGATAAGTGAACACGAATTTGATGAGTTCTGCCTGTTTCTATGTTTACTTGTAATAATGTGTATTTATTGTATCTTTTTAAAACTTTTATATGTGTTACTGCATTCCTGCCAGTCTTTATTACTGCCATCTTTTTTCTGTCAGAAGTACTTCTGCCTATTGGCATATCTATTGTTGCCTCATTTTCCTTTACAACACCTCTAACAAGTGCAATATAAGTTTTCTTTACTTCATGATTTTTTATTTGTTCACTCATATTAACATGTGCCTTATCATTTTTTGCAACTATTAATAATCCTGATGTATCTTTATCCAATCTATGCACAATTCCTGGTCTGATTTCTCCGCCAATTCCTGACAAACTGTCTTTGCAAATTGCCATAATTGCATTTACTAATGTTCCATCTGGATTCCCGTTTGCAGGATGTACAACCATTCCTTTAGGTTTATTTACTACTATTATGTCATCATCTTCATATATGATATCAATAGGTATATTTTGTGCCTTTAATTCAATTTCTTTAGGTTCTTCTTTTTCTATTGTTATGATGTCTCCATTTGAAACTTTATATGCAGTTTTCTTTTTCTCTCCATTAACTAATATATTTCCTTGTTCAATCAATCTTTGCGCTGCTGTTCTAGTAATTTCTGAATCTATACTAGTAATATATGCATCAAGTCTTTTTCCGCTTTCTTCTACTATATACTTCATTTTTTCACCCTTTTTATTACTTTTCTATTTTATAAAATACAAATTTTGAATCTTGTTTTAATAATTTATATCCTTCCAAATTAGCTTCTTTAATTATCATATTCATTTTAGAATCTTTATATAATATCACATAATTAATATCATATTTTTTAAATGTGCTTTCAAACCATATACTCAAATTAGAACTCTTTATAAAGTCCATAAAGATATCTCTTCCACCATTATATTCTGGTGCATATAAATCACACCTAGAATCTATAAATACCGGAATTCCTCTATATAGCAAATAACTTCCATAATTATATTCATTATACAATCTGACATCTTTTAACTCTATATTATTTTCTTCAAAATATTCTAAAATATAATCACTCATTTCTACAGGATATGTATTTGAATCTATATATTGTGCTTTTAACTTAGGTTTTATAAAATATAAACTTAATATTATTGTTAATGAAGATATTATGATTCCTCCAAATAAAGTTGTAAATAAAGAAATTAATTTATCATCCACATCTTCACCTTCTGATTCCATCCAGCCATATAGTAATCTATTAAATGTCAAAGAACCAATTATTGCAAACATTGTTGATTGTCTTTTTGAATATAACATCAACAATCCTAAACCACAAATCATAAATAAATCTGTTAATCTTATTTTGGTCTTTGTGAATGTCAAAATTGCTATAAAAACAATTAAGATACATAAAATTGATTCATTATTTATTAATGTCATTGGTAAATGTTCATTTATATTTTTAGTTGTATTTCCTTGCATTGTTTTTATCAAATATGTGTATGGAGTTGTTCCTAATGGAGTTAAAAATCCTGTAAATGCACAAATAATCATTACTATTATTAAATATTTAGTTCCATCTCTTTTTACAATTGAAATTTTATAATTTTCTCTTACTTGTTTTTTATATTTTTTTGCAATTTTTTCTTCAATAACTGCAATTATATATTCTGCAATATATGGTAAATATAGTACAAACATGAATGGCCATACTGCAACATGCAGATTTGCTATTAAAATAGATATTAATATAAGACCTATTCCATATTTCTTTTGGCTTGTTTCCACTAATTTTTCTATAAAAAAGATTTGAATAATAAATAATATAAATGTTACTAATTGTGCTCTTGCTGCAATATAATCTTTTAATAAACACATTACTACTAATGTCATAAAAAATGAAACCGATTTGTTTTTGACTAATTTTGAATTACTTTCAAATATAGCAATCCCCAGAATTACAGCAAATACACATGTTGATATATATATTCCTGTCATTCCGCCTATTGAATAGATTTCATATATAATGACATCATATAACCAATGTGGATATGTATATTCTAATCCTTCATGCCATGAGAATGGATCTTTCATATCTATCCCTTTGTTCTGAATAATATGTTCCCCAATTTTTATTGTATAAAAAGTATCATTTTGTAAAGTTTT
>UMAL01031481.1_pt1 | contig 9177 bp, 9 predicted proteins | sample 1963691 | NCBI WGS metagenome assembly UMAL01 (sample SAMEA4835914, study PRJEB28245) | human gut metagenome | biome: gut microbiome; material: fecal sample | place: Denmark | collected 2008
TGGCGACCAGCACGGCGCGTGCCATTATCATTTCGGGCGTGTCCGTCTCTTTGGCTGACATGTATCCGCCAGTCTTGCGGATAGAGGGGAGAACCTCATCGCATACCCAGTCCTGAAACTGCTCGGCCTGCGGGAGCTTCGATCGCATGACAAGGCGGTAAACATCGGATTCGGGGATGTATGAAACCACTTGGACACCGCTTGTGGTGGGGGTGTCACGTTTCGTGACACCCTTACAATGGTCGCCTATTGCCTTGCGAGGATTAGCATATCCTAACGATTTTGCAACATCATTCGCAAGAAACATTGGCTTGTTTTCGTCGGACATGATGATACGTACACGCCCGAACTTCTCGTTATTGAAAATTTGTATGTTGTTCATGGCTGGTCTATTTACATTGTGCGACATTCATTCCGCGGCCCATCTTGACAAGAATAAACGGGTCGATCTCTTTGATTTTGTTGTGGGATGATTTTTCAGCGCCCAGCAATTCAAGGTAGTAGCCTTGTAGCTTGACATAGGCATCCATTAGGTTGGAATAGCGCTCTTCGGCCTTGAAGTAGGCGTTTTCGAAATCCCGTGCTTTTCGCTCGGCTTCGATGCAGCGAGTTTGATAATCCGTTTCCGGAAGCGATGGTGTTTTCATAGGCATTGATATTTAAATTGTGATTATTTGTCCAGTATTGCCATAATTCGCTCTATGCAGGCGTTTTGTTCTTCCAGCAATGTTGTTAAGCGGTCTGCCGATTCGATGATGTCGTTCATGGTCATATTGTGTTTGAGTTAGTCTCCGTAGTACATTCCGCGCACGCCATAGTAGTTAGCCGGGACCGTCAGCAACTGCGGGCGGTATTCCGTGGCTTTCGGCCGTTCCGTCGGTCGGTTCTCAATCTTTGCCGTCATCATCGCCAGCTTCTCGTTGCGCCAAGCCTTCTTGAGGCAAGCCGAGAACGACATAGAGGCGTTGGCACGTTTCAGATACCAAGCATTGCGCATGATCTTCGATTTGTTGTAGCGGTGGCAGGTGGTAGTCATAATTCAAAGTATGTTTTTATTTTTACACTACAAATATAAAACTATAATTTGAATCACACAAGCGTTTTTACAAATATTTTTCAAATTATTTTTTGATAAAATATGCGCTTGATTAATGTATATATTGAATATATATTATATATTTGCATCAAACTATAATTTGAAATACTATGTTGCGAGTTCAAGAAGTTTGTAGGAATCAAGGGATTACAATGCAAGAAGTAGCAAAAAAAATGGGTGTTACATATCAAGCACTATATGCGTCTGTTTCCGGAAATCCAACGATTGGAAAACTGCAAGAAATAGCAAATGCTATCGGCGTATCTGTTTCCGAATTAATAGACGAGCCGAAGGGAAACACGATCACCTGCCCGCATTGTGGCAAACTTATTAAAGTGGAGAAGGGGGAATAAATAAGTATAATAAGACTGATAGATAATGGAGAAAAACGTAAAATATAGAGGGGTGTTAAACCTTGGAGAAATGCCGATTCCATGCTATGTTTTAGAGGATGGTACACGGGTTCTTTCAGGTCGAGGGATGCAGGAGGCTCTCAAAATGGTAGACGAAGCTGAAGAAGGTAGGCAAACCGCGGGGACCAGATTGAGCCGATATTTAAGCCAAAAATCGCTCAACCCATTTATTTACAAGGATAAAGAAGAGGACCACTTTAAGCCTATTATTTGTAACGATAGGGAGACAAAGATAAATGGATATGAAGCGACTGTATTGGTCGATATTTGTGATGCCTTCCTTGAGGCCAGACAAGCTATCAATCTATCTCCTCGTCAGGAAATCATTGCCGCTCAATGCGAAATACTTGTACGAGCATTTGCCAAAGTAGGCATTGTAGCGCTCGTAGATGAGGCAACAGGATACCAGCAGGATAAGAATAGAGCAAAAGATGAGCTTCAAAAGTTCTTGTCGCAATTCATTTCGGACGAGGCAAGCCGTTGGGTAAAGACTTTTAACGATTCATTCTTTGAAATGATATATAGAATGCACGGATGGAATTGGACTATGACCCACAAGCGGCCGGGTGTTGTTGGAACGTGGATTAATGATATTGTTTACGAACGTCTGGCTCCAGTGATATTAACCGAACTTCAAAAAGTCAATCCGAAAACAGACAAAGGAACGCGAAAAGACCGTCATCACCAGCATTTAACCGAAGAGATAGGCCGGCCAAAACTGAAAGAGCATTTAGCAGCTGTAGAGGCGTTGGGACGGGCCTCTGGGTATAATTGGGTCAGATTTATGCAAATGCTTAACGCCGCATTTCCGAAACAATACCAACAGTTAGATTTGCTTTTCCCGGATGATGTAAGGGTTGAGAATGGCGAATAGATGCAAAGTCGTAAATACAAAGACGAGGGATGGATTTTTACCGTTCCTCGTCTTTTTTCTTGCTATAATTCATTTTTTATTGAATAAAATTTGGTGGGGGGGGGGAATTTTATAATTTTGCGGCACTAACCAATACAATTAGGAATATGAAAAAATTCTTACTCTTCATCGTTGCTGTTGTTGCTTCAGGCGTTGCACACGCTCAAGGCTTTTCAAAATCCATTGAGATAGGCGGAATGCTTGGTTTGGGGACATATAACAACAAGTCGGCAGATGTATCGTTTATTGGCGGATATGCTTTTAGCCCCCGTTTTTTTATTGGCGCAGGCGTGGGATTTAGGTATACAGACGCCCTTTATTATCAATCCTATACGCATACAAGCGTCCAATATGTGTCTGATACGTACGAAAGTCGGAGTCAGGAATATTTGATCCCCGTTTACGCTCGTATCAAGTATAATTTTTCTGACAAATTCGTTGCACCATTCATACAAGGCAACGTAGGTTATTCTTTTAATGTAGGTGGAAATACGAAAGCTGTAAAAGGATTGTACTTGGAGCCAGCCATAGGTATAGATTTCAACCTGAAAAACAAACAAGCCATATATTTTACTGTTGGATATGCTATGCAACATAGCGAATATGTGGATTTTATAATTACAGAGACCGATCAATCCCAAGATTATTACAAAGATTTAGCAGGAGCTATTTCTATAAAAATCGGATTTAAATTTTAGTCGCAAACCGAGGCATATGCCTCGGTTTTTATTTGTTCCATTCCTTCCTACACACAAAGCAAAAATTACTATCTTTGCACTGCAACGATGCCTCACGGACGGTGGTTGAATATTTGGACCAGAGATATAAGACATGGAACTACAACCTATTCAGAGCAAGATTTACGAGATACGGGGTCAGCGGGTGATGCTGGACCGTGATTTGGCAGAACTCTACCAAGTAACGACAAGCGCATTAAATCAGGCAGTAAAACGCAATAGCAAACGATTTCCGCCTGATTTCATGTTTCAGCTTACGAATCAAGAGTTTGCAAACTTGAAATCACAAATTGTGACATCAAGTTGGGGCGGTATTCGCAAAATGCCTTATGCGTTTACCGAACAGGGCGTAGCCATGCTATCCGGCTTGTTGAATAGTGATATCGCCATAAATGCAAATATCGCCATTATGCGGGCTTTCGTAGCAATGCGGCAGATGCTTACAAATACTCCCGTGGATCGGGTGGCAGAACTTCAAGGAGAAGTATTGAAACTCAAAGAGTACGTAGAAGAAGTATTCAAAGATCAGAATGACATTAACGAAGATACTCGGATGCAACTTGAATTGGTTAGTGAAACTTTGGCGGAACTTCAAGTGGGGAATAAAGCCATCGGGCCAAGACGACCTGCCGGATATCATACCAGTTATCAGCAGCAGTAAAAATAGGGGCACGAAATAATTGACAAGCCGGGATTATTCCCGGCTTTGTTTTACAGTACAATCACAGTTCTGTCTTTCTTTATCGAATACTCTCCGCTGATATTTGCAACATTCAGCACGGCGTAATCTTTGGCGTTGATCGTGGCCCTTGCGCCGTGCATCAGGATTATCGTATGGATGAATTTAGTCCCTGCCGCTTCTATAGTAGCATCTGTATCTCCGACGATACATACGTACTCTCTACCTTTGAGCGCGATATTGCCCGCATCTACATATACTTCCAGCCCTTCTAAACTGTCTCGGTTCTTTCTGAACACTTCGACCGAGGGGAAGTTGTGGTCTTGACAGAATTCGATTCCCTGCGGCGTGAACATGAGTTTTATGAGTTCGGGGAAGTCGTGAATGCGCATTACCTTCCTGCATGCTCCGCCACGGAGAGCGGAAATCCTGATCTCTTCCAGATTTTTATTCGAGTGTGTCATTATGCTTCTTCTTTATCCTCGCCCCTGTCTGCGGGGTTTGGCTCGTTGAACTTTACTGTTAATTGTGACGTCAGGCGGTCGCCGGAGATGTTGTAGCTGCCTGAATTACCTGCGTATGTCAGGTGGTATATTTCATCACTTATTCCCGGTACCGATATATCTACCTTACCTAAGTGTAGCATCCGGATAAAAGTATCGTAGTTTAAAAGGTGCTCCTCCGGGGTTTCTCCCGTAATTATAAAAGTCAATGTTAAATCCCGTGCCGCCAATTTGGGTTTGTCGGGATATATGACCTCCTTGCCGTCTTTCTTGGGGTCTTCGTTTTCTACGAAGTCTTTCAGGCCGGCAGGGGATTTTAACCCGGCAATAAACCCGGAACCCATTGCAACGCCCATTGTGTAGGCGTCTGTCCTGTTGATGAGTAAATCTCCGATCATTGCTTATTTAATTCTTGGTCTAAAAATAATTCTGCTGTATCAATGACATCATAACCTTTAGAACTGACAAAGCCGGCGTAATACATGCCGTCTGCGAAAATAATGCTTGTCCCGGCTTTATTTTCTTCGTTGAGTACTTTATTGGTTTCAGCAGCAGCCGTTGGATCTGGATGATTTTGGTCTCCTATAAATCGCCGTTTTTCTTTTCCTTCATAAGTAATTACGTAACCAAGAGCGCTGCGTAAGTTCCATGTGTGGTTTAGGTAGTCGCGTTTGCCAGATAATAGTCGCGCTTCTTTTTGTCTTATTAATGCTTCACGAGCCTTCTCATCCATGAAATCTACAACCTCCTCTTCGATGCCGTCGATAAATTTGGTCAGGTCCGATATGTCCTTTTCAATTTTCATTACAGTTCACTTGTATTGCGCTTGATCGCCGCTATGTCTTCCCGAATTTCCGTCAGAGCAGCCTTCATAACAGCTGTATTCCCGTTTATTTCGACGATCTCCATGTAGGTCATAACAGCGTACCGGAGCAGCTCATTATCCACTTGCACGCTTGTGTATATGGCCGTTTCGATATTTCCGATGGAGTTCAGCAGCCCGATAATAGATTGAGTTTGCATCATCACATATCCTCGGATGTCGGTAACCTTGCCTTGAATGTCCGTGAATCGGCCGTTTAACTCGTCGCCGGTATCTTGAGACATAGCCTGAAATCCGCGAGATGTCGCCTCTTGTTTTGTCTTTCCATCTTCAAAATATTTATCAGCCCAACTAAAAGACGCTTCCAGATCTTGATTTAACTTATCAATCATTTCATTGATGACATTCTCTTCTGTTTGATCTATAATACCGTCTTTCCAAAATTCTTCCAGTTTATCGCGAATAGTTTGCAGAGGAGTTTTTATATCAGCCTTCATGGCTTCAATAACCATCTGTTTTATAATGTTTTTTACAAAATCTTTAGACGATTTAGCTCTGTTTTCACCTTTGGTCCAAGCCTCTGCGTATGCCTCTGCAAAATCATTGATTGCAGACTGAATATCTGCACCAAATATGGCGTCTTGTGCTTTCGCGGCATTATCCTCTATAGTATTCGTTATTTCATCTATTTGCTTTTGCCATTCCTTAATTCGTTTCTTGTCAGGGTCTTTTTTGCTCTTCTCCTCCTCAATTTGGCGCTGAATTAAAATTTTTTGTTGTTCAAGTAGTTTATTTTGATCTTCAATTAATTCTTTTGCATCAGTTGAATATGCTTTTGATATTGAACGTGATAATTTATCGTATGAATCTTGAAGGGCATCAACCTGATCCTGAATTTTTTGTATTTTCCGTTCCTTACTTTTGTCTATCCATTTATTTATACTTGTAATTACTCCAAACACGCTGCTTGTTGCTTCGGCGGCAGCTCCCATCATGTCGCCACTTTTGAATTTTTCCCAAGAAGCATATACGTGATTATCAAATTCAGATAACATATTTGACAGTTCAGCCCATTTGCCTAATGCAGTGTCAATCTCTGCATCTTGACCGAAGGACGCCATCATTTCAACAATACTATCTGTAAGCAATTGAATTGCTTGGATAGTTTGATGAATTGATGTGACAATCATGTCAATCATTGAAACAACCCCCGAAGCATTCCCGGCAGCTTTAGACATAGAGGCCCCCATTGCTTGAATGTTTTGATCGCCAGTTTTTGCACCTTTAAGCTGCATGGCATCTCCAAGCTTTTGATATTTATCAATTAGGCCATTAATCCCCGAATCTTGAAGTGTTTGTAATCTGCTTCTTTCGTTCAATTTTTCACGATACTGCTGATCGAGTTTTTGAGTTGCCTGTATATAATTTTCTATTGATATTTTCCCTGTTTGCAGCATCTGATTTAGCTGCTTGCGCAAAGTGTTATATATATTTGAAGCCATGTTTTTAGACATGGTTTCTATCCACGAAAAAAACGCAATCCAATCTTGTGATTCTTTAGTCTTAATTTGAGCTATAGCGGCCTCGCGTTCTTTTTTTAGTTTTTCTTTATCTCCGAGAGTAGTCGCCTTTTCAATCTCACGATCATAATAATCCTTTGTTGCTTGTATCTTTTCTAAAATGGTACCGTACTTCATGTAGTACTCATTCCACGCATCAAGTTGCTCATTAAGGTATTTTTCAGTATTTTTTATCCCAGCTTCTGACAAAAAGGCATTCATCCACTCTTCGTCCTTTAAAGCTTGATTGGCTTCTCTCACTGCTGTTGCATATATTCTTACTCCTTCTGCAGCTTTGATGTTGTCGGCGTAATACACTTCTTGGAGTTTGTGGTATTTTTCGCCGGCAGATCCATCGGCAGCAACATTTGTGGCTATAACGAGTCCCTTTGTATCTGCGGCAAGGATATCTTGCGCTCCTTCAAGTTGGGTGTATATGTAATCGTCCAATTCTTGCGGAGACAAGATATCCCCATTGGGAAGGATAGGAGTGACTAATATTTCAGTCACTTTGCCCTTGGCGTCCAAAATGCCAAATTGGCTGCTGAAAACGGTGGCGATACCTTCTCCTGCATCCTCCCAGCCTTTCTTTACCAATTCTGCCGCTTTAACAAGTGGCCGGGCCAAATGCTTGACGTTTCCCTTGTATTGGGCTACCATCTGTTGCCCGGCAAGGAATCTTTCCGAGGATGTGTCATTCTTGTACTGGGCATCAATTTCTTTTCTTTGCAGCTCAAATAATTCCTTTTCGGCATCCCGTATAGCTCGTGCGCGTTTCTTATAGTCAAGGTTAATTTGCGCAAGTTTCTTAGCCGTTCCTTCTTCCATGGAATCAATCTCGGCCTGCTCTGAGTCGTCTTGTAGTTTCTGTAATTTCTTAGTGAGATCTTTATAATTGCGCTCTTGGTCGGATGCGGCCTTTTCTGCGGCGCTTTTGGCTTCATCACGGGCTTTTTTTGCCTCTGCGTTGAGTTCGGCGGGGGTTTTAGTTGTGTACAATTTTTCTGCGGTGGGTGCCAATTCCTTATCAGCTTCATCTAGTAATGCGAGATATTCTCGAATATCATTCGGAATATCATCCGGAAGCTCTAATTTCGTGCGGATAGCTTTGCTTGCACGCTCAATGCCTTTTTCCAATCCGGCAATGGAGCCTATCAATCCTCTTATAATCGGAGACTCTTTGCTAATTCCTTTATTTTGTAAATCGTTTATTTTTGACTGTAATTCATCAATACGGTTGGCATATAACTGAATGCGTTTATATTCATTGCTAGTAGTTATTTTCAATCTTTTAGTTGCATTCTCTGTAATAATGTCTTTAGCAGCTTGAGCTTGTGCGACCTCAATAATTGCATCCCGCAGGTCTTCATAGGCGCCGACGGCATTCCCTACCATAACCTGTTCTGCGGCCATATTGCCGAAATAGGCAGGGTAGATGTCTTGCAGCTTCTTGACGGCCTCGGCCCGTTCTTCATAGGGCTTGGAGAGGTCGGTTGCGGCATTATACAGCAGGTTCAGTTTGGTTAATTCGGATTGCGCCGACACCGAGCCTTGAGCCATCGCGGAATTGAATTGCTCAAGGGCGGCAGCGGCGGCATCTATTGCTGTCTTGCCTTTAAACAGCGATGCCACCCAGCTCGTTATCTCCTTTCCGTAAAGGGTAAGTACGGTAACTCCGGCGACAAGCAGGGTCTGCCACGAGAAGATGGACGATGCGATCTGCTTCCATACGGGCGTGAATGTTTGCCCGGCTTTCTTCAATTCATCAACAGATTTCTTCGCGTGTGAAATCTCGTCGGCCAGCATCGGCAGGTTGTTGGATATGGCCGAAAAGAATATTTGAGGACCATACGCCAACGACGGCAATTCGCGGGCGACCTGCTGAATCTGGAATCCAAGCATATTGAATCCGGAAGCATAATTACCGACATTGCGGGTGTGTACCCCCATTGTAGCATCTAGTTCTTTAACTTTCGTATCAATGGATTCGATGTTTTTGAGCAGGTTTTGCCCCCAGCCGCTTGTTCGTTCGCTTTCATTCAACGAGCGATATACGGTGCGCATTCGTGATAATGCTTGCGACATTTCGTCAATGGATCCACGTGCGACTTGTTCGAACTTGATTTGATTGACTAACTCTTTTCTGGCGCGAGATATGGCCTGTTTGTATTCCTCGATGGATAGCGTAGCTTCAAGGCGGCTTGACTTCTGATTCTGCGTCAATTTCATGCCTTGACTCTCCGCTTTATTCAGGCTATCTATCTCCGATTTAAGACGCTTTATTTGAGCTTCGTATTGAGATATAAGGATGACATTCTCCTTTTTTGAAGCATTGACGGCTTTTAATTCTTCGATTAGCTCATGATACGCCGCCGTTTCGGCCTTGGCCGCTTGTGCTCCGGCTGTAGAGTCGCCACCCGTGTTCCCTATAGTGGCCGAAGCCGCTGTTTTGGC